>Ga0316207_10004662_pt1 | contig 11778 bp, 15 predicted proteins | sample 6weekpyrite_MG_FD_204943 | JGI IMG/M metagenome (GOLD analysis project Ga0316207, IMG submission 204943) | Microbial mat bacterial communities from mineral coupon in-situ incubated in ocean water Damariscotta River, Maine, United States -... | ecosystem: Environmental > Aquatic > Marine >...
CTGCATGCGATTCATGGAATGTTGAAGTCTGGTAAAACCTTTGACGGTAGTCGTTTTTATGTTATTCCCGTTCAAAATTAAGTGAAAATAATTCATCATTTGCTTGACGGGCAACAGAGTATCTACTTCTGCTGTTAGCTCTTGAATACGCAACAAATAAAAAAATTAAACGTAGGGTGGATAAGCGCAGCGCATCCACCAGATTATGAATATTGAAAGGAAACAAAATGGATTGGATGAAAATTATTTCGGCAATCGCCCTGGTGTTGATGATTATTTATCTTCTACCGCGCGCCAAAGCAATGATGCAAGCAAGTGCCCAAGCCGAAAATAAAGATTGGGGTGGTGTGTTAATACCGATTTTATTTGTCGTGTTGTTTGTAGTTTTTCTTGTATCGACCGTTTAGGTTTTCACGCTGGAAAAACACCGGTAGACAAATAACGATCGCCACGATCACAAATAATGGAAACGATAATCGCGTTTTCCACTTGTTTAGATAATTGCAAGGCGGCTGCAACTGCACCGCCTGACGATATTCCACAAAATATACCTTCTTTTTCGGCAAGCAAACGTGTTGTAACCTCCGCTTCTTCCTGACCAATATCTAGCGTTTGATCCACCCGACTGGCTTCGAATATTTTTGGTAAATACTCTTTAGGCCAACGACGAATGCCAGGAATGTTCGCGCCTTCTTTGGGTTGCACACCCACAATTTGTATATCCGAATTTTGCTCTTTCAAGTAGCGCGAAGTACCCATAATAGTGCCGGTTGTGCCCATGGCACTGACAAAGTGAGTAACTTTTCCATCTGTGTCGCGCCAGATTTCCGGGCCGGTGCCTTCATAATGTGCCAACGGATTATCCATATTACCAAACTGATCCAGCACAATACCTTTGCCTTCCGCCTGCATTTGCTCGGCTAAATCGCGGGCGCCTTCCATGCTTGCCTCGCGTGTTACTAAAATGATTTCGGCACCAAAAGCTTTCATACTTCCGCGACGTTCCGCGCTCATATGCTCCGGCATGATCAAAATCATGCGATAGCCTTTGATAGCCGCAGCCATGGCCAAAGCAATACCGGTATTGCCACTGGTGGCCTCAATCAAGGTGTCACCTGGCTTGATATCACCCCGCTGTTCTGCATGTTGAATCATACTCAAGGCTGGCCGATCTTTCACCGAACCCGCTGGATTATTGCCTTCCAATTTTACGCAGAGGATATTGGACGTTTCACCCGGCAAGCGTTGCAGTCTAACCAGCGGTGTATTCCCCACATAAGCTTCAAGTGTTTTTATATTCATTTGAACATTTCCGGATCACAGTAAGCGCTTAAATATTTTCTGAACTCATCACCCAAGCCTTCATGTTTCAGGCCATATTCGACAGTTGCCTGTAAGTAGCCGAGTTTACTGCCACAATCATATCTTTTTCCGTGAAATTCATACGCCATGACGTGTTCGAAATCCAACAATGTGGAAATTGCATCCGTTAACTGGATTTCATTGTTGGCACCACCGGGTGTGTTTTCCAGTATTTCAAAAATACGGGGGGAGAGAATATATCGTCCGACCACGGCCAGATTAGAAGGTGCATCCGCAGGTGCCGGCTTTTCAACAATCGCATCCACTTTACCCACATTATCTGACACCACTGTCGAAGAAACGATGCCGTATTTTTCCGTTTCATCTTTATCGACAGTCTCAACACCCAGTACACTACAACCTCGTTCAGCATAGAGGTTGGTCATCTGGCTTAAGCAGCCTTTATCGTCATCATCGATTAAATCATCAGCCAAAATAACCGCAAACGGCTCATCACCGACTACATCTTTCGCACACAATACCGCATGCCCAAGACCTAATGCTTCAGGTTGGCGAATGTATACACAATTGACACCTTTAGGCAGAATATCCTGCACAATTTCCAGCAATTTGGTTTTTTGTTTTTGCGCCAACTGGGTTTCCAATTCGAAGTTTTTATCGAAGTGATCTTCAATTGCTCGCTTGGCACTGCTGGTTACAAAAATCAGCTGATCACAACCCGCTGCAACGGCTTCTTCAGCCGCATATTGTATGAGTGGTTTATCTACCACAGTCAGCATTTCTTTGGGATTGGCTTTTGTAGCTGGTAAAAATCGAGTTCCCATTCCAGCAACGGGGAAAACCGCTTTCCTCACGGGTTTTGACATAGTTTTAAATCCTTAACAAATACACAGTTTTGATACCCACAACCATGGGCCGAGAAATTAATTCATGTAACGCAATATTATAAACGCTGGCGGATAATTTGATGACAATTAAAATTTGAGATCACGAAAATCTTTTCAATAAAAAATTGTGTTCAAATTTAATCAATAACAAGCCAAGTTTTGATCCAGTTATCACCCAGGCTAATATCACTCCCGATGAGTTAGCCATCATATCAGCCAATTCAAATGATCGATATTCAGTAAATCCCTGGGCAATTTCGATAAAACAGCCAAGCAAAACCAAACCCAACATGGGTCGCCAATGATACTGACGAAAATAAAGCTGCACAAACCATAAACACATGACGAAATAAGCACTGAAATGCACTAATTTATCACCAAAATTGATGGAAGACACATCAGGCGGTCTGGGATGCAAAGAAAAGTAGATAACACTTAACACCATGCCATAGCCAATAAGAAACCAAAGCTTTCGGAACTTCAACGTTTTGTGGATTTGATGCGTCACTTTTCAGGTTCTTGCATAATGGTGAATTAATTTTGGCGGATGACTAAAGATGTGTTCATTTATTGACGACAATTATACGCTCACAAAAGGTTTTCCCGACGAGCTATGCAACCATTAATAAGCTAGTTACGTAATAGTATTCAATGAAATTAAAAAGACAATGTGTTTCATGTTAACACACAGCGATACCAGCACTCGGTTAAAGACTTCATCTGACTGGTGATTTTGATCACACTTTAAACAAAATATTTCAGATATGATTGAACATGAATCAATTCTGAAAAATTATTAAACAAATTTCAAATTGCTGATTAAACAAGCTAAGCTAAACCTTATGAATCAAATAAATACCCTGGAACTATTAGTTTGATTAAGGTATCCTATTTGCATAATTTATACGGGTAAATTGATACTCTGGAAGTTTAAAGGATTGGGGCTCTACCCGAAAAGATTTTATGGCTATAAGTATAGTAATTGCATTTCTCGTAACGTGCCTTTTCATTTGGGCACTTATCCCTGTCGCACACCGCATCAATCTAGTTGATAAACCCGGCGGTAGAAAAAAACACAATGGCAGTATTCCACTGATTGGCGGCATCGCCATGTACATCGGCTTAATCATTGGCCTGGATGTTTCCGACCATTCATTTACTGAAGTTAAAGGTCTACTCGTTGCCGGCGGTATTTTACTTATTGTTGGTACGATTGATGACTATGTCGATTTACGTGCTTCGGTTCGATTCCTGGCGCAAATTGTCGCCGCATTGATTATCATTTTTACTGATGGCGTTATTTTGCAAAGCTTAGGACAGCTGTTCGGTAACGGTGCGGTAACGCTAGAAGGTGTTGCCACAGTGTTTACCATCTTTGCGATTATCGGCGTCATTAACGCCACCAACATGTCGGACGGTATGGATGGATTAGCCGGCGGTTTAAGTTCAGTTGCTATTTTAGCTCTTGTTCTTGCATCAGGCGGTGCTCTCGCATCTGCTGACAACTATGTCTACAGTATAATTTTAGCCACTTTGGTTGCTTTTTTATTATTTAATTTACGCACGCCGTGGAATAAAGAAGCGAAAATTTTTATGGGTAATGGCGGCAGCATGTTTTTGGGTTTAACCATCGCCTGGTTACTCATCCATGCCAGCCAGGGCGAGCAGGCGATTATTACTCCAGTGACTGCACTGTGGATATTCGCCCTACCTTTGCTGGACACCATTTGTGTGATGATACGCCGCATCAGCAAAGGTAAATCACCCTTCGCCCCCGACAGAGAACACTTCCATCATATATTTCTGGTTGCTGGTTATAGCACCAAACAAAGTGTTTGGATAATGATTGGATTGTCAGCACTGTTATCCAGTATTGGTTTGATTGGCTACTTCTCTCAATTACCAGAAGCTTTGATGTTTGCGGGTATACTTTCCTTGTTTGGCCTTTACTTTTGGGGCATGAGCCATGCCTGGAAAGTGATGAAAGTTATTCGGCTGGATAATAAGGGTTCTGGTACTGGGTCTGTTGATTCGCCTGTTAAGTAATTACAGGCTTCATCGTTTTACTGTTAACTTTCCTTAGTTTTCTTTATAATTCCTCGCTACATTATTTATCATCGATAGCAACCTCCCATTGGATAATTTTAACGCAACAAATAAGGATAATAAATGAGCTACAAGGGCATTATCTTAGCCGGAGGCTCTGGCACTCGACTTCATCCATTGACATTATCGGTTAGTAAGCAGTTAATGCCCATCTATGACAAACCGATGATTTATTATCCACTATCTACATTAATGCTGGCAGATATTCGTGATATCCTCATTATTACCACACCTCAGGATTCGGCATTATTTCAAAACCTGTTAGGAGACGGTCAACGATGGGGATTGAATATCGAGTATGCGGTGCAAGCGTCGCCAGATGGTCTCGCACAAGCTTTTCTTATTGGCGAAAATTTTGTCGGCAATGACTCAGTAAGCCTGGTACTCGGCGACAATATTTTTTACGGCCATGGACTGGAAGACACCTTAAGAAACGCGACCCAACGAGAAAACGGTGCAACAGTGTTTGGCTATTATGTCAAAGATCCGGAACGCTATGGCGTGGTATCTTTCGACAAAAATGGCAATGCCATTGAACTGGAAGAAAAACCCAAAGTGCCGAATTCAAATTATGCGGTCACTGGTTTGTATTTTTACGACAATCAAGTGGTGGATATTGCCAAACAAATCAAACCCTCACCACGTGGCGAACTTGAAATTACCGATGTTAATATTACCTACTTAAATCAAAACCAATTACATGTTGAGCAATTAGGCAGAGGTTCCGCTTGGCTTGACACCGGAACGCATCAATCACTGCTCTCTGCCGCTAATTTCATCCAAGTAGTAGAAGAACGACAAGGCTTGAAAATCTGCTGTCCGGAAGAAATCGCGTTTCGTAAAAAATACATCAACGCAGAACAGCTGGAAGCTCTGGCTCAACCCTTGTTAAAAAATGGTTATGGCCAGTACCTCATGAATATTCTTAAACAATCCAGTTGAAGCGACCTCGATGAACATAACAAAAACAAAATTACCCGGCGTGCTGATTTTGGAGCCCAAAGTGTTTGGCGACCAAAGAGGCTTTTTTCAGGAAACCTTTAACGCGCAACGTTATCAGGAAGCTGGCATCCAAGAAACCTTTGTACAAGATAACCACTCTCGATCGCGAAGAGGTGTGCTACGTGGTTTGCATTATCAAATGCAACAAACCCAAGGTAAACTGGTAAGTGTGGTACGTGGTGAAGTGTATGATGTTGCGGTGGATGTCCGCAAAGGCTCAGAGACTTTCGGTCAATGGTTCGGTGCTATTCTCAATGATGAAAATCATCGACAACTTTATGTACCGCCCGGTTTTGCGCATGGATTTTGTGTGCTTTCCGATGAAGTGGATTTCGTTTACAAATGCACAGATTACTATCACCCACAATCGGAAAAATCCATTTTATGGAATGATCCTGAGCTAGGCGTTGAATGGCCTCTTGCTATTGATGAAATTACCTTATCAGCAAAAGATGCCGCTGCCTTACCCCTTTCCCAAATGCCCGATAGTGATTTACCCGAATTATGAAAATTTTATTATTAGGCGCTGGCGGCCAGCTGGGAAATACTTTTATTGATGTCGCCAACAAAAACAATATCGACATAACTGCTTTTAACCGGTCAGAATTGGATATTACCGATGCAAACGCATTGGAAACTGTTTTCACAGGCATCAAGCCAGATTTTGTCGTCAATGCCGCAGCATATACCGCAGTAGATAAGGCAGAGACTGAACACGATCAGGCGTTTTTAATCAATGAAACCGGTCCGAAAAATATTGCGCTAGCTTGTGCCAAGTTTGATGCCACACTTATTCATATTTCCACTGATTATGTCTTTAATGGTGAAAAACAAAGTGCATTTAGGGAAGACGACATAACAGATCCCATTAATGCATATGGTTTGAGCAAATGGCGCGGCGAAGAAGCAGTGCGAAACACTCTGAACAAGCACATTATTTTACGGGTTAGCTGGGTATTTGGTCTGCACGGTAATAATTTTGTCAAAACCATGTTACAACTGGCCAAAGAACGCGCAGAACTCAACATTGTAGGCGACCAATATGGCTGCCCAACAGCCACTGAAAGTATTTCCAAAGTTATTCTAACAATCATTGAACAACTTAATAATGGAAAAGACGATGTCTATGGCACATACCATTATTGTGACAAACCGGTTACGAACTGGTACGAATTTGCACAACAAATATTTGCCGAAGCTGAAGAATATGGTCAATTAAAACTAACTAAAACCAATAAAATTAGCACTAAACAATATACCACGCCAGCCAAGCGACCACGCAACAGCGAAATGGATTGTTCACTGATTAAAAAAACATTTGGTATCGAGCAATATGATTGGCAACAAGCGTTAAACAAAGTTATCAAGGAACTGGAACAGCAATGATATACCAACCCCGCAATATATTAGTCACCGGTGGCGCCGGCTTTATAGGCTGTAATTTTGTCCGTTACTTGCTTCGTACTGATGAACAAGTAAATATCATTAACCTTGATAACTTAAGCTATGCCGGATCACTCGACAATCTGGCTGACTTATCCGCACCGGAAAGACATACCTTCGTTCAAGGCGATATCTGTGATCGACCGTTAGTGGATGAATTATTTTCCAAACATAAAATCGACACTATTATTCACTTTGCCGCAGAAAGCCATGTAGACAGGTCCATCACCGGACCCGCTGCGTTCGTGCAATCCAACCTGGTTGGCACATTCACTTTATTAGAAGCGGCAAGAAAATACTGGCTGGATGAAAACAAATGGGATAAAACGCAATGCCGTTTCCATCACATCTCCACCGACGAAGTCTATGGCACCTTGGCTAAAGACGACCCACCTTTTACCGAAGAAACACCTTATGCACCTAACTCACCCTACTCTGCCTCAAAAGCTGGCTCAGATCATATGGCGCGCGCCTATTTTCATACTTACGGATTGCCGGTAACGACGACCAACTGCTCTAATAATTATGGTGCTTATCAGCATAGTGAAAAATTTATTCCAACTGTTATTCGTTGCTGCCTGAACAAACAACCCATACCTATTTACGGTGACGGCACTAATATTCGTGACTGGCTGTATGTAGAGGATCATTGCACTGCCATTGATCGCGTGGTGAGACAAGGCAAACTGGGCGAAACCTATAACATCGGCGGTAATAATGAATGGTCTAACAATGATATTGCCAAAACCATCTGTGCGATTCTAGATAATAAACGCCCTATGGAAAAACCGTATGCTTCGCTATTAACATTTGTTACCGATCGGCCGGGGCATGATTGGCGCTATGCGATTGATGGTAAGAAGATTACCAATGAATTAGGCTGGAGTCCTTCTCTGACATTTGAGCGGGGGATTGAGATGACGGTTGGGTGGTATATAAATAACTAGTCCACTGGTGATTAAAATAAATACTGGAATTATCTCGTCGCTTAAGATAATCTTTCTCATTATAAACTCGCAAACCAAAAGAGTAGGCAGAAAATCAATGAGTTACCTTGATAGAATCACTATAGAAGCAGGCAAAAGAGGCGGTAAACCTTGCATAAGACAAATGAGGATCACCGTTTATGACATACTTAATATGCTAGCTAATGGAATGAGCAATGAAGATATTCTCAATGATTTCCCAGAACTTGAGCTGGAAGACATTAGAGCCTGCCTTTCATTCGCTGCAGATCGTGAACACAAAGTTTCAGGACTTCGAGTCGCTTGAAATTATTGCTTGACCAAAATCTTTCCCGGCGAATTCTACCGTCACTATCTTCATACTTTCCAGACTCAACTCATGTTGCTTTAGAAAAACTGGAAACTGCAACAGATGAAAATATCTGGCAATTTGCAAAAAAAAATAATTTTGTTATCGTGACAAAAGATTCAGACTTTGAGGAACTTAGCATTATAAAAGGAACTCCACCCCAAATTATCTGGATTAAAATTGGCAATGCAGACAACAAGACAATAATAGACATACTAATTAATAATAAAGACGAAATTCAAAGACTACTCGCTCATTCTGAAATAAGCTGCATAGAATTATACCAATAGAAATCAATCCACCTTCGTGTTGGCCGTGTTACATAAACGCAGAAATTTGATAGCTGATGAAATTTTACAAGACGAGGCCTTTAATATTTAATAAGTCGCAGGAAATTTAAATTCAAGCGTATAATTTCCTTGAACAGCCCATACCCTGCATCCACCACTGCCCGATTTTATCACTGTATTGCCGCATCATTTCTACAGCACCGACAACATGATAAAAGCGTCGACCAAAATGATTCACATTATCGACCCACTCTTTGTCGTTAACTCCATGCTTTCGTAAAATAGGCGACACATGAGAAGGAATAGCACCTTTTTTATCATCTCGAATCACGCGACCTGTCCAGTCAATTAACTCGAAATAATCCTGTAAAGAAAAAGGCAGACCTTTTTGCGCGTTATTCGCGAGTGATTCGCCGCCTTTAAAACAAAGCAATTCAAAATTCGTTTTATGTTTATCTGAAATAACATCGCTTTTCAGTTTTTTGTTTTTTCTTTGCTGTGCAAAATCAAAAAGCCGATCCTGAATTGACGTGAAATCAGAACCTTCCAGGGTAGTATTGATACCCGCACGAATCGGATTTAAATCAACATACTACCATGGGCTTGTTTTATGAGCGTTTCAAAAGTATTTACGCTTGTAAAATTATGATTTATAAATAATTTATTAGGATCGTCAAGCATCAGGCTTGTGTTGATTAATCTTTCAACCACATGCTATTATGCTTATTACATACTCAAGTATGCAACATAATCTTAACGATATTAATTCGCAACTTAGAATGTAATTTTAACAAATTTCGCCAAGACCAACACTTCGAGAAACTACTATGCAAGCAGCCAAAAAAGAAGCGCTCTACACCATCGATCAATTGCCAGAAGATACCGATATGGATGAGATTATGTACCGGCTTTATGTGCTGGACAAAGTCAGAAAAGGACAAGAAGCGGTAGAGCAAGGTAATACTAATACCAGTGAGGAACTTAAAAGAGAAATCGATTCGTGGTAATTTGGTCGAAGCCAGCTAAAACTGATTTGAGATCTATTCATGATTTTATTGCTCACGATTCACGTTACTATGCCAAGAAGGTAGTTCAAGATATTAGAGAGAGAACAGATATTCTCGAAAACTTACCAAGAGCAGGAAAAGAAGTAACAGAATTGTCCGATGAAAATATTAGAGAGATACCCCTTTATTCCTATCGAATTATTTACGAAATTAAAAACCAAGCCATCTTCGTGTTGGCCGTGTTACATAAACGCAGAAATTTGATAGCTGATGAAATTTTACAAGACGAGACCTTTAATATTTAAGAAGTCGCAGGAAATTTAAATTCAAGCGTATAATTTCCTTGAACACCCCATACCCTGCATCCACCACTGCCCAATTTTATCGCTGTATTGCCGCATCACCTCCACAGCACCGACAACATGATAAAAGCGTCGACCAAAATGATTCACATTATCGACCCACTCTTTGTCGTTAACCCCAAGCTTTCGCAATATGGGTAAAACATGGGAAGGAATTGCACCTTTTTTATCATCTCGAATCACGCGACCTGTCCAGTCAATTAACTCGAAATAATCCAGTAAGGAAAAAGGCAGGCCTTTTTGCGCGTCATTCGCTAGCGATTCGCCGCCTTTAAAAGAAAGTAATTCAAAATTCGTTTTAGGTGTATTAACATGGCTTTTCGACTTTTTGTTTTTTCTTTGCTGCGCAAAATCAAAAAGCCGATCCTGAATTGATGTGAAATCCGAACCTTCCAAATTGTTATTGATACCTGCACGGATCGGGTTTAAATCAACATACATCATACAAGTCAATAAAGCTGTTTCATCCAGCAAAGCCTGGCTTTTAAAGCGCCCCTCCCAAAAACGACCTTTGCAGTTATCTTCTTTGTTAGCCTCTCGTGCAATGGCTTCGTTTAAACAGCGCATAAACCAGGAAATGTCCATTAAACGCGAACGCCAGGTAGCAATAATTTCCGCGACGACATTGAGTTCAGCCTTTGTTTTTATTTCACCACGTTGGTAACGATCTATTAACATATTACCTTTAAATAACTGTAACCAGCGTTCAATTACAACCTCATCAGACCAGTTTTCTGCTAATTCAGCATCAATATGCAATACAATATGATAATGATTACTCATCACCGCATAGGCACAAACATCAAGCGCATAAATACCGGATAACTCCTTAATTTTGTCGACAATCCATTGTTTACGGTGAGAATAATTTTTACCAGACGATGCGTCTTTACCGCATAAAAATGCGCGACGTACACAGCGTGCTACACAGTGGTAATAGGGGGTTTCGGATAAATGAATTTGTTGTTCTCGGGCTTTTGTCATGGATCTATCTTTTTAATTGGTTTTGAAATAACGTTTACGGGTGCTTACTATATTACTCACTCATAATCTCTATCATTCGTTGATCGATACACGAACGCATAAATGCATTCATTTCAGCTTCATCGCCAGAATCATAAAAACGCATCATTAATTCGTTAAACTCAAGTTTACGTTTGGCTGACAGATTTAAGGCAGGGTAACCCGCACTCAACAAGATACCATTCATCATCAAGCGCCCCATTCGCCTATTTACGTCATAGAAAAACTGATTGCGAACCATTGTTAAAAACACATGGATTGCCTTATCGTAAACATCGTCAATGTCATTAGCTGATGCGACCATCTCATTAAACTTTGCCGGCAAATCAGCGACTTTAGGCGGCAAATACTCCGAACCAGCAATGGTCACCATACCAGACCGAAACTGCCCCCATTCAAGTGCCTCCTCCTTACCCGCCAACGCATGTAACGCACAGACAAACTCTACAGAAAGACAAAAATCACCGTCTTTTACCGCAGAAAACAAATAACGCCACGCATTACCCTGGTTAACGGCAATTTGTTGATCACTTAACTTGTGGCCTCCGACCGTAATCCCTTCTAACAAGGTATTCACCTCGGGCAACGTAAAATTGATACCTTCGAGCAACACAGAATCATGCACCAAGACACCAACTTCTCTTTTTGCAAGCATCAGCGCCTTGTCTCGGTTTGGTTTAATGCCTGAGATTAATAAATCTATGCCGACCATATGGACTTCCATCTATATTGATTTCATGGGATTTTACTTTCGGGCAGATTCAATGATGAAGTGCACCGGCAGATTCAATGATGAAGTGCACCACCTAGTTTGATAATGTAGGTGGACTATGAATAATACTTATACACATTTATCACATTTTGAGCGGGGCCGAATATTTCAGTGGCGACATTTGTAGTGGTCAAGTTTTTTTGGCCACGGAATAGTATTCAGTCCAATAATTTTCTTCTGTTACATTTGGCGCTAATCCATCATTATGTTTATGTGGTCTGACCTGGCTGTAGTAACCAATAATATAAT
>Ga0316207_10004663_pt1 | contig 11777 bp, 7 predicted proteins | sample 6weekpyrite_MG_FD_204943 | JGI IMG/M metagenome (GOLD analysis project Ga0316207, IMG submission 204943) | Microbial mat bacterial communities from mineral coupon in-situ incubated in ocean water Damariscotta River, Maine, United States -... | ecosystem: Environmental > Aquatic > Marine >...
CTGTTCGCGGAAAAGCCGAACGCCGCGCTCGCGGAACTCGGCTGTATACTTCGGGGTGGGCTTCTTCTGATCCATAGGGCTCATCCTTTGAGAGTTTTACTCTCCGGTAAACCCGGGGCGGTTCACCATAGCCTATGGCCATTCGCCCACGATAATATCTCAAGGCAAAACCGAAGAAGAAGACGAGAAGCGGATTGGTGCGGTCTTGATGGCTGGCGATGGGATCGTCGTCATCGACAACTGTGATCGCCCCATAAGTGGCGACTCGCTCTGCACAGTGCTGACAACAGAAGAATGGGGCGCCCGCATCCTCGGCAAATCCGAAGTTGCCAAAACCCCTACTAACGCATTGTTCTTGGCCACCGGGAACAACCTTGAAGTGGCCGGAGACATGGGGCGGCGCACCCTGGTTTGCCGCCTAGACCCAAAAACAGAACGGCCTGACCTTGTTGAACATGACTTTGACCCTCGGGAAGAAGCCGCAGAAAACCGAACACAACTGGTGGCGGCAGGTCTGACTATTCTGCGCGCCTATATTGCGGCGGGTCGTCCGAAACAGTCGACACCTATCGGTTCGTTTCGGGAATGGAACCTGGTGCGAGACGCGTTGCTCTGGTTGGGCTTGCCTGATCCGGCGGTGACGCGTGAAAGAATCATGCTGGATGACCCAATGAAGTCGGAGCTTGCGGGCCTCTTGGATGCCTGGGTCGCAGCGCTGGGCGATCGGGAGTACGGCCTTGCTGAAATCGGCGCAATGGCAGAGGATTCCAGCACTCCTGAAATCAAAGAGCTATACGGAGCGCTGGTCGCCATGACTCGAAATGGCCAATTCAACACCAAGAGCATTGGCCGATTGCTGTTGAAGCACAAGGATCGGATTGTGAGTGGCCGTGTTCTGCGCAGCTATGCCGATTCAGCTGGCTCGAAACGGTATCGCGTAGAATTTGTTGGCAGCCATGTTCCGGATGTAACCGATGAGGTCGGCGCTGATGAGGAATTTCCGTTCTGATCAACAGTGCCTTTCCCCGCAAAACCGTCAAACCTAGAGCGTCAATTCATGCCCGGGTTTGGCGGGTTTACCGGGTTTGGTTTTGGCCGCAGGGCAATGCCAAAACAGGCATTTCAAACGGGCGCTGCTGCCAGGGTGCGTAATGGCATTCAGAATTCTTCAAGCCAGCGCTTTATGGCGGCTATAAATCCACTGTCTGCCGGGCGTTCCGTTTCAGCTTGTTCCAGGTCTGACATTGCATCCGCCAGAGTCCGCCCGGCCTCGACACCGTCGCGCCCATGCCGTCGGTTTTCCATCCAGTTCTGCAATCCCGCGCGGCGCGTGCCAGCAAGCGCCTCGGGCGCATTTACAAACACAAGCCGCCGCGCAAGTTCACGGTATCTGTCGTCCTCGAATGTTTCGGCAATCTCCGCCCGTTCGGACCACTCTGCCTTATGAAAGGTCTGCATTCGGGTTTCGTCAGCGCGGCTTGGGAAGCCCTCATACATCCGGCCCTCGACCACCACGGCGGGCTCGAAGGGCGGGTAGCGCTGGGCCATTGCCACACCCACCCGCGCCGCAAAGTGACCGTCAGCGGACACCACAGCGGCACGGCGGACGATCTCAGCCATTGGCAGGCCAGCAGCGGCTTGCAGGTCTGGCGCAAGACCCGGGTCGACCAGCGCTGGCATCTTGTTGGCGTAGACTGTTCGCAGCGCTCGGTTGCGACCCTTGGTTTCTTCCACCAGGTCTCCCTCTCTCAGGTTCAAAACTTCAGCTGGATCGCGGCGGAGATCGAACACAGCCTGCATGGTCGGGTTCTTGGGGTGATGGCCGCAACCGACAACGGCACGCAATGATGGAACCCCCATGTGATATTCGACCAGGCATTTGGGTTCGCTTGTGCTCAGACTTGCTATTACTTCACCTTTGTCCACCAAAGGCATCAAAGAGTTCCAAACAGCCGGGGCGCGGGCACGGATCAGACGTGCCATGTAAATGGTGGCTTCTACATCTGCCAAAGCGTCATGGGCGTTTTCATGGGCAAACCCGTTGGCGGGTGCCAGGGTATCTAGGCGCAGTGTCGGCTTACCCTTGGGGCTGATGGGTACAGCCATGGCATTGGGCGCTAAGGCTGCCGTGGCCTGGGCTAGGCGCAGCACATCCGCCCGTTGGTTGCCGCCCGTGTTGGTCAGGTAAACCGGTTGTAGTGTTTGGTAGAAGGCCTGACGCAGCAAGGGCTCGTCGAATGACAGGGTGTTGTAACCGGTGAAGATCGCCGGGGACCACGCACGCAGCTTTTCAGCGATCTGCAGCATCATTTCATAGTGCGATGGCAATTCGGGGTCAGTTAGCACCGCCGGTGTGACCCGGGTGGCAAGCAAAGCTCCCGGCGCTGGGATCACATGAGGTAGAAGGCGGCAGCGGGTTTCGAAGCGGTCGAGCTCGTTCAGGTCGGAGTCCGTAAAGATCGCTGCAAATTGCAGGATCTGGTCGAACGTTGTGTCCGTGCCGGTCGTCTCAGTGTCGTAGAAGACGAAGCTCATCTAATTCCAGTTTTGACAAATCGTTTATTCACGAACAGCGTTGCATCAGAGTGCCCATTATCGCAATAGTTGTAGGATGATACCGGCCACTAGTAACTTTGATTTTCTTGAAGAAATTGATCCCGAGCTCTGCAACCTTGGTCGGCTTGCGGAAAGCTATTTTCAGGGTGACCCAAGCACGAGCCTCATAAAGCTGAGGCAATTTGCCGAGCGCTTGACGAAAAGACACGCCGCGCTTGTTGGGGTGGAAGCCCTGGAAACAGACACTCAGGTTGATCTGCTTAGAAGGATCAAGTTTGAACGCGCAGCGCCCGAACGCGTACTCGATGTGCTCCATCATGTGCGTAAACTAGGGAACACGGCTGTTCACGAAGGTCGTGGCGAGCATCGCGAAGCACTGGCATGCCTGAAAATGTCGGTACAGCTTGGTGTATGGCATGTTCGGACGTCGACTAAGCGTACGGATTTTTCCTCAGGACCATTTCTGCCCCCCAAAGCCCCAGAGTCATCTGAGGCCGAGCTAGTAACTGAACTTGAACGACTTAGAACTGAGCGCGATGCCGCGCTAACAGCGGCAGAGAAAGCTGATGAGGAAAAGCGACGCGCCTTGATGGCGGCAGAAACCGCCGAAGAACGCCACCAACGTGAGGCCGAGGAACGAAGGACTTGGGAAACGCTTGCGCAAGACGCGGATCGTCAGCTGCAAGAACTTACCGCAGAGGCGAGCCAGCGATCTAGCTCTGACCGCATCGCTTTCGCCGAAGCAGCCGAGGAGGCTGCAGGGGCAATTGTTCTCGATGAGCAGTCCACAAGGGCTCTCATTGATCAACAACTGCGGGATAGTGGCTGGGAAGCGGACACAACCAAGATCAAATTCAGTGCAGGCGTCCGGCCAGCAAAAGGTCGCAATCTAGCAATTGCAGAATGGCCAACAACATCAGGACCAGCAGATTATGCCCTTTTTGTAGATCAGCATTGCGTAGGCATCATCGAAGCAAAGCGGTATCAGAAAAATGTATCCGCCGCGATTGATCAGGCCCAAAGATATTCGAAAGGTTTTGATTGGGAGCATAATACTCAGACCTGGGATGATGGTTATTCAGTTCCGTTTGTATTTGCCACGAACGGGAGGCCTTATCTAAAGCAAGTCGAAACAGAGAGCGGCATCTGGTTTCGTGATGCGCGATTGGCCAGCAACCTGCGCCGTCCACTCATGGGCTGGTTCACTCCAGATGAACTGCTTTCCCAGCTGGAGGTTGAAAAAGAGAAGGCGCAGCAAGCACTCGAAAACCGACATTTCGACTTTGGCTTTGATCTGCGCCCTTATCAAAAGGCTGCAATCCAAGCTGTGGAGAAGACGTTAAGCACTGAGCAGCGCGAGATGCTCGTTGCTATGGCGACCGGTACCGGAAAAACGAAGCTGGCAATCGCCATGCTCTACCGCCTGCTTGCGACCAAGCGGTTCCGCCGTGTTTGTTTCGTGGTCGACCGTTCAGCGCTCGGTACACAAACCAACGACGAGTTTATGAGTACCGCAATTGAGGGGCCAAAAACGTTTGGGCAGCTATTCGGTATCAAAGGGCTCGAGGACATCAAACCTGACCCGGAAACTCGGGTGCACATATGCACCATCCAAGGGTTGGTAAAACGGGTGCTGTACAACTCTGATCCAGAGGACGTCCCACCCATTGGTCAATATGATCTGATCGTGGTGGATGAATGCCACCGCGGATATTTGCTAGATCGTGAGATGTCCGATGCCGAGCTCAGTTTCCGCAGCCAAGACGACTATGTCTCCAAGTACCGCCGGGTCCTAGAATACTTCGACGCCGTCAAGGTTGGTCTCACGGCCACGCCCGCCCTGCACACGGCGCAAATTTTTGGGGATCCAATCTACACCTACACCTATCGGGAAGCCGTAGTTGATGGGTGGCTGATCGATCATGAGCCGCCGATGCGCTTCCAGACAGCGCTCAGCAAAGCTGGGATTGTGTTCGAGGCCGGTGAAGATGTGGAAGTGATGGATAGCAAGACCGGTGAGGTTGAGAATGTAGTCGCCCCAGACGAACTGGATTTCCAAGTGGAATCCTTTAACCGCAAGGTTATCACGCAGCCATTCAACCAGGTTGTGGCCGAAGAGCTAGCCAAACACATTGATCCCAGCCTTGACGGCAAGACACTCGTCTTCGCAGCAACAGATGCGCATGCAGACTTGGTTGTTCATGAGCTGAAGAAAGCCTTCGCCGCGCAGTATGGGTCAATCGAAGATGCTGCAATCCGCAAAATTACGGGTAGCGTCGACAAGGTTGGGAAGCTGATCCGGTCATTCCGAAACGATGCCTTTCCTCAAATTGCGGTCACGGTCGACCTTCTTACAACTGGCATAGATGTGCCTAAGATCACCAACTTGGTTTTCATCCGCCGCGTGAACAGCCGCATTCTTTACGAACAGATGTTGGGCCGCGCGACCCGCCGATGCGATGAGATCGGCAAAGAAGTTTTTCGCATCTTTGATGCGGTAGACCTCTACGCGTCGCTGCAAGACCTCACGCAGATGAAACCGGTTGCCAGCAATCCGAAACTCACTTTCGAACAGCTCTTTGACGAACTTGGGAGCGTTTCTGAAGAGGATCAGCAAGAAACTATACGCGATCAGATTCTGGCCAAACTGCACCGCAAGCTTCGGAAACTTCCGAGCAAATCCGCGCAAGCGGTACAAGACTTAACCGGGGAAACAGCTGAGGAACTGCGTGACAGGCTTAAGAACTTCACCCCAGAACAAGCCGCCGCCTACGCCAAGAGATTTGCGGGCCTGGGGAAAATACTCGACTGGGATCCGGATGGATCGGGGCCAAATCTGATTCCAATCTCCCACCATGAGGATGAAATCCATTCGGTCACCACAGGATACGGAGAGTACGAGAAGCCGGAAGACTTCCTGGATACCTTTACGTCCTTTGTGAAGAACAACCAAAACCAGATTGCAGCACTGTCAGTTGTCGTTCAGCGCCCGCGAGACCTTACCCGTGTTCAGCTGCGCAGCCTGCGTTTGGAGCTCGATAAAATGGGTTTCTCAGAGACAAGTCTACGTCGCGCATGGAACGATGCGTCGAACGAAGATATCGCCGCGTCTATTATCGGCTTTGTCCGTCAAGCGGCGCTGGGCGACGCCCTGATCCCATTTGAAACCCGCGTCGAGCAGGCCACAAAGTCAATCCTCTCCAAGGCAAAGTGGACCGATCCGCAAAAGACCTGGCTTCGGCGCATCGCCGAACAGATCACAAAAGAAATCGTTGTAGACCGCGAAAGCATCGATCAGGGCACCTTTGCGGCCCAGGGAGGCTTTAACAGATTAAATCGGGTGTTTAATGGTGAACTGGAAAACATCCTAAGCGAATTCAACGAAGAACTCTGGAAAGTGAGCGCATGAACCCGAATACCGCCGAAATCGTCGCCAAGCTCTGGCGGGAATGTAAAACGTTACAATCAGCAGGCGTTTCCTACTCGAACTACGTTAACGAACTGACGTACCTTCTGTTTTTGAAGATGCTTGAGGAAACTGGCAAAGAAAGCCGTTTGCCAAATGGTCACTCTTGGCGAAGGCTCGCAACCACCGAGGGGGGCGACCAGTTACGGCATTACAAAGCGATGCTATTGGAATTGGGCGATCCCGAGGAAACGAAGGACCCGGTGACGTTGGCCATCTTCACGGATGCTATGACCCACTTGCGGGAGCCAAAAGACCTAAAGACGCTTACAACAAACATTGACAAGCTCGATTGGTATACAGCGCGGGAAGATGGCCTTGGCGATCTCTATGAGGGCCTCTTAGAAAAGACGACCTCTGCCACGAAATCAAAGGCAGGCCAGTATTTCACCCCCCGTGCCCTGATCGATAGCATTATTCGCCTTATCAAGCCAAAGGCGGGAGAAGTCGTTCAAGACCCTGCAGCCGGTACCGGCGGTTTTCTCATTGCGGCTGACCAGTACATTAAAGACCGCACCGACAACCTGTTCAAACTTTCCGAGACAGAGGGGAACTTTCAGCGCAAGCAGGCCTTCCAAGGCCACGAATGGGTGCCTGATACCCACCGCTTATGTGTCATGAACATGCTGCTTCACGGCATTGAAAGCATCGTCGGTTGTGAAGACACCTGCGCACCGCAAGGCGAGGCAATGAGGAATGCAGATGTGATCCTTACCAACCCGCCATTCAACAAGATGTCTGGCAACGTGAACCGGCCTGATTTCACAATCACAGCAGGCGAGCGGGTAGGACCAATGCCGTTCCTCGAGCACGCAATTCGGAACCTCAAGAAAGGCGGGCGCTGCGCTATCGTTATGCCCGACAACATCCTTTTCGGCGACGGGACTGGAACCGAACTCCGGCGCTTTTTGATGGTAAACTGTAATCTGCACACCATCTTGCGTCTGCCCACAGGCATTTTCTATGCCCAGGGCGTAAAGACCAACGTGCTTTTCTTCAATCGCGTCACCAAGAAGGACTTTCCGGCGGATCATAGCGAGCAGGCTACAAAGGAAGTTTGGTTCTACGATCTTCGCGCGAATATGCCTTCCTTCGGTAAGACCAATGCGCTTACGGCCAAGCATTTTGAAGAATTTGAGGAACTCTTTGGTGCTGACCCGTTGGGCGGCTCGGACCGTGAAGAACAGGGCGAAGGTGGGCGGTGGCGCAAGCTGACGCGCGAGCAGATTGCGGAACGCGGCGACAACCTCGACTGGTCATGGCTACGCGACGAAAGCGGCGATCCCGAGGATGATATGGCCGACCCCGACGAGATCGCGGCGGCAATCATGGGTCACCTGCGCGCAGCGCTCGATGAGATCGAAGCTCTGAGCGAGGAACTGGAAGACGCGCCTGAACCGGAGGTTGCTGAATGAGTGCGGGCGATACATTCGGGCGCACGATCCAGCTGTTCCTTGTCGATGGCAAACCGACGGGTCTGCGCAAGGCGACGATCCACGGCTGGACTGGCCTGCTGTTTGTGAGCGGGGCCTCCGCCTTTGGTGATCTGACCGCGCGGGAGGAAGTGGACCGCACAGGCGTCTACATCCTTTCTGGCCCCGATCCGGACAAGGCCTGGGCCACGAGAGTCTACATCGGCTCGGGCAATTCCGTCGCCGAACGGATCAAGCAAAGCGCCCTGAAACGGGACTTCTGGGAAACGGCGATCACCGTGACCACCAGCGATGATGACCTGTCCAAGGGCCACGCGGAATTTCTTGAGGCTCGGTTGATCGAACTCACCTCGCAGGCGGGCCGCGTGACGCTGGACAACGGCACACAACCCGACACCAGCCGCCGCAGACTGCCTGAGGCGGACGTGGCGAATATGGAGCAGTTCCTTGCCAACCTCCGGATCATCCTGCCGGTGATCGGTCTGGACATGCTCAAACCGCAGCCGCGCGCGGTGACGCAAACCGCCAAGCCGGTCGAGGAACGTACCACGGGCGATGTTCAGTTTGAAATCCGCCACAAAAGCGGGGTTCAGGCCACAGCGGTGGAGGAAGACGGCGAATTTATCGTGTTGGAGGGGTCAGAGGCCCTGACCGGCACCGGTTATGTCCAGCAAAGCTACGGCGGGCTGAAAGAGAAGTTGATCGGGGATGGTGTGTTAATCCCGCACGCGGCGGACAAGCTGCGCTTTGCCAAGCCCTGGTCTTTCAACAGTCCCTCGGCAGCCGCAGCAGTCGTGCTGGATCGCAACAGCAACGGGCGGATTGAGTGGAAGGTAAAGGGGTCAAAGCAGACCTATCATGATTGGCAGCAGGCACAGGCCGCACGGCAGGAGGTTGCTGTATGAGCAAGCTACCTTCAGGATGGGTTATAGCCCAGATTGACGAAGCAAACGGCATTGGCGGGCTTTCGACCGATGGAGATTGGATTGAAAGCAAAGACCAAGACCCGAACGGAGAAGTTAGATTAATCCAACTCCAGGACATCGGTGATGGTCACTTCTTGGACAAGTCGGCAAGGTTTCTGACAAAGCAAAGGGCCGAAGAGCTTAATTGTACGTTTTTGCAGGAGGGCGATATCTTGATCGCCCGCATGCCTGACCCGCTGGGTCGCGCCTGTGTTTTTCCTAGAATCCATCAAGAGGCAATTACTGCGGTTGACGTTCATGTTTGGCGACCAGGCGAAATGTCGGCTGATCCAAACTACGTGAAATATTGCGTTAATTCGCCAGAGATCCGACTTTCTCTTCAATCCCAAGCTGGCGGAACGACAAGGCAGCGTGTTGCAGGAGGGAAAGTTAAGGCCCAAGAAATCCCACTCCCCCCTCTCGCCGAACAAAAGCGGATTGTGAGGAAGCTCGACACACTCAGCGCCCAGACCACGACCGCCCGTACCCACCTCGCCGCCATCGCAAAGCTGGTGGAGCGGCAGAAGCTAGCGGTACTTGGGCATCTTTTCGGCAAGTCGGGCTCTGACCCCAAGCCAAACGAACATCTGTGGGCTATTCCGACTTCTTGGATATGGAAAAAAGTCAACGATATCGGAGAGGTTGGTCTAGGACGCCAAAGATCACCCAAGAATCACCAAGGCCCGGATATGCGGCCATACATTCGATCCGCGAACATCACTTGGTCAGGGGTGGACACGACTGACGTCAAAGAAATGAATTTTGATGACACTGACTTCAAACGTTTTGAGCTCAAGGTTGGTGATGTGTTGCTCAACGAAGGCTCCGGCAGTGCCAAAGAGGTCGGCAAACCCGCCATCTGGCGCGGCGAAATCCCAAACTGCTGTTTCCAAAACACTGTTTTGCGGGTGCAACCTCGTGATTGCTCCTCGGAGTACCTTTACTGGTACTTTCTGTTGACGGCACTTTCCGAAGGCTTCGTCAAAGACACAAAAGGGGTAAACATCCAGCATATTGGGAAAGGTGGGCTGGCGAATTTTCCTATCCCTGTACCCCCACCGGACGAACAAGATGAAATCGTACGCCGGATTGAAACTGCCCTGACCGAGATCGACCGTATCGCGGCCGAAGCCGAAAAAGCCCTAAAGCTCACCGACCGGCTGGATCAACGCATCCTCGCCAAGGCCTTCGCAGGTGAACTTGTCCCCCAAGACCCGAATGACGAACCCGCCAGCGTGCTGCTCGAGCGTATCCGCGAGACCCGCGCCCATGCGCCCAAGAAAACGCGCCCAAGACGCACGAAAGTGACCGCCATGAAGAAAGACCCCAAAGACCTCTTGCTTGCTGACAGCGCCAAGTGGCCCGCGAACGGTGTCACGTCGGAAGAACTCGCAAAACGGATGGTCATGCCCCATTCGGACCTCCGCGATGCGCTGTTCGAACTGCTAGCTGGAGCAAAACCCCAGCTTGAGCAGGTCTTTGACAAAACCGAAGAGCGCATGCGCCTGAAACGAGTGGCGCGATGAGGCTCCGCACCCTCAGAATCGAGAAGTCAGCCGCCGCCGGTGGCCTGTTCGACGGTGCCGAGATTTGGTTTGGGCGCGACGACGAAAGCAAGAAGAACGAGCCTTTGGCACCATTGTGTCTGATCGGGCCGAACGGTTCGGGCAAATCGCAGTTTCTGCAGCTCATAGCGGAAATCTTTCAAGCCGCATGGGCGGCACATGCGCCTCAGGAAGAACGAGGCAGCACCAACGACGAAGCTCTGTTCGAGCTCGAGTACCTGATCGCGCCCAAAGGTTCAGACAAGCCGGAGATCGTTCGGCTGGTCAGGACCATGAAAGGCAAAAAGCCTGGTCCTATCCAACTGATCCTCAGAAACGAGGACGTCATCGAGTCGGAAGCTGAAGAGTTCGGGACCTACCTGCCGTCCATGGTGATCGGCTATACGTCGGGCGATAACGAGACGTTGAGCCTGCCGTTCCTTGCAAGTCGCAGTGGGTATGCCGAAGCTGTGCGAACATCCGCGCTCGAGCAGGATGGAAAGCTTGAGGTGCTCGACAACCGATTGATGCTGATCGACTACGGCACGAACCTCGAAGTCCTGTTTTCCAACCTCATGCTTGGGCCGGAGTTCGTTCGAACCGAGCTCTTGAGCCATGTGAAATTGCGCGATCTGGCTTCCTGCCGGTGCGTTGTAAGTTTGGCGCATCCGGCAGTGCGCTCCTCCAGCCGCAAGAACAGCAAGAGGAAGGGTGTCCAGCTGACAGATGAGCTGGAGGAGGTGATTGAACGCCTGCAGCGGATCGCAACCTGTTGGGATCTTGATGAGAAGAACGAAACCTACACCTTCGATTTTTTTATTACGTCAGCAACGCGAGAAGCGTTTGGACACTTCTGGAAAGATCCGTTTGAACTCTATCGTTCGCTGCACAAACTGGCGCTCTTGAATGACCTTGCCATTCCCAAGAGAGCCCGCGAGCGGCTCGACAAGGCCGTAAAGGAACGACGCTTTGCCGCGCGCCTTCCAGAGCCTCAGCAGGAAGACTTGGTTTTTGGATTTGCTGAAGTCCGGTTCTGGCCAGAGGACGGTGACACAGAGTCGGTTGACTATGTCTCGTTGTCGGACGGTGAGCATCAACAGGCGCTCGTTCTCGGAGCCTATGCCATGGTCACCAACGCGAACGCGGTATTCCTGCTCGACGAACCTGAATCGCACTTCAATCCGAAGTGGCGCGTAAAGTTTTTCAAACGGTTGATGGACATGACTGGCAGTCGTCAGAACCAGGAGGTTCTGTTGACCACGCATGCGCCATTCGTTCCCTCTGACATGCCGCGAGACCAGGTCATGATTTTTTCGCGTGATCCTGAGACCAACAAGGTGTGGGTGGCGCAGCCGGAAGTTGAGACCTTCGGAGCGACCTTTGATCGTATTCTGGATGCTTGCTTTGACGTCCGTCCGCCAATTTCGAAGGTGTCCAACAATGCCATTGACGAGTTGCTAGCCTCAGATGACTTGGAATTCGTTGAACGAGGCTTTCAGACGCTCGGAGCATCAACTGAGAAAGCTTTGGTTGCGAGCCACCTGAGAAAGCTGAAAGGTGCGAGCTAAAGTTGCTGTTTGCTTTCCCCGTATTCCAAGATGACAAAAACTGGCTGAACTCGACATTGGTCGATGTTTTGCGTGCGGGCATGCACGCGATTGATGAAGGCGAAGCGCCTGTGGTGTGGTAAGCATCCGGCGTGGGCCGCGCGTGGTCAGCGCGCGCGTTCACAGTCCATTTCAATGAGCTCTCGCAGGTTTTCGATCCCGAAGGGTGAGAAGGCGATGACGCTATCGTCATTGGGGCCATAAAC
>Ga0316207_10004664_pt1 | contig 11776 bp, 13 predicted proteins | sample 6weekpyrite_MG_FD_204943 | JGI IMG/M metagenome (GOLD analysis project Ga0316207, IMG submission 204943) | Microbial mat bacterial communities from mineral coupon in-situ incubated in ocean water Damariscotta River, Maine, United States -... | ecosystem: Environmental > Aquatic > Marine >...
GTTATCTCGTCTATTTACTTGCTTAGTTTTCAATGATCTCAAACATACTTTTTTAACCTCTTCTCGAAGTCTCTTTAGTCCTAAACTTTAGGTCTCTGTGTTTGTGGATGGGAATTATAGACAAATCGTGCTTAGGTATTTCTTAAGTTTTTAAAGTTTTAAGAATGTTTGTCTGTTTAGTAAAAAATAGAACACTCCATCTATTTTTTACCGTTTACCTCTATGTATGCAGGTTCTGAAAAGTTTGGAACATCATCATATGAAAATACAGCATAATATTTATGTGCATCTATATCACCGAAATTGTCATATGTATAATTGTCAATTCCACCATAAAGTTTTTGTCCATCATAGGCAGAACATGGAACTTTAAAAGGATTTTTAACTACTATCACACCGCTATGTCCATCATCCTCCGGTATATCCCACTCTAATTTTATCATACCGTTTTCTACCGTTGTTCTTAAGTTCTCTACTCTCTTAGGTGCATCTCTTCGCTTCTTAATATAATTGAATACTAAAGATGGTCTTCTGACTCTTTTAGAATCCAAACAACTTATATTTTTAGAGACAGAAAATAGTTTTTGAGTTGATGCAGATATAATGAAAACGACTTTAGAGTTTTCTTTTGCGCTTTCAAGCATTTCATTTATAGAGTGTGTATCAAATACAAATCTTTGCACAGACTCTTTCTCTGCATCAAAAACACTAAACTCATATCCAATTCTTTCAATAACCTCTCTATTTTCTATCTTTGTATAGTTTTTTTCTCCCTCGCAAGGTAGAATCATCTCTATGTGAAAACGAAGACTGTTATCAGAGTTTATACTATCTACATGTAGTTCTAAGTATGAAGTTGATATTACACTATTTTCTACTTGGGGCAGTTGAGTTAAATCAAACTCAAAACAGCCATATTCACTATTGCCCTCTTTATCAAAACCAACAAGCAACTTATGATCAATAATCCCATCTTTTTTAGAGGCTGTTAACTCATACGAAGATTGAAGCTCTATTTTGGCTTCATCAAGTGTATAAGAAATATCAAGTTTAGGTCTATATGTAAGTCCTCCACTAAACTTTCCAAATCCAATATCCCACTGCATAAGCTGTGAAGCACGATCTAGGGGAAGAGAAGAGGGTCCTTGCATTCTAAAATATGCCTCTTCCCTTCTTAATGAATCTTGCAAAACATCTAACTCCTGCTTTGCAAACTTATATGTTCTCCAAATTCCTTGTGATAGTTGAGCTGAACCTGTAGGTCTGTCTATATAGCTTAATACTTCTGCATTTTTTATTGCTTCAAAACTACTAATATTACTAATGGTTCTTTCATCAATCTGTGCAACACGCCACTCACCAAAGTTCTCAACTTGAACCGAAACTCTATTCATAGGATAAAAGGATATTGATGCACTCGTTATAATTGCATTTTTGGGAACTGTATTTAAAGAGAACGCACAAATACCATAACACTCACCTTTACTCTCATTAATACCAACGAACAGAGAATTATTTCCAAAATGTTCAGCATTCTTTTTTGTTTTTTCACCCACATAACCTACTTTTTCTGCCAATGGATACAAGATTTTAGAAAACATATTATATGCTGGTTTTGTTCTTACCGAGACCATTTGAGCAAAACTCGACTTTATATTTCTCTGTTTACAAACTGAACGAATATAGTAGTAGTAATTTGTTGCTGAAGGCAGGTTTTTATCTACAAAGGTTCTTAACTTTGTCATACCTATTCTATTTGAACTTTGAGCAAAGCCTTTTTTGGTTTTTGAACGATAGATTTCAAAATAGACTATTTCATCCTCCATGTAATCCCAGCTTAACTCTACCTCTTTTGAACTAACATCAACTGCGGTGAAATTCTCAATTCTGGGTAAAGAACCATCTTTTTTATAGTTGTTTACCTCAGACAAGGCAAACACCAGTGCTGGAATATTTTCATCAATATGCTCACTCATGTGTTCTATATAATCACTGATATTTCTTGTTCCAACTTCAGCCACTAAAGATAGAGTTCCTTGTGAGTAGTAAAACTCCCTTCCACTTCCTGAAATAAGGTGTACAGGTGGTTTTCCCATGTGAACGCCATATTCGCGACCTGACTCTTTTTTAATCTCTTCAGCCATATTCCCTGCAAGCAGATTTAAATCGATGGCATCAGCTGCATCTTCATGTTTAAAGTTATGAGCAGGAAAAAACACATTTCCCTGTGAGTGATAATCCAGTGCTATGGTTATATTCTTATGGCTTGTTACAAAGTCTCGCAGTGCCGCAGTTTCAGGTTCACTAAATGCACTTGGACCAGAATAAACATTTGAAGTTGTATTTTTATTAGGTGCAAAACCTACACTAAAATTTCTGTTTAAATCAACTCCAAAACTTCCATCTGCATTCTTTCTTCTATTTTTTCTCCAAAAAGAGAAATGATTTCTTGAGTACTCAAACCCATCTGGATTTGCGCATGGAACCATATAGAGAGTTGCTCTATCTAAAATATCATTCAGTTGCGGATCATAATCGATATGATCAAGAATATATTGTGCAAAACTAAGTGAAAGTTCTATCCCAATCCACTCTCTGGCATGAATTGTTCCTGTATAAAAGAGAGCCGGCTTCTCTAAATGAGCATTAACATCTTTACTAATACTAACTGCTATAATATCTCTGTCTTCCCAAGTTTTACCTATAGATTCTACTTTGAAAAGATTTGGATTACTCTTCTGTGCATTGTTAAAAAACTCTATGCACTCATCATATGAACTATATTGCTGTCTCAATTTTTAACCTTAAATTATTTTATAAAATATTTAGACCACTGTTGGATCTGCTCTTTTGAAGCTGTAAAATACTTCGCCAATTTTTTAAAAGAGCTAATCTCTTTATCTTTAACTAACTCTTTAATATTTACAGCCACATCTTCCTCCATCCCCTGAAGCGTCATAAGCTCGGTAAGAGAAATCTCTTCTATATTATACAACTTATTTTCAGCTATTTGTGATGATTCAGGTTCACTATCTCCTTTGACCATCTCTGGAAGCTTATCTTCAGTTACTGGCACATCTATTGATGGAGGTACATCAGATGGATTAGAATCATCTGTTAGCTCCATCTCAAAATTGCCCTTATCAGCTAACCAGTATACACCATCAGCAGACGGCTCATATTTTGAAAAATATAGATGTCTCAGAGTCCTCAACACAGAAGGGTCCATTTTACCGAGCTCTTCCCAAGAAAATAATGGAACATGCGGAAGTCTAAACCTGCCATTGCTTAAATCCCACATGATATATTGACAAATCCAATCTCTAACATAGGGGAATGCTGCAAACGCTGTAGCACACTCTAATATATAAGGCTCATCGCTATTTTCATCTATAGCAATATCACAAGCCCAATACTCTGCCTTTGCTGCTTTAGATGCCTTGACCGCAAGCTCAAGTGCATTCATTGGGATATTTTCATAACTCATACTTCCTCCCTGAGAAGTATTAGTTATCCACTCTCCTTCACCTGAGTATCTCCAAAATGCACAGACAGGCTTATGACCAATGAGCATAACACGGATATCTCCACTATCTTTAAGTGGTATAGCATCTTGTGAATAGACTGGTCTATATTTTTTCTCTTTCAGTAAAGCTTTGGCCTCTTTGTAGTTATCAACTTTATGAACAAAGTAGCCACCATAGTTAGATGGTCCGTAACTTCTTTTTATAATCTGAGGATAGTGACAATTTTTAAAGTGCTTATCCGCCTCTTTTTCATCATAGGTTATAGTAGTTTTTGGAGCAGCAATATTATATTTTTTACAAAATAGGGTTACATTCTCTTTTGATTTATTTGAGAACTGTGTCTCAATAGATGGAATAAATCTTACATGTGGAAGTGCTTGTGCGATCTCTTTAAAAGTCTCATAGGCAGTTGCCGGAATATTTCCAACCAAAACATCAATATTTTTTCGTCTGACCTCATTTATAAATCTGGTTTTGTCATTTTTCCAATGATATGTAACTGTCTCAATTTTATCCGGCCAGCCTCTAAAGTTACTAAAATCAAAAAACCTCAGTACATAGTCTAAATATAAGAATCCTAATTTTGGTAATTTACTCTTTTTGTTCATTACAAGCCCTATTTTGTTTTTCCAGAAGGTTTGCCACTCTTACTAGATATCTTTGTCTTCTTATCTATTAAATCAACAATTAAATCTATTTTTTTATCATTAAAATCTAATCCCATCTTCTCTTGTTCTGGCGTTGCGAATGCCGGGATGCCATTAACTTCAAGGACAATATACTCCTCTTTTTCTCTATCGAATATTATATCTACACCGGCAATATCTACGCCACACGCTTTAGCCGCTTTTATGGCAATCTCAACTATATCATCATTTGCCTCTCTCATAAACACACTACCTCCGCTGGTGACATTTGTTCTCCAGTCAGTTCCATTAGCTTTTCTGCCATAACAGCTAACAAATTTGCCGTCAACAACATCTACTCTAAAGTCTGTGTTATCATAATCTATAAATTTTTCAACATAAAAATATCGTAAATCCATCTGATTTAAAAATGGCATGAGCATATCTAGATTAGACTCATTTTCTATTTTCGTAAGACCTACTCCACCCCAGCCGTCTGTTGGTTTATAGACCATCTTATCCCATTTTTTAATGATTTTTTTCAGCTCATGACCATCATCTCTATGACATAGTTTGTAGTCAGCAGTTTTTACACCACTGTTTCGTAAAATAAAAGAGGTGTGAAATTTATCTTCTGTTAAAGCAAAAGATTCGTAGGAGTTAATCATTGGAATTACACGATTCAGAGCCTGATAAAGATACATTTGGTACTGACCCTGCTCGCCCGCATTATATGAGAAGAACAGATCAAGTTTATTTAACTTCACATCTCCATAAAGCAACTGCCCATTCTTAGCTACTGCATGTCGTAAATTAATATTATCAATAGTTTCTATATCTCTATCTTTAAGTTTTTTAATGATTTTTTTGGCAATTTTATCGCCTCCACTGTTGGTGTAAAGCCACATTCCAATTTTTCTATTTGGCATTTAAATCTCCTTAAAATCCAAATTCTTTATAAAATAAGTAAATAATTTCTTACTAAGCTCTATTCTACTCTTAAAGCTCTCTTTACTGGCTCTCTCTTTAACAGTGTGGTCTCCATCGCCAAATGGACCAAAACCATCAAGTGTAATCACTCCGCATGAGCTGACGATATTCGCATCGCTAACTCCCCCTCGCTCCTCATATTCTACTCTATTATTGGTAATTTGTTCTATACTTTTTACTAATTTTAACGATTTCTCTAATGTCTGCATCACATCTCTTTGTATCCCGCCTCTAAGTTTTGAAATAGTTCCTTTAACATATGATTTTTTTACTATTGTATCTATAGAAGATAAAACTCTATCTCTCTCATCAAAGTTTTTATACCTTAGTTCAAAAACTAAACTAGCATGAGGGGAGATAGTGTTTGCACCTATTCCACCCTTGATTTTACCGACATTTAGAGTTGTTCCTTTTGATAAATCTGTTAATCTGACAAGCTCTTGAAGTTTATATGAAGCTTCAAGGTTTGCATCATGTCCATCACTATAATTATTGCCGGCATGTGCCGCTTTACCCTCTATATCTATAAAAAAAGTTCCAACACCCTTTCTTCCTGTAACAACTTCCAACTCTTTTCCGGCAGCCTCATAAACAAAGCAGTAATCATAATCTTTTGCTATCTTGGCGGTTAAATGCTTAGAGTCGTCACTGCCTGTCTCTTCATCACTAACCAGTAAGATATCAATATTTTGAATATCAATGTTTTCCTGTTTTATTTCTCGAAGTGCCTGAAGTGCTACTATATTACCGCCTTTCATATCACAAACACCTGCACCGTAAACCCATTCACTATCTTCACTATACCCCTCAAATTTATCTGGAGGAAACACAGTATCCAGATGACCAAGAAGTAGCAATTTTTTTGAGTTTTGTTTATGTTTGGAAGTGTAGTAGCGGTGAGAACCAATAAGTTCTCTATCATGTATCTCTATTTTAAAACCTATATCTTTAAACCATTTATCAAAAACCAGACCGACATCATCTACACCTGATTTGTTTTTTGTATAGGAGTTTATTTCGACTATTGTTTTTAAATCATCTAAATAAGTCATTTTTTTCCACATATTGAATAAAATATTGCAGATTGTACTATATATTCAGTTTAATATCTATAAAAAATTGTCTATATTTTGAAGGGTGTTGTTTAAGTGAGAGTGGTAACTTAGAAGATTATTTTCTTCTAAGTTCTTTAATACGAGCTTTTTTACCTGCAAGATCACGTAGGTAGAATAGTTTGGCACGACGAACACGACCGCGACGTATAACTGTGATCTCATTAATTGAATCACTGTAAATTGGGAAAATTCTTTCAATACCAACACTGTTAGCACCAATTTTACGTACAGTAATAGTTTGACCAGTACCCTGACCTCTTTTTGCTATACAAACACCTTCGTATGCTTGCACACGAGTTTTGTTGCCTTCTTTAATTGTTACTGCTAAACGAACAGTATCACCAGCACGGAAATCCGGAATATTTTTCTCAGATGTTTGTGCTTTTTCAAAGTTTTCTATGTACTTATTTCTCATAAGATTTCCTTGTTCTATGCTTTAAAAGCTGCTCCGGTCTAAAGAATTTTGTCTTACATTCAGACAGAGCTAATTTAAGTGAGCGAATTTTACTATGATTTCCCTTTAAGTATTCTGATGGAACTAAATTATTTTCATAATCTTTTGGTTTAGAGAAAGATGGTGCTTCTAAAAGTTTTGTCTCGAAACTCTCAACCATCAACGAGTCACTGTTTCCAAGTACTCCATCTACGTTTCTTGAGATTGCATCACACATAACAAGTGAAGCCAACTCTCCTCCTGTTAAAATGTAGTCACCTATACTAAAAACTTCATCAGCATACTTTTCAACAACTCTCTCATCAATCCCCTCATATCTTCCACTCACAAAAGCTATATGGGGTTTTTTTGCTAATCTTTTAGCATCATTTTGTTTAAAAGGTTTTGCAACAGGAGTCAAAAATATTATGTGTGTATCTTCATCTTTAGCTTTTAAGCTATCTAAAGTATCATAGAGTGGTTGAGGATTCATAACCATACCTGCTCCACCTCCGACCGCTGTGTCATCAACTTTGTTATGTTTACAACTGCTAAAGTCTCTGGGGTTTAAAAATTCTATATTTAAAATATCGTTTTGAATTGCTCTTTTTAAAATTGAGTCCTGAAAATACCCCTCTACGATATTTTGAAATAGAGTTACAAAGGTGAATTTCATTATGAGGCTTCTAAAATATCCATAGCACCACTAAGGTTTATGATTTTTTTATCTATATCTACACTAACTTTAAACGGCTCTTGAAATGGAACTAAAAAGCTTTTTGCACTTCCACTCTCAATAAGTTTTTCATCCGTTTTAATATTTAGGTAATTGGTAATAGCAATTCTTTCAACTTCGTAAACTATACCTAAGCGTTTAGCATCTTCAAAAACTTCACAATCTTCAAGATCAAACCAAAAATACTCACCATCTTCTAAATGGCAGTTCTTTCTTGTCTCTTCTCTGCTTGTAAATAGTTTTGCATTAGTATATTTTTTGGCATCTTCTATGGTGTTTATTCCAGCTATTTTGATTATTCCTCTCTCAAGGTTTACATCATCAAGTGTAATCTCTTTTTTTAGATTTGTGAAAAAAGTTGCACCATTTTGAAATTGTTCCGGGAAATCAGTTTTTATGTGGAATTTCATATCACCATGTATACCGACTGTTTTGCCGATAGTGGCGATATGTAGGAGTTGTTCTTTAAATTGCTTCGACATTAATACGGTAACTTACACCATCTTTAGCTTTACAGCCAGAGATGACAGTTTTAATCGCACCAATCATCTTACCCTCTTTACCAATCAGCTTACCTATATCTGCCTGATTAGCATAGAGTAGAATCTCGGTTGTTTCATCGCCCTCTTGCACTTCTACTCTTACATCATCAGGATATGATGCGATAAGTTTTGCAAACCCGGCGACAAAATCAGCTATCACCTTAACGACCTGTTATCTTTTTAACACGATCACTCATCTTAGCGCCAACGCTTAACCAGTAATCTAATCTTTCGTTATCTACAACTGTAGTTTTTTCTGCTACCATAGGATTATGGTGACCTATTAGTTCAATCCAACCACCATCTCTACGTTTACGTGAATCTGTTACCGCGATACGGTAAAACGGTTGTTTTTTTCTTCCCATACGAGTAAGTCTTATTACTGTCATTTGTTTTTCCTAATATATTATTTTAACGAAATATGAACAAAGTCCATCTTTCTAGGCTAGCCGCTACGGCACTAAAGATATTTCTTGCGAAATATTGATACATTTTTTGGGGTTTTTGCAGAATAAAATATACTAAGTAGTTTTATTGTGCCTCTTACCGCCATTTGGCGTCTTATATCTTGGTTCTCAAGATACCTTCTAATCACAGAGGGATTATTTCAGAAGTTATTACGATGGCGGAATTATAGTGAAATACACTATAAATGTCAATATTACAAAAAAAACTAAAATAAAATGAGTGATATAGTTGCAAGGAGCATAGAGAGAAAGCGTACTATAAGTACGTAACTAACGTAGCAACGCTACAAATGCATTGCTATTTGTATTTTAAGATGTTATTTTGACTTTAGTGAGGAATAGCTCCGGCACCGCCCATCTGACCCATCATGGATTGAAGGTTTTTCATCCCGTTTTTACCTGAGAACTTCTTTGCCATTTTACCGGCATTTTTAAACTGCTTAATCATACGGTTAATCTCAACCTGAGTAAGACCGCAACCGGCAGCGATTCTCTCTTTACGAGAATTGTTTAAAAGGTCCGGGTTTTCTCTCTCTTTCATAGTCATTGATGAGACCATGGCTTTGATATTTTTAAGCTCACCTGAGTTCTCCATGTCAAAATCTTTAAGCGCTTTTGACATGTTGCCCATACCTGGAATCATCCCCATAAGTGATTTCATACTACCCATCTTCTTCATGCTTTCCATCTGCTCTAAAAAGTCATTAAAGTTAAATTGCCCTTTTTTAATCTTTGAAGTAAGTTTTTTAGCCTGCTTTTCATCAATTACTGATGAAGTCTTCTCAGCTAAACCTTCGATATCCCCAAAGCCCATTAGACGGTTTACAATACGGTCCGGCAGAAAAATTTCTAAATCTTCCATTTTTTCGCCGTTACCTATAAAACGAAGAGGAACTTGAACTTGTGATGAAAGACCCAGTGCTACACCACCTTTAGAATCACCATCATATTTACTTAAAATTACGCCATCGATTCCAATTTTCTCTTTGAATGTTGTTGCTGTACGAACTGCATCTTGTCCTGTGAGTGAATCCGCTACATAGAAAATCTCACTTGGACTTGCCACTTCCTTAACATTTTCAAGTTCACTCATAAGCTCATCATCTATAGCTAAACGACCAGCCGTATCTATCAAGACAACATCGTAAATGGCGCTATTAGCTTTTTTTAATGCTGCGCGAACTACATCTACAGGATTCTTGGTGCTCTCATCCTCAAAAAGCTCGACATCTATTTGAGCTGTGATTTGACGAAGCTGTTCAACCGCAGCTAAACGCTGTAAATCGGCTGCAACTACTAAAACTTTCTTTTGCTTGTTTTTTAGATAGTTTGCCAATTTTCCGGTTGTTGTTGTCTTTCCTGAACCCTGAAGCCCAGTCATAAGAATTACAGTTGGAGGATTTGGAGCAAATACAAAACCCCTGTTCCCGCCAACTTCTAAAAGTTCATATAGAGTAGCTCTAAGTGCATCTAAAAATTGATCTTTGCCAATTCCATTAGCCTTAGTTTCCATCTGAACTTTTTGTATTAACTCTTTTACAACTTTATGGTTTACATCTGCTTTTAAAAGAGATTTTTTAAGTTCACCGAGAGCTTTAGTAAGGGCTTTTTCATCATCATGAAAACGAATCTTCTTTATGGCATTTGTAAAGGAATCTGTTAATGAATCAAACATGGTACCCTCCTATTATTAAAATCTCTTAGAGTCCGAAAAAATTCAGACTCCGTTTTTTGTACTTTAGTTGATGTAAAAAGTGGCGAATTATAGCTGTAAATTACTTTTAGTTTGCTTTAAAATCAGCAATATTTTGTTAGAAACTTGTGCAGCTGGTTCGCGAAGTGATGTGCATCTTTTTGCTCAAACGCCTTGGGTCCTCTTGTCATCTCTCCGCTTTGGCGAATCTCTTCCATGAGATTTCTCATTGCCAGATACTGCTTGATATTATCTACACTGTAAAGTTCACCTCTATGGTCAATAGCATGTGCATTTTTGCTTATAACTCTATCTGCAAGTGGAATATCTGCTGTAATAACCAAATCACCATCTTTAACGAGTTCGACTATGTGGTTGTCAGCTTCATCTGCACCTTGTTCAACAATGATGTAGTTAATAAGTTTTGATTTTCCTATTGTTATTGGCTTGTTTGATACAACAAAGGTCTCTAATTTCAATCTTTCGATTGAACGAAAGATTATTGGTTTTAGCAGGTTCGGGAAAGCATCACCATCAACAAAAATACGTATCATTTTATTAACTCTATTTTTTGCTCTCTTGTGAGTTTTTTAATCTCGTTCTCTCTTTTAGAGGCGCTGCTTTTGTCTTCACGGCTTTCACTGTAAACCAACTCAACAGGTCTTCTTATACGCGTATATTTAGCACCTTTTTGTGAGTTATTATGCTCATCAACTCTTCTTTTTAGGTCTGTAGTGATACCTGTATAAAGTGTATCATCACTGCACCTTAACATATATATAAACCAGAAGCTTTTTTCCCTATTCAAAGTTGACAAATACCTTTGGTTCAGGTGACACAAACTCCATGCCAAGAAGTCTCACTTTATAAGCGTGCAGCATTACTCGTTTTGCGCGTCTGCCACCATACTGCTCATCACCGACAATAGGGTGTTCTATATATCTTAAATGTGTTCTTATCTGATGAGTCCTTCCATGATGAATAATACATCTAACCTTAGTCTTATTAGCACTTATTATATCTGGTGTAACTTCTGTTCTTGCAGGTTTTCCCTTGCTTGACACATTTGAACTTGCACGATTATTTTTCTTTGTTGTAAGTATTGGTTTATCAATATCAACAGGTTCAGAGATGATACCCTCAACCCATGCGATGTACTCTTTATAAACTCTATCTTTTTTAAACTCCTGTATCGCTTTTTGACGAAACTCTTCATTTTTTACAAGCATTAAAACACCACTTGTCTCGCGATCAAGTCTGTGTAAAAGCACTGCAGGCTTAAACTGTCTCTCTATCTCATCTGAATTTACATATGCTGCTTTATCTACGACTATTAAATCATCATTTTCAAAGAGTGGCTTTGTCTTCTCTATCTTTTGAACTCTAAAAATTGTTTTTTCATCAATATCACCACGAGCTATCATAACTTTTTTATTACCGACATATACCAAACCCCGGTCAATCATAGACTTTGCTTGAGAGTTTGAAATACCCTCTTGAATCGCTAAAATCTTATATGCTTTATCTTGTGCCATTCTTTTTATCCTTAAATTTATTTCCTAAAATGAAGGAAAACTTCATTTATTAATCCGTAAAAGGAACAAAGTACCTTTTACTTCGCTTGGACCGCTCTGGTCACTAAAGCTA
>Ga0316207_10004665_pt1 | contig 11776 bp, 9 predicted proteins | sample 6weekpyrite_MG_FD_204943 | JGI IMG/M metagenome (GOLD analysis project Ga0316207, IMG submission 204943) | Microbial mat bacterial communities from mineral coupon in-situ incubated in ocean water Damariscotta River, Maine, United States -... | ecosystem: Environmental > Aquatic > Marine >...
TCGGCCATTTCCGGGCCGCGTTCCAACCCGGTCACCGCCTTGCGCAGCGGCATGAACAGGCCCTTGCCCTTGCGCCCCGTCGCTGCCTTCACCGCATCGGTCCAGTCTTTCCAGGTCGCCTCGCCATAGGGCGGCTCGGGCAGCAGGGCAAAGGCCTGGGCGACAAATTCGCGGTCCTCGTCGGCCACCAGTGGGCGCGCGCCTTCGCGGAACAGATCCCACCACCCGGCGATATCGTGGCGCGTGGTGATATTGGCGCGCGCCACGGTCCAGAACACAGGGGCCAGATCGTCGGGCACGCCGATTTCGGCCACCTGATCCGCGACCGCCGCCAGCGGCAGGGTATGCAGATAACGCGCGGTAATGGGATAAAGATCCGCCTCATCGAATTTGGTAGGTGCCGCCCCGAAATGATCCAGGTCGAACCCATCCGCCAATTCATCCATCGTCGAGCAGAGCTCGATCGGCTGTGACGACCCCAGCCGCGCCATATGCGACAGCAGCGCCATCGGCTCCACCCCCGCCTGCCGCAGATCGCGCAGCGCCAGGGTGCCAAGCCGCTTGGACAGCGCCTCACCCTGCGGGCCGGTCAAGAGCGAGTGATGCGCGAATTGCGGGGCCTCATACCCCAACGCCTCCATGATCTGGATCTGCGTCGCGGTGTTGGTGACGTGATCGGATCCGCGCACCACATGGGTGACGCCCATATCGGTGTCATCGACCACCGAAGCGATGGTATAAAGAACCTGCCCATCCTGACGGATCAGAACCGGGTCCGACACGCTGGCCGCGTCAATCGACAGGTCGCCCAGAATGCCATCCGTCCACTCGATGCGCTCCTGCTTCAGCAAGAACCGCCAGACGCCCTGCCCGCGCTCGGCACGCAGGCGGTCCTTTTCGGCATCGCTGAGCTTCAGCGCGGCGCGGTCGTAAACCGGCGGCAGGTGCATGTTGAGCTGTTTCTTGCGCTTCAGGTCCAGCTCCACCGGGGTCTCGAACGCCTCGTAGAACCGGCCGTTTTCACGCAGCGCATCTGCGGCGGCGGCGTAGCGGTCCAGCCGCTCGGATTGCCGCTCGATCCGGTCCCAGCTCAGCCCCAGCCATTCCAGGTCGCGCTGGATCGCATCGGCATATTCCTGGGTCGAGCGCTCCGGATCGGTATCATCGAGCCGCAGGATAAATGTGCCACCCGCCTTCTTTGCGATAAGGTAGTTGAAAAGCGCCGTGCGCAGGTTTCCGACATGCAGATACCCGGTGGGCGAAGGGGCAAAGCGGGTAACGGTCATGGGGTCTGGCCCTCCTCATTCATCAGCCCGATCCTGTTTCACAGACGGCGGCCATTGTCCAGTTGGGCGGGGCGCTCACGCCAAATTGAGCGACAGGCCTGGCCCCGCGCGCTAGGCTTGCCATCATAGCATAGGGAGCCTCGCAATGTCCGACCTGACCCGCCGCAATCTGATCGCCTCTGCTGCCGCCCTGCCCTTTGTTGGTTTGGCGGGCCGCGCATTCGCCCAAGCCCAACCGCTCGGCGCGTTCTTCGCCCGGCACCGGCGGTTTTCCCTGGGTGGGTTCGAAGTGACGACACTGTTGGCGGGCACGACGGTGCGGCCTGATCCGCAGACCATCTTTGGCCAGAATGTCGATGCGTCGGAATTTGCCGCCGTCAGCGCGGCAAATTTCCTGTCGGCCACAGAGGTTCGGATTTTCTTCACACCCGTCGTGGTCAATACCGGAGCGCAGGTCATCCTCTTTGATACCGGGCTAAGCCCCGGCAGCATAACCGGCGCGCTGGCCGGGGCCGGATACCAGCCCGAGCAGATCGACACCGTGGTGATCACCCATATGCATGGCGACCATATCGGCGGGCTCACGGATGCCGGGGCGGCGAGTTTTCCCAATGCAACTTATGTGACCGGGCAGGTGGAATATGACCACTGGGCCGGGGCTGGCAATCCGGGCTTTGATGACAAGGTGCGCCCGCTGGCGGATCGGATGCGCTTTCTGGCCCCCGGTCAGGATGTGGCCAGTGGCATCACCTCGGTCGGGGCCTATGGCCACACGCCCGGCCATATGGGGTATCACATCGAAAGCGACGGCGCACGGCTGATGCTGTTTGCCGATCTGGCCAACCATCCGGTCTGGTCGCTTGCCCGACCTGATTGGGAGATGCGGTTCGATATGGACAAGGAAACCGCCGCCGCCAGCCGCCGCCGCGTGCTGGACATGATCGCCGCCGATCGCATCCCCGCCGTGGGCTATCACATGCCGTTTCCCGCGCTCGGGTTTATCGACCGGCGCGGCGATGGCTACGGCTGGGTGCCCGAAAGCGGGCAGTTGATGGGCTGAGCGATCTGGGGTCATGTGGGGCCATGACCGACTGGACCGACAGCCTGCCGCCTGACCTGCCCGCCTTTGAGGCGATGGCACAGGCCGCCCGCGCCGCACTGCCTGCGCCTTATGCCGATCTGGCGGCGGGCGTTGCATTGCGGGTCGAGGATTTTGCCGATGCGGCCATGCTGGAGGCGCTCGGCATCGACAGCCCCTTTGCCCTGACCGGCCTTTACGAAGGCATCCCGCTGACTGAGAAATCGGTGATGGACCAACCGCATGGCCCAGATGTGATCTGGCTCTTTCGGCGTCCGATCCTGGAGGAATGGGCCGACCGGGGCGATATCGCGCTTGGGCGGCTCATCGCGCATGTCTTTGTGCATGAATTTGCCCATCATGTCGGATGGTCCGACGCCGATATCGCCGCCATCGACCGCTGGTGGGAATAGCTGTGGCCCGGGATGTGGCGGGCCGGGCGAGGCGATATCAGCCGCGTTGAACCGGCCAATAGGTGGCCAGATCGCGCAGGCCCGCACGGATAAGATCGGCCAACACCCCGGTGTCGATATCGGCCAGCGTGTTCACATACAGGCAGGAGCGGCCGGTCTTGTGCTTGCCCAGGCGCGCCAGGGTGTCCCCGAAATCGCTATATCCGGGCATGATGTAGATCGAGAGGTTGGCCTTGCGCGGCGAAAACCCGGTGGCCAGGAAATCACCCTGCCGACCCGTCGCATAGGTATAACGGTAGCGGCCATAGCCCACGATCGACGGCCCCCACATCACCGGATCAAACCCGGTCGTGGCGCGAAAAAGCGCATCCAGCGCCAGCCCGTCGGCCCGCCGGGTCGGGTGGCTGACCGCGTTCAGAAACCCGGTCACGGATTGGTCCGTCGGTTGGGTTTTGTTCTGCGAACTGCTCATGGCGGGCCTCCTGAGGGGCAGCATATCACCCGTAAGCGCGCGCGCCAAAACCTCAGGCGTAGCTGACCACCTCGATCTCGATATGATCGGGGCCGTCGAAATAGAACCTCTTGCCCGGCTCGTAATCGCCGAAACTGTAGGGGTCGAACCCGGCGGCGCGAACCCGTTTTTCGACCTCCGCGATATCGGGCACGACGACGCCGATATGATTGAGCGCGCCGGGGGTGGAATAACGGTTCGGAGCCTGATGCGTGCCGCCCCGGCTGTAGACGACCACATAGGAGGTATCATTGCCGACATGCAGCGAATACCCGTCCGAGATTGCCCCGCCCTGCCACCGGATGCGCCAGTCAAAGAGGTCGCAGAGCAATTTGGCGGCCGCCTGCGGGTCGCTGACGGTGACATTTACATGTTCCAGGAATGCTTGGGTCATATGCGTTATCCTTTGGGTTGATTCGGATGTCCTGTGTATGGTTTAATCCCTCAAGTTAACTTGAGCTCAAGGAGTTTCTTTGATGCGTCGCCCGAACGATATGCTGCCCATTGGCCGGATTGCCGAACGCACCGGCATGGCGGTATCGGCGATCCGCTATTATGAGGCCGAAGGGCTGGTCCGCCCGATCCGCAGCGAAGCCGGGCAGAGGCAGTTCCGGCGTTCCGATATTCGCCGGATTTCCTTTGTGAAGATCGCGCAGGAACTGGGGTTTTCGCTGGCCGAGATCCGGGCCGAGATGGCGCGTTTGCCGGAGGGTCGGACACCGACGAAAGCCGATTGGTCAAAGATCAGCCGCGCGTTCCGAAGCCGCCTCGATGCCCGGATTGCGGAATTGGAGCGCACGCGGGACAAGCTGGATGGGTGTATCGGCTGTGGCTGTCTGAGCCTGAAAGCCTGTGCTTTGTATAATCCCGGCGATGCCGCCGGGGCGCATGGTGCGGGGCCGCGCAATATTATCGAGGATGGGTGAGCCCGGGATCGAATTGCCTTTGGCAATCCGATCCGCCGGGGCGCTGCCCCGGACCCCGAGGTATTTTCACCAAGATGAACTGATAAGCGCGCCTAGCTGTTGTCGCGCCACCTGTTGGCGATCGGATAGCGGCGGTCGAGCCAGAAGGCTTTTTCGCTGAGCCGCGCGCCTGGGGCCGATTGGAACCGCTTGTATTCCGATATGTAGAGCAGGTTTTCGACCTTTTTTACCGTGGCGCGGTCATAGCCCATGGCGGTGATATCGGCGACCGAGGCTTCCTTGTCGATCAGCATTTCGAGGATGACATCCAGCACGTCATATGGTGGCAGGCTGTCGCTGTCTTTCTGATCGGCGCGCAGTTCCGCCGTCGGCGGCTTGTCGATAACATTGGTTGGGATGACCTCACCTGCAGGGGCCTTCATCCAGGGCCGGTGATTGGCATTGCGCCAGCGGCAGGTCTGGAACACGCGGGTCTTGTACATGTCCTTGATCGGGTTATAGCCGCCCGCCATGTCGCCATAGATCGTGGCATAGCCCACCGCGACCTCGGATTTGTTGCCGGTCGTGAGCAGCATTGCGCCGAATTTATTGGAGAGCGCCATCAGGATCACACCGCGCAGGCGGGACTGGATGTTTTCCTCGGCCAGATCCGGTTCAGTGCCTGCGAAAAGCGGGGCGAGCGCATCGGTCATCGCCGCGCGGGGCCCGGAAATGGGAACGGTATCGAGGCGGCACCCGAGGTTTTTGGCGACCGCTGCGGCATCGTCGAGCGAGTCCTGCGAGGTGTATTCCGAGGGCATCATCACGCTATGCACGTTTTCGGGGCCAAGCGCATCGGCGGCGATGGTTGCCACGATGGCCGAATCGATGCCGCCCGAAAGGCCCAGCAACGCGCCGGAAAACCCGGTCTTTGCCAGATAATCCCGCACTGATTCGACCATCGCGCGGTAATCCGATTCCCAGACATCGGGCAAAACGGCCTTGTCACCTTCGACCGCGCGCCAGCCTGCTTCGGTGCGGGTGAAATCTACATGGGCGAGCGTTTCATCAAAGGACGGCATCTGATGCGTCAGGGCACCACCGGGGTTGAGTACGAAGCTCGCCCCGTCAAAAAGCTGATCATCCTGCCCGCCGGTGAGGTTCAGATAGACCAGCGGCAGGCCGGTTTCGATCACCCGTGCCACCGTCACCGCCTGCCGGATACTCATCTTGCCGCGATGATAGGGCGATCCGTTGGGCACCAGCAGGATATCGGCACCGCTTTCGGCCAGGGTCTCGCTGACATCCTCGAACCAACCATCCTCGCAGATCGGCACACCGATCCGCAGCGGGCCAACCGAGACAGGGCCCTGTGGGGTGCCGGCGTGGTAGTAACGTTTTTCGTCAAATACGTTGTAATTGGGCAGGTGCTGCTTGAGAAGCTGCGTCGTGATCTTGCCGCCCCGCAAGATGAAATAGGCATTGAAGGGCTTGTCAGGCCCGGGCCATGGGCCGCCGATACCGATGGCAGGGCCGTCCGCGCAATCGGCGGCCAGCTGCTGCAGCACCCGCTGAACATCCATCGCAAAGGCCGATTTGCGGACCAGATCCTGCAGCTGGTAACCGGTGATAAACATCTCGGGGAAGGCCACCATATCGGCCCCAGCCGCCTTGGCCTCCGCCCAGGCATCCCGGGCCTTGGCGGCGTTATCCTCGAGCGCGCCAACAGTGGCGTTCAACTGCGCGAGGGTCAGGCGGAATCTATCGGACATGCGGGCTTCCTCGGGTCGGATCAGCCCCGCTTGTAGCAGATCACCGCTTGCCGCCAAGTCGCCATTGGCAAAAGAGATTGCGGGGTTAACCACCCTCCACTAGGTTAGGCTCGGGCCAAACAACAACCTCCCCGAAGGAGATATCAGGTGAGCCAAACAGGTGCAGGCGCCCTTCGGCGGGTTTTTTCGATCTCATGTGTTGCCATCATGCTGGCCGGAGCGGCCAGCGCGCAGGAAAACGGCGAGATTGAGATCTATCAATATGAAGGCGGCGGAATATACGAGGGCACCTTCCGAAATGGTGTGCAACATGGCACCGGCACGTATCGGTTGCCCAACGGCTATGAATATACCGGCGAATGGGTCGATGGTGAGATCCTTGGCCAGGGCCGCGCCGTTTTTCCCGATGGCTCGATCTACGAAGGCAGCTTTGTCGCGGGGCGTCCGGAAGGGTTTGGCCTGATCACCTTTGCCGATGGATCCACCTATGAGGGCGAATGGGCCGAGGGGCGGATCAATGGCAGCGGCCTGGCACTTTATGCCAATGGTGTGCGCTATGAAGGCGGGTTCCGCAATGCGCTGCACCACGGGCAGGGCACCATGACCAGCCCCAATGGCTATCGCTATGAAGGGGCCTGGGTGAACGGGCTGAAACAGGGACAAGGGCGCATCTCCTACCCCGATGGCGCGGTCTATGACGGAAATTTCGAAGGTGGCCAGCGCTCCGGCGAAGGGCGTCTGGAGATGCCCGATGGCGTCGTCTACGAAGGGGCCTGGAGCGAGGGCCAGATCAATGGCACCGGCACGCTGACGCAGCCCAATGGCGATGTCTACGAAGGCCAGCTGGTCGAGGGGCAGCGCCAGGGCACCGGCATCGTTCGCTATGCCAATGGCGACCGTTATGAAGGCGATTTTGCCAATGATCGCCGCCATGGCCAGGGCGAGTTTCGCGGCGTTGACGGTTATCTTTACACGGGCCAGTGGATCGATGGACGGATCGAGGGCGAGGGCCGCGTGACCTATCCCGATGGGTCGGTCTATGAGGGCACATTCCGCAACGACCTGGCGCATGGGCGTGGCACCATCACCTATGAAGATGGCTCCACCTATGAGGGCGATTGGGTCGAAGGTGTGATCCAGGGCTTTGGCATTGCCACCTTCACCAACGGGCTGATCTATGAGGGTCAGTTCCTGAATGCGCGCCAGCATGGCCAGGGTGTCATGACCAACGCCAATCCCGACTATGACGCCGAGGCGGCGGCAGCCGCTCTGGCGGCTGGTGGCTCCTATGACGTGCCGCAGTTTCTCTATCGCTATGAGGGGGCCTGGGCTGAGGGGCTGCGCGATGGGCAGGGCATCGCCACCTATGAGGATGGCACCGTCTATGAGGGCGGGTTTACCGCCGGTCAGCGCGACGGCGAAGGCGCGCTGACAATGCCCGATGGCTTTACATATTCGGGCCAATGGCAGGGCGGTGAAATCAACGGAACGGGGCGCGCGACCTATGCCAATGGCGATGTCTATCAGGGGCTTTTCGTCAACGGCACCCGCCAGGGCGCGGGCACGATGACCTATGCCGCCACCGATAGCCAGGAGGCGCGCGTGGTGCAGGGCGACTGGGAGGATGGCCGCCTCGTGACCGCCGAAGGGGCTGGCTCTCCCGAAGCCCCCGAAGAAGACCCAGGCGAGACCGCGCCCGAGGCGACGCAATAAAGCGCAGGGATTATCCCGGTGTGTTTGGTGGCCGATCTGCGGGACGCTCTGGCGAAGGCCGCCCGCATGAGGCGTGATGGCGCGGGCTCGCCACCCGGGAGCGGCATCTTCTGCGCAATCTCTGTCGAGCCTCAAAAAAATCCCTTTTCATCGCGCGCCGGCGCGGTAATACTCCGCCCCCATGACGACGCGCCATCATATCGCCGCTTCTGCCGCCTGTTCGGGTGGGCCAAAGCTGCGCGCGCTTCTTCTCCTTAGCCTCCTCTGAGCGTGCCTTTCGGCGCGACCGCTCAGAGGGGAACCAGCGCCGCAAATCCACGCAAATACCCAGGCTAAGACCAAGGACACCGAACCGATGACAACCGACAAGAACCGAGTCGTTATTTTCGACACGACGCTGCGCGATGGCGAACAAAGCCCCGGCGCGACCATGAGCCATACCGAGAAGCTGGAGATCGCGGGCCTGCTCGACGAGATGGGCGTCGATATTATCGAGGCCGGGTTTCCGATCGCCTCGGAGGGTGATTTCGCGGCCGTCAGCGCGATTGCCAAGCAGGCGCAATCGGCCGTGATCTGCGGTCTGGCGCGGGCCAATTTCAAGGATATCGACCGCTGCTGGGAGGCGGTGAAACACGCCCGCCGCCCGCGCATTCACACCTTTATCGGCACCTCGCCGCTGCACCGCGCCATTCCCAACCTGACGCGCGATGAAATGGCTGACCGCATCCATGACACCGTGACCCATGCCCGCAATCTCTGCGACAACGTGCAATGGTCGCCGATGGATGCCACCAGGACGGAATGGGATTACCTCTGCCGCACGGTCGAGATCGCCATCAATGCCGGGGCCACCACGATCAACATCCCCGATACGGTCGGCTACACAGCCCCCGTCGAATCCGCCGATCTGATCCGCCGCCTGATCGAAACCGTGCCCGGTGCCGATGAGATCGTCTTTGCCACCCATTGCCATAACGATCTGGGCATGGCGACCGCCAACAGCCTGGCCGCCGTCGCGGGCGGCGCGCGCCAGATCGAATGCACCATCAACGGCCTCGGCGAACGTGCCGGAAACACCGCGCTCGAAGAGGTCGTGATGGCGCTCAAGGTGCGCCATGACATCATGCCCTGGACCACCGCGATCGACACCACCAAGCTGATGAATATCAGCCGCCGGGTGGCCGCGGTGTCGGGCTTTGCGGTGCAGTTCAACAAGGCCATCGTCGGCAAGAACGCCTTTGCCCATGAAAGCGGCATCCACCAGGACGGCATGCTGAAAAACGCCGAGACCTTTGAGATCATGCGCCCCGAGGATGTCGGCCTCAGTGAAACCAATATCGTGATGGGCAAGCATTCGGGGCGCGCGGCGCTGCGCTCCAAATTGACCGATCTGGGGTTCGATCTGGCCGATAACCAGCTCAACGATGTCTTTGTGCGCTACAAGGCGCTGGCCGACCGCAAGAAGGAGGTCTTTGACGACGATCTGATCGCGCTGGTCACCGATGCGGGCGCATCCGATGCCTCGGATCATCTGGAGGTGAAATTCCTGCGCGTCATCTGTGGAACCGAGGCCCCGCAATCGGCGGATCTGACCCTGCGCGTGGGTGATGCCGACCACCGCGTGACCGCCAATGGCGACGGGCCGGTGGATGCCGCCTTTAATGCGGTCAAGGCGCTGTTTCCCAATGATGCGCAATTGCAGCTCTATCAGGTCAGCGCCGTGACCGAAGGCATGGATGCGCAGGCCACCGTCAGCGTGCGGATCGAGGAAGACGGCCGCATCGCCACGGGCCAATCGGCCGATACCGATACCGTCGTGGCCAGCGTGCGCGCCTATGTGAATGCGCTGAACCGGTTGATCATGCGCCGCGAAAAGGGCGGCTCTGACATGAAGGAAATCTCCTACAAGGATACGGGGCTCTAGCCCTCTCGTTGCGGGGGCAGTCGGCACAGCGTGGACTGCCCCTTTGCGCGGCCCCGATTTGACCCACCGTTGCGCCAAACTCAGGCGCGATCACCATCGACGCGCTCAAATCCCCCGATGCCGGCAAGAACACGCCGCTCTTTTGCGTTTATCGCCCTTTACGTAATCGGGCCGGGGTGACTATATGCAGCCCGTTCCGGGTGCCTTGAGTCTCTTGCGCGCCCTCTCCGACTCTAGAGCAGGATAGCGCGCACCATGGTCTTTGGATTACGCAGCCTTTTTTCCGCCGATATGGCAATCGACCTGGGCACCGCGAACACGCTGGTCTACGTAAAAGGCAAAGGCGTCGTCCTGAACGAGCCTTCGGTCGTGGCCTATCAGATCAAGGATGGCGTCAAAAAGGCGCTCGCTTTTGGCGAGGATGCCAAACTGATGCTGGGGCGGACCCCGGGCTCGATTCAGGCGATCCGGCCGATGCGCGATGGCGTGATCGCCGATTTCGACGTCGCCGAGGAAATGATCAAACATTTCATCCGCAAGGTCCACAAGCGCACCACCTTTACCAAACCCAAGGTCATCGTCTGTGTTCCGCATGGTGCGACACCGGTGGAAAAACGCGCCATCCGGCAATCGGTACTCAGCGCCGGCGCGCGCAAGGCGGGGCTGATCGCCGAGCCCATTTCGGCGGCCATCGGTGCCGGTATGCCAATCACCGATCCGACCGGGTCGATGGTGGTCGATATCGGGGGCGGCACCACCGAGGTGGCCGTTCTCAGCCTGGCCGATATCGTCTATGCCCGGTCCGTCCGGGTCGGCGGTGACCGCATGGATGAGGCGATCATCGCCTATCTGCGCCGCCAGCAGAACCTGTTGATCGGCGAAGCGACCGCCGAGCGCATCAAGACCTCGATCGGCACCGCCCGGATGCCCGATGATGGCCGCGGCGCGTCAATGCAGATCCGCGGTCGCGACCTGTTGAACGGTGTGCCCAAGGAAACCGAGATCAGCCAGGCCCAGGTGGCCGAAGCGCTGGCCGAACCGGTGCAGCAGATCTGCGAAGCGGTGATGAGCGCGCTGGAGGCGACGCCGCCCGACCTGGCCGCTGATATCGTCGATCGGGGCGTCATGCTAACCGGCGGCGGTGCATTGCTGGGTGAACTTGACCTGGCGCTCCGCGAACAGACCGGGCTTGGCATCTCGGTTGCCGATGAAAGCCTGAATTGTGTTGCATTGGGCACCGGTAAGGCGCTGGAATACGAAGATCTGTTGCGCCACGCAATCGACTACGACAGCTGACCGTCGCCTGATCCGCGACCCCGACGCATAGGACCACATGGCCCGAGACCGCGCCGATACCAGCCATATCCGCCCCGTCCGGCGCCTGTTGATGACGGTTCTAATCCTGTGTCTTGCGGTTCTGGTTCTGATCTGGCGCATCGACAACCCCCGTGTCGAACGGTTGCGCAGTGCGATCACCGATCGGATCGTGCCCAATCTCGAATGGGTGATGGCCCCGGTCACCGCACTGGGCCGGATGATCGATGATTTCGAAAGCTACACCCGGCTCTATGAACAAAACGCCGAGCTCAGGCGCGAATTGCAGCAGATGCGCACCTGGCGTGAGGCCGCGCTACAGCTGGAACAGGAAAACGCCCGCCTGCTGGATTTGAACCGGGTGCAACTGGACCCTGAACTGACCTTTGTCACCGGGCTGGTGCTGGCCGATAGCGGATCGCCCTTTCGCCGGTCGGTGCTGCTGAATGTGGGCCAGCGCGACGGCATTCTCGATGGCTGGGCCACGATGGACGGGTTGGGGCTGGTCGGGCGCATCTCGGGCGTTGCGGAAAACACCTCGCGCGTGATCCTGCTGACCGATTCCAACAGCCGCATTCCGGTGACGGTGCTGCCCTCGGGCCAGCGCGCCATCCTGATGGGCGACAATTCCGCCGCCCCGGTGTTGGGGTTTCTGGAGGCCGCCGAGGATATCGCGCCCGGTGACCGGGTGGTAACCTCAGGCGATGGCGGCGTGTTTCCCGCCGGGCTGCTGGTCGGTCAGGTGGTGTTCGACCGCGACGGGCAAGTGCGGCTGCGCCCATCGGCCGATTTCTCGCGCCTCAATTTTCTGCGCGTCATGCGCAGCCATCCGGGCACTGCGATCTCTGATCCCGGCGGCA
>Ga0316207_10004666_pt1 | contig 11776 bp, 9 predicted proteins | sample 6weekpyrite_MG_FD_204943 | JGI IMG/M metagenome (GOLD analysis project Ga0316207, IMG submission 204943) | Microbial mat bacterial communities from mineral coupon in-situ incubated in ocean water Damariscotta River, Maine, United States -... | ecosystem: Environmental > Aquatic > Marine >...
GGTATTAGCTGGTGATGGTAACGAATACTCTTTATCGAATATGTTTTTTACTGTAAACGTAAATTTTACGGACTTTTCATTACCTTTATAACCTGCACTTAAGTCAAGCAAAGCATATTGATCAACATCCTCTCGAGTATCCGCTTCAATTCTTCCTTTATCACCAACGTATTCAGCCAGTGCTGATAAATTCCATTGATTATTTAACCGGTATAAATAATAAACATCTATCAGTGTTTGTGCAGAGCTAGCTAATTCGCCCGTTACGTTATCTCCCTCCAAATAAGAGTAATTTACATGCAATACATCTCTTGAATATAAATCAACCTCATACTCTAGCTCAAAGCCATATAAATTATTCTCATCCGAATTAGTAAATCTTCTATTTTGATTTTGTGCATCTATTTGAGATTTATTTTTTAAGTAAAACGCATTAATTTTAAAGAAATCCCTGTGCCCAAGCCTACGTATATACGACATTTCATAGGCATCTACCGTTTCAGGGTCAAGGTCTGTGTTTGGTAAAAAAAATGCTGGGGCACTTAAATATTGCTCTCTCCAGGAAGGTTCTCGATAAGCCTGACTGTACATGGCCTTATAGATATTTTTATCATTGTAACGATGAACCACTGCTAAACGTAAAGCAGACTGATCATCTACATCATTATATTGACTTAGCTTTCCACCGACTTGAACTGTTGTTTGTTCACCGACTTCAAACATATCTTCAAAATAAACTGTATTGATATCGCGTTTTTCATTTGTAAATAAATTAAACTCAGAAGAGCTTTGTAAACCATCATCTGAAATAACGGCATTATTATCATTAATTTTTGACTGTTTAGCCTGTACTCCAATTTGAAATTTATGCGAGGATGAAAAATCAAAATTCAGCTGAAGTCGCTGCGAAAAAGCTTGCTCACTATAATCTACAAGAAAATAACGACCTTCAGTTAATAATGTGGGAGGGGGCGGCATCATTACCATAGTGTCATCTGGCATAACTTTATTCTGAAGATCTCTATTTTCATCAAAATAATTTAATGCAAATTCTAAGCTTGCTTTGTCAGATATTGCTTTAGTATATTTAAGCTCAAATGTATTGTTTTCTACATCTAAATAATCACTATCATCATCTGTTAAACTAAATGCTTGCCCATAACTGACACCACTTTCATTTTTTGACAATCTGGCTTTAAAATATAAACCACCAGTTTCATAATTCAAACCTAATTGATAATTTTTCAAACTCTGGTCTGTTTCACCCGAGTTTCCGAAACGATCATCACCTACCTCCAAAGACAAGTCATTTTTTTGATAATACAGGTCCGTTGAAAACTTCCCCCCTGCAAGATCGAAAGATTTAATAATACCCGCACCTGCCTGATTATCAGATCCAAGCAATGCGAAAACATTATCTACAACGTCTTGACCATCATCTCTATTCGCTTTGGTAATTACATGTATAGAGCCAGCAAAGCCATTTACATGCGTCAACATCGAACCGGGACCTCGCACCACTTCGATTCGATGTATTATATCTATAGGTAAATCTAGTAATTGATTGTAACCACCAAATATCTGGTCATTGACCTCCATCCCATCAATTATTAGACGTGACTGTCCAAAAGCGTACGGATTAGAACCCCTGAAAATTGGGTTTTTTATTCCTGCCATTCCTACATTTAAATCAACGCCTGGAATCAGACTAACTGCTTCACGTAAATTTAATACACCAAGCTCTACAAGATCTTCATTATTTAATGTAGATATGACATAAGGCATATAATCAACATTTTGATTTGTGTTGATCGCTAAATCTGAGTAGCGCTTAATATCCTGCTCCAACTCAGAAAGAATATCTGACCCAATATTTTCTTCTGCCTGAGTAGAAGCATAAGAAAAAATGAATATAAAAATTCCTGAGATATATCTGAACATTACCAGAGCCCAATTAAATACATAATTAGAGTCTAGCAGTAGATGAAAAATTAACCTGAATATATACACCGCTTTAATGACACAAAATTATAACCAGCTGCAAGATGGTATTTAATTATTTATGTATCATTCAGTTTTATATTGAAATAAAAAAAGCCCCTATTACAGGGGCTTTTTCTAAATTTTAAATGGATTAACAACCCATTTAACCTTATTTCATTTCAATGGCTTACTGACCCATAACAGCCTGAACTGAGCCTACTGTTCTAATCCAGGGTTGCGTTCCAAGACCCTGTAAACCATCTAGTGCCTGCTCTGCTTCTGCTTTAGTCGCATATACACCCGACATTAAAACAAACCAGACTTTTCCGTCTACTGATGTTTCGGCAACCCACTCTTCTGAAAGGTTGTTTTGACTAGCAAAGTAACTCAACTGATCCATTGAGCTTGATGCAACCACCTGAACTGCAAACATACTTGCCGGTTGATCAGCGAGACTACCACCAACCATAACAGGAGCTGGCTCTTCTTCCATCACTGGTTCAGCCATGGGCTCGGCCATGGGTTCTTCCATAACTGCACCCGATTCAACCATCGCTGAGCTTTCTTCTGCAGCAACGAAGCCAATAGGCTCGATAGTTTCTTCTTCTTGATATCCTGGCTGAATTTCATCAATTGCCAATGGCTCGGGATCTGCACTCTGTTCTGCACGACCTTCCCAGGGTGAAGAAGACTCGCTCCAGGGTGATGGTTTTGACGAGCAAGCCGCTAATGCCACGCTACCTGCAAGCACGAGTGTTATTGGTATTATTTTTTTGCTTAAAAGAGTCAATGTTCTATCCTCAGTCATTTTGTTGTTGCAAACCAGAAAAAGCTCAAAAGTCGTCCAAATTCATAATTTAGCGTCTTTTATTAAAATATAGTCTTAAAATAACGTTGTATCACGTTATTTTACTTACGATTATTCACCAGTCTAGCTTAAAAATGCGCTTTAAAAAAGCCGATTAGTTCAAATACTTAATTTATCTTATGTTTTGTTAAAAATAATCCTATTTAATCTACAATCATTATTCACAATTAATTCAGGGATACCCTTATGAGCACTGCTGACTGCCCACAAAAAAAACCTTATGTTGTTGAACTTGAGCCGGGAACCTACTGGTGGTGCTCCTGTGGCAAGTCTAATTCACAGCCATTTTGCGACGGCTCACATAAAGGTACTGACTTTTCTCCTGTCCCTGTCAAGGTTGACGAAAAAACAAAAATGGGCTTATGTGGCTGCAAAAGAACCAACAGAGCCCCTATTTGTGATGGCTCACATAAAGACCTGGACTAAAATCCTTCCCCATAATATTAGAAGCCCCTTTATTGAATATCAAAAAAGGGGCTTCAGTCTCTCAGCTCAACGAAACCACTTAATTTTTAACGAACCAACTTTTGCACAGAACCAACACTGCGAATCCAGGGCTCGTTTCTCAAACTTGGTGCTATTTCGTCTTTAGCTGCAACTGCAGATGAATAATCAGGGTAAACGTCTAACAAAAGAACATGCCAGACAACACCGTCACGCTCAGTCGCTACAACATACTGTGAAGAAATCTGATTATCCGATGCAAAACGTATAACACGATCAATATCAACAGAAGCCATTAACTGTATTGTGTAATAGTTAGCCGGATGGTCCATTATAGAGCCAGTTTCAGCATATGACTCTTCTACCGCTACAGCTGCTGCTTCTACTGGCTCAGGCTCAACTACAGCCTCGGGGGTAAAGCTTTCAACCGCATCAGCCTCATAACTTAACTCAACCTCACTGGATGATGCGGCTGGCATCTCCAGGTCAGCCTTATATGTATCCGCTGCTGGAGCTTCTGCTTCAGAGCTTCGACGCTGATCCCAGGGCGACTCAGCTTTTGTCCAGGGAGCCGGATCGCTAGAACAGGCACTCAATGTAACAACAACGCCAACAAGGCCCAACAATTTATAAAATGGTGTAATTCGCTTAATTTTCACTGTAGATCCTCGTCTTTTATACTTAATATTTATAATCAGTGTAGCTGATTATAGACCATTCTTAAAGTATTACATTAAGTGTGGCCGCGAAAGCCTTCTAATGAGAGCCAAAGGAGCTTTATGAGACACTATTCACAACAACTTATTAACCCTACAAGCTCGTTAGGTCTAGTTTGATGTGTATTTTATTTTTTCATTGCAATCACACGAAAACCTGTAACTTCGTAAGCCACTCCTGGCTTGTTTGCTGCACGATAACCCGGTCGAACTAAATGAACAGGGCAATGATAAGAGCCACCTCGGCGTACTTTTGAAAAACCCTGTTGCGGCCCAGCTGGATTAGCTCTACTACTTTTTGAATAGGTATCAGGTGCATACCAGTCATCAACCCACTCCCAAACATTTCCTAGCATATCGTACACTCCAAATGCATTGGCTTTTCTACTCGCAACCACTTGCTGTACATCACCCGAATTATTAATAAACCAGGCATAATCTTCCAACTCTTCAATCGGAACCGGTCTTAATTCTTCGCCGCCAGCTCTAGCGACATACTCCCACTCAGCCTCAGTAGGCAAACGGTATTGATACTGACCATCTAATTTATTAATTTCTTCCACAAAACGTTTAGCCATAAACCAGTTTACTGATACCACTGGCAATAATTCCCAGTCAGCCTGATTCCAGAATTTTTTGGGGCCTGGTTTATTTTCCATAATATCAAACCACTGTTGCTGAGTGATTTCAGTTTGCCCTATATAAAAATCGCTACTCAACTTTACCGCATGTCTTGGTAACTCATCTTTCAACTCATTTGGCTTCGGTTCGGGAACCTCCATTAATGCTGATTCATAATCATCTAGTCCCATTTTAAATTTTGCCGCTGGTATTTTTACAAATGTCATACCCCACTGATTTTCAAAAATATTATTTGCCTCTATTGCTATTAAGTTTTCCTGATACAAAATCATTACTGATATACAACAAATCAGTAACTGGTTTTTAAGCCTCATCATCTGTATAAACATTAACCTGTACCTGCTGATATTCATTCACAGTAATTTGAAAATTAATGGGCCTGCAACAGACATGGCAATCTTCAATGTATTGCTGATCTTCACCGCAATCATCAACCATTACATCAATTTGCTCCCAACAATAAGGACATTGCACGTCAAATGAAATTAAAGGAGATGACATCGGTTAACACCCTGTTAAATATAGATAAATTTATGTTTCCAGATCCGGGAGCTTTTCTTCATCTGGGGTTACATTTAAACTCGAAACTTCATCCTCATCATCCTCTTTTGGTACTTCTTTCTCCATTAAAGACAGCCCACCAAAGGCATCTTCTGCTTTAGGCTTATTGCTTGCTGGAGAATCTTCACCAAGTTCAATTTTTAAACGTAAATTATTCTCAGAATCAGCATTCTTTAATGCCTCATCAACCGAGATTTTACCTTTTTTATAAAGAGCCAGTAACGCACTATCAAATGTACACATCCCCATACGTTCAGATTTTTCCATTACCTCTTTAATTTCAGAAACATCCCCCCTTTTAATCAACTCTTCTACTCGCGGAGAATTTAATAAAATTTCTATTGCTGCACACCGCTTTTTATCAACAGTTGGTATCAGTCTCTGAGATACAAATGCCCTGAGATTTAGAGATAGATCCTGTAGCAACTGCGCATGACGCTCTTCCGGGAAAAAATTAATTATTCTATCCAGTGCCTGGTTTGCATTGTTTGCATGCAAAGTGGAGATTGCCAAATGCCCTGTTTCCGCAAAAGCCAGAGCATGCTCCATTGTTTCCTGGTCCCTGACTTCTCCAATCAATATGACATCTGGTGCCTGACGCAGTGTGTTTTTCAAAGCATCTTCAAAACTATCTGTATCTACCCCAACCTCTCGCTGATTTACAATACAGCCCTTATGCGAATGTACATATTCAATCGGATCCTCAATAGTAATAATATGCCCTTTGCTATGCGTATTTCGATGATCAATAAGTGCAGCCAGAGAAGTTGATTTACCAGAACCCGTTCCTCCAACGAAAAGAATGATCCCTCGCTTCGCCATAATGACTTCTTTTAATATGTCGGGTAGACCGAGGTCTTCACAATTAGGTATTTCCGCATTGATATACCGAATAACCATCGATATCTCATTACGTTGTTTAAAGATATTGACACGAAACCTCCCTACACCTGATTCCGATATAGCCAGATTCATTTCTGGCTTATGCTCAAATTCAGACTGCTGATCATCGGTCATAATCTCCATTGCTAGAGACTTAACCCATCCAGGAGGAGCGGCCTTTTTAGATAAAGGAGTCATAACCCCGTTAAATTTGGCACTGGGTAGGGCACCCGTTGACAAATAGAGGTCTGAACCGTCTTTTTCTGCCAGAACTTTAAGGTAGGGGCTGATTTTCATCGTTAAGCCATCCTCTGTTTAATTACAACACCTATTTATAATAGTCGATCTATCTAAAAAATCATGATCAGACCTTTACAATAATGACAGGGTTTGTTGACGCTAAAAGTGTTAATCTAGCCAGCCTGATAAAAAGCATCAGCTAAACGGAAAGGCCAGTTTAAAATGAGTTAACATCTGATACCTACTGAAAAAATTACGGTCCCTCCCCTGATTAATTGATATGTACAAACACACAACTGAAACTATTAAAGAAAATGCCAAATGAGCAAAGCTTTTTTACTCTCGCGTCAAACTTACGACACTAATAACGGCATACAGATAGAACTTTGGTTTCGCTCTGCGCAAGGACCCATACAGGTTTTTATTAACAATCAAAAAGCCGTTTTCTTTATACGTCAAAAATCGATCGAACAGCTAGAAAAAATCATTCCCTCTTCGATGGCAAGTATAAAAAAAATAGATTTAACTGATTTTCAGTTTAACGCCATGGCCGCTGTTTATTGCGATAGTTTACAAACTTTTTATCGCCTTAAAGACATACTTAAGGAAAACGACATTACGGCTTTCGAAACAGACATTCGTCCCAGCGAACGGTACTTAACAGAACGCTTCATAACTGGACCTGTAACAATTAATAACCCTCAAAATCTATCTACTTTAACAAACCCTGTTATCAAGCCTGATATCTATGAACCGACTCTTAGTTTAATGTCTATCGATATAGAAACAGACTATGCCAGTAATGACCTGTTCTCTATTGCTTATATTTTCAACGACATCAGAAAAGTTTTAATTATAGGTAATAGTGACTCCACTAATGAAGCTGATTACATCCATTTCGTACAGAACGAAAAAGACCTGCTTAACTTATTTATAAATCAGGTATTAGAACTTGATCCTGATATTTTTATAGGCTGGAATGTAATTAATTTTGACTTTAGATTTTTACAGAGAAAAGCAGACCAGCATCATATACCATTAAAGTTAGGTCGAAATAAATCACCTATCAAATGGAGACAACACCACACTGAAACAAACCATTACTTTATTCACATTCCCGGCCGTGTTGTACTAGATGGTATTGACACACTAAAAAGTGCAACCTGGCAGTTTCCAAGCTTCTCTCTCGAGAACGTATCTAATGAACTATTGAATCGCAGCAAACTTATTCAACAACAAGATAATCACGATCCTTTATATAAAGCTAAAGAAATTAAACGACAATTTCATGAAGATAAAACAGCTCTTGCCAAATATAACCTTGAAGATTGCCAGTTAGTTCTAGATATTTTTGAAAAAGCCGATCTAATACACTTCGCAATTGAGCGAGCACGCTTAACTGGTCTTGAAATGGACCGTGTTGGAGGATCAGTAGCTGCTTTTGATAATTTGTATTTACCACATCTTCATCGCAAGGGCTTCACTGCACCCAACACTGGAGATTATGGAAACGGCAATACTGCCCCCGGTGGTTATGTAATGAACTCAAAACCAGGCCTCTTTAAAAGCGTTCTAGTTCTTGATTATAAAAGCCTATATCCGAGCATTATTCGAACGTTTAAGGTTGACCCTTATGCTCGAATTGCAGCAAAAAACATGAGCGACAATGACATTATTCCCGGTTATGATGGAGCAACTTTTTCAAAAAAAGAACATATACTTCCCAATATTATTGCCGAACTCTGGCTAGCGAGAGACAAAGCCAAGCTTGAAAAAAACAAAGCATTATCACAGGCTATAAAAATAATCATGAATTCATTTTACGGCGTATTAGGCACTCCAGGTTGTCGAATTCATGATGCACGCCTAACCAGCTCAATTACTAAACGCAGTCACGACATTATCAAACAGTCTGTTACACTGATTAAAAATCAGGGGCATGAGGTGATTTATGGTGATACAGATTCCGTTTTTGTATCACTCGATAAAAGCATAACAAACAATGAAGCAAACAATATCGGCCAGCACCTAATCAATACTATAAACTCATACTGGAATACTCATTTAAATGAAGAATTCGGCATTAAATCATATCTGGAAATGGAATATGAAACACATTTTAAGCATTTTTTTATGCCGACTGTTCGTGGCTCCGATAAGGGCAGTAAAAAACGTTATGCAGGCGTCATAAACAAGGGCGATGGCGACACAATAATTTTTAAGGGCCTGGAGAATGTTCGTACCGACTGGACGCAACTTGCTCGTGATTTTCAACAATCTTTATATTCAAAAATATTTAACGACGAAGCTTACGATGAATTTATTCGTTCTGTAGTAACAAAACTATCAAATGGCGAACTAGATAATAAACTCACTTATAGAAAACGCCTACGACAGAAGCTAAATTTATATCAGAAAAATATCCCTCCGCATGCACGTGCTGCGATTAATGCAGAAATTATTTTCAAAAAAACCGGGCAACCATCTCGCTACCAACACAAAGGCTGGATAGAATATGTAATGACTATTAACGGACCCGAAACACTAGAATGCCAATCTTCAAGATTAGATTACGATCACTATATTGAAAAACAATTAACACCGATTGCAGATAGCATTCTATTTGCATTAAAAGACTCAATGGATAACATCTTAAAAAAACAGATTGAACTTTTTTGAATTTACAAAACACTCACACATAGAGACCAGTCAAACTAAAACATTGAGTTTATTTAATTTAACAGGTATCTATGTGCCAGTTAACTCCGATTAATCATTATTAATAACGCGGACCATAATATGCTGCTGGTGGATATGGGTTATATCCATTCGGATAATAATAAGCCGGCGCCCTTACAACAGGTTGTGGATTTATATGCACTGGCTGGTTTCTTTGTTGTGACTTTAACCACTGCTGATATGCCATCATTTGTTTCTGCTGCTGTTCTTTTTGCTGCAGTCTAAATTGCTCTTGCTGTTTGAGCTGCTGTTCATGCTGTTTTGCCATCATTGCCTGACGATCTTTTACCCAAGCAGGCACTTCAGAATTCGGCTTTGTAAGATCACGCCCTTGTGCAACTGCTCTTTGTTCCATCTGTTGCTGCATTTGTTTACGCTGCTCATTAACCCATGCTGGTGGCTGTGAATTGTTTCTTACTTCAGATTGAGCCCCCATCATGGACTGATTTCTTTCCTGGATTGCCTTGTTTCTTTCCTGTATTGCCTTACGTCGTTCAGCAAATAATTTATTCATTTCTTGCTGTCTACTAAATTGGCTATTTGGATTTGAATCTGCAGCTACAGGAGCCTGAGCTGTTGATTCAACCCCAGCCTCATTATCACCATACATCAACGTTATACCCATAATTCCTGATATAAACAAAATAAACGTAACTATTAAAGCATAGGGAATTTTATTTGCCTGATCATGCTCATGATCACTTTTCGTCTCGTTTGCATGATTATTATTTTCTGCCTTAACACCATCCTCAGACGGCATAAGCCCCATATCTTTAAGCTTTTCTGCTACTTTTTCGTTTCCTTTTGCGTCACTCTTCGCATCTTTTTTTTCATTACTCTTGTCATTTTTAGTCATTGTATAACTCCTCAGAATATTTTATTAGTCTGACTGATTAATCTTAAATATTAATCTAGGCAACTTCAGTGTTAATAGTTTCAACAGTTACATTTTCTTTTTTTTCATTTTCCGTATTTAGCTTTATATCACCGGATGGACTGGCATACTGGTCATTCAATTTTTGAATAAATGAATCTGCCTGATTCTTTACTTTCTTTATTATTCTTTTTGAAAAATAACCCCAGCCTACAACTTGAGGCCGAAATATACTTCTGAAAAATACAGTGTTTTTTTCAAATGCTCTTTTTACACTTACTTTAAATTCGTCTGATAAATTGCCATTCATTAATTTATTCAATTGTCTGTTAATCGCAAATGTTCTCGATGAAAAATGAATACTCAAAAATAAAATAAACAATACCATAACACCAGCCATCTGATTACCATTTGAGCCACTCATCCATTCGCCAAATGATATAAGCATTTCAGCTATAAAAGAATCCATCATTAAAGAAACAGCTGCAATAATACCTAGCACAACAATTACAATTGCATCCATACTTAAAACAGCTCTTCTCCAGTTTGAAATCATAGAAATTAACAAAGGTAATTTTTCATATTCAATCTCTCTAGCTGATTTATCTAGTGCACCTATAATTCGATACACCCTGTCAATATTCATTTGTTCAATGCGGTCATTAATGGCATTTAAGTCTATGTCACGTTTTTGTTCAAACCTGTTTCGCACAGTATCATCTTCGATTATCACCGCAGCATCAGGGTTATATATAGTATAAAATTTACCTGCCGTTAGACCTTCAGCTGCAAGCGCTCTTTGCCATGATGCTATAACATCTTCGGGGTTATCTTCTTTTACCGCAGCATCAATCTGATTTAATATATAAACAAATTTATCTGCATTTTTTTGATAAATTTTATCGGCAACAAGATGTTTTAGAGTATCACGCATAGCACCTGGTTCAGGATGTCTCGCATCAAAAAATATAAGAACCAGGTCAGACAAATCTATAATATAGTCAGTGATTTTGAGTGTTTCAGTTCTCTGGTCATCTGCATCAAAACCTGGTGAATCGATGAATATTCGGCCTTTTGATTTAATATCTGTGCAGGTTTTCATTTGCATATATGTATTAATACGATCACTTGCACCCGGTGTCACCTGTTCGAGCACATCAGCCATATGATAAAACGGGAAGCGTGGATCTGCCTCCAGTGAAATACCAGGAAGGACACGGGCCTGTTGCTCGGCCGAATAACATATCACCGTAAACTTATCATCAACTGCCTGAGTACCTGTTTCCTGTAGCGGAGTATTAAGATAATGATTAATGAAGGTAGATTTACCTGCTGAAAACGTGCCTAAAACAGAGATCAATGGCCACCAGGGTATCTGAGTAGCATATGACTCATCTTCTGCCAGCAGGCCCATTCGGTATCCAACCTTATCTAGCTTTTTAAACTCTTCTACCGCATTTACCAACAATGGACTCTCAGTTACCAAATGCTTTTCAAGCTCATCAAGACGCTGTTTTACCTGACTATCCGCTCCAAACATGTATCACCCCAAATTAATTGAAGACAAAACGGTGCATGCCTCTACAATCAAATCAGGCATATAATTGTTTATTCTAAGCTATCTATATGTCCATTCTTTGCGTTAAAACAACTGATACTCCTTTTATTCACCTCTCAATCGAACTCCTTTTTTTACTCAAATACACAGGTAAAACCTTTGTTGATAATTATGTGCTAAAATACTAATTCTATACTTCGAATTGTTACGGTTTCCCGCAGTTAGCATGCAGTACGTCTGTTGTTTTTGTTTGTGAACATATTCCTGGT
>Ga0316207_10004667_pt1 | contig 11776 bp, 12 predicted proteins | sample 6weekpyrite_MG_FD_204943 | JGI IMG/M metagenome (GOLD analysis project Ga0316207, IMG submission 204943) | Microbial mat bacterial communities from mineral coupon in-situ incubated in ocean water Damariscotta River, Maine, United States -... | ecosystem: Environmental > Aquatic > Marine >...
CAGAGTTTTCGAAATCAATCGGGTTGACTTTATGCGGCATAGTTGACGAGCCGACTTCGCCTTCAATGGTTTTTTGCTTGAAATACCCCAGTGAAATATAACCCCAAATATCTCGATCAAGATCAACTAGAATCGTGTTGAAGCGGGCGATGGCGTCAAATAACTCTGCAATGTAGTCGTGCGGCTCTATCTGAGTCGTGTAAGGGTTGTAATTCAGTCCCAGGCTTTCGATAAAGGTCTGTGCGTTGCTTTGCCAGTCAAGCTCGGGGTAAGCCGAGAGATGAGCATTGTAATTTCCGACGGCCCCGTTGATTTTTCCTAGAATTTTAACGTTCTCAATTTGTATCAGCTGCCGACTGAGGCGTGCAACTACATTGGCAAATTCTTTACCCATGGTGGACGGTGAAGCTGTTTGGCCATGCGTTCGGCACAGCATTGCTTGTTCTGCATGCTCGATAGCCAGAGACTCTAGCTTGCTAATGATTTCTTTCATGGCGGGGAGTATGCTCTGCTTCAGACCTGCAGACAGCATTAAACCGTGAGACAGATTGTTAATGTCTTCCGAGGTGCAGGCAAAATGCACGAACTCAGAGCAGGCAAAGAGTTCGGGAAACCGGGTCTTAACTGCAGCAAACTTTTCTTTAATCAAATATTCTACCGCTTTAACGTCATGATTGGTGGTACTTTCGATATCTTTAACCCGTTGTGCATCACTCAGAGAAAATTCGGATACAACTTCATTTAGAAATTGCGTTGCGGCATCAGAGAACGCGCTGACCTCTTCTATTTGAGGGTCAGCGGCGAGCGCTTGTAACCACCTTACTTCAACTTCAACTCTATATTTTATCAGGCCAAATTCGCTAAAAATGGCGCGTAGTTCGTTAACTTTAGAGCCATAGCGGCCATCAATGGGGGAAACTGCGGTAAGGGAAGAAAGTTGCATTCGCGATCTCGATGATTAATGAATATGCTGTAAATGAAAAAACTGATCAAAAAGTGGGCGGCAATAGTACTACAAATTTCAATGTAGTATAAGTTGATTTAAGAGCTGTTCAGCCTGTTTTGCCAGCGCAGAGCGTTTGAATATGAGGTGCCAGCGATGGCCGCCAACCTGCCGCCATAACGTTGCTGCCCGAATGCCTGCAAACAGTAAACTACGAATCCGAGCAGCATTGAGGGCGATTTTCAGATGGCCGGGCTCGCCGGATACCTGTACTCGAACCTTAAAGGTGCTGATTGTATCCAGGTAAATCGCTGCAACGCCTTCCAGTACGTTTTCATGCAGGTAGCCGAAATGCCGAACCTGAAGCTCGGCCTTTTCGATTCGTTGCGCGATAGTGTTAAGCATATCCGGGTGTTTTCGGAGTTTGTTTTCTAAGTGAATAATCGCCAGTGCATACCGAACTGGGTTCAATTGTTTATCCGGTTTTTGCTTGCCGAGTAGTGTGCAGACTTGTTCGAGGCCTTGTTTGAGATTATGCAGATTTTCAAACACGTCCAGTGCGGTGTTTGGGTCGCTGACAAACAGGCTTTTCAGCGCTGTCTCCATTATTTGAGTATCGCATTGGCCGTGTCGAGCGATTTGATCGACGCTTGCCATTGCTTGAAACAGCCCCGCCAAGGCAATTATTTGTTGTTCCATCTGGTTCATTTTGCTGACTCAATGATGCCGCCACCAAGACAACGGTCGCCTTGATAGAATACAACGGATTGTCCAGGGGTAACGGCTCTTTGTGGTTGTTCAAAGCGGATAACAAGTGCATCGTTGCTGGTTTTATGGGCGGTGCAATTCTGATCAGATTGTCGATACCGAATTTTTGCCTGGCAGTTGAATGGGAATGTGTAGGGAGCGGAGTTTATCCAGTTCAGCTGAGTTGTGGTCAGTGTATCGCTAAACAGTAAAGGGTGATCTTTTCCTTGCACCGCAATCAGTACGTTGCGCTCCAGGTCTTTTTCTGCGACATACCAGGGTGACTCGTCATAGTGCTTTAAACCGCCAATGTGCAAGCCTTGCCGCTGGCCGATGGTGTGATACATCAGGCCCTGATGCTGACCAATGACATCGCCTTGTTCTGTTTCAATATCACCGGGCTGTGCTGGCAAGTATTGTTTGAGAAAACCCGCAAATTTACGCTCGCCAATAAAGCAGATTCCGGTGCTGTCTTTTTTATTATAGGTGATCAGGTCATGCTTCTGAGCGAGTCTTCTAACTTCAGGCTTCGTTAATTCACCGACAGGAAACAAGGTTTTGGCTAGCTTGCTGGCGTCGACTGCATGCAGAAAATAACTCTGATCCTTATCGGCGTCCAAACCTTTCAATAAATGCGTTTCTTCTTTGTGTGTCGTTTTACGGACGTAATGACCGGTGGCGATAAAGTCAGCCCCCAAGTTGATGGCATAGTCCAGAAAGGCTTTGAATTTGATTTCTTTATTGCAAAGTATATCGGGGTTTGGTGTTCGGCCTGCGCGGTACTCTCGCAAAAAATGCTCGAATACATTGTCCCAGTATTCGGCTGCAAAGTTAGCGGCATGGAGATGGATGTTCAGTTTATCGCAAACCGCCTGTGCATCTTTCAAATCTTCAATAGCGCTGCAGTATTCTGTGCCATCGTCTTCGTCCCAGTTCTTCATAAACAAGCCTTCTACACGATAGCCTTGCTCTTTTAGCAGCAGCGCTGCTACCGAAGAGTCTACGCCGCCAGACATGCCGACGATGACGCGAGTGTTGCTGTTTTGATTCATGGCGTTGACTTGATCAAGATAGTGTTCAGACGATTTTAAGTAGCTGTTAGTTCGAATGGCGGCATTCTACCCCTTAACAGGCACGAAATCAGCTTTCTATTGAGCCTTTTGCAAAACTCTGAGTGGATAAGCTGCAATCCCACATTGAGTTCGTTTTTACGGTGAAATAAGGTGCATAGTGGTTCTATGTGCCGAAATTTTAGCGTAAAAACGGGCCAATGTGGGGCGGCAGATTGCCGCTCACGAGTTTTGCAAGAGGCTCTATTACAGTGGATAAGATCTACGCGTGTTTTTTCGGGTCTTTGGCAGGTGTACGGCCTCTTTACGGTATTGTCCTGGGTTTAGTGAGTCGAGTGTCCAGGGGCCAATGCAGTAACGAATAAGCCTTAGCGTGGGGTATCCGACTTCTGCCGTCATTCTTCTTATCTGGCGGTTTCGTCCTTCAGTAATGCTGAGCTCAATCCAGCTGGTCGGCGCGTTGGCACGTTGTCGAATGGGCGGATTTCGTGCCCATAGGCCCGGCTCTCGAATAACCTGGGCCTTGGCAGGGGCGGTCATGCCGTCTTTCAGCATTACGCCTGCTTGAAGTGCGGTTATTGCTTCTTCAGAAATGATGCCTTCCAGCTGAACCCAATAGCTTTTTAGGAGTTTGTGCTTGGGGTTTGCAATTCGTGCCTGGAGAGTACCGTCTCCGGTTAGAATGAGTAAACCTTCTGAATCATAATCCAGCCGCCCTGCAGGGTAGACCTTCGGAATGTTAATGTAGTCTGCCAGAGTTTGACGCCCCTCATTGTCGGTAAATTGAGAGAGTACCTGAAAAGGCTTGTTTAGCAGATAGAGCGTCGGCATACAAAAGATGGCATCCGGATAATATGAGCTGAGTTGGAGTGAGCTTGTGAGATTATTCTGTTTTGATCGGGCAGTAGCGTCCTTACTGACACTTCCAGCAAGCAGATCCGAGTGGTTTGAGTTAGAAATTCGTCAGACCAGATTACGCTTCGGCGACTTTGACGATGTTCTCAACTGGGCTCTCAATAGCCTGCTCTTCAATTTCTTTGTGTTGACGATTTAGTGTCGGCTCTTTCACCGAAATAATTTCATCGTCATCCGCTGAAATGGAGTTTGAGCTAGCCTGAGAGATTTCTGCGCTAGTAATATTAACAGCGTGAATACCTTTGCCACTGGGTTGTTTATCAAAGCAAACCGACTGACCTGCTTTTAGCGTTTTGTATCCTTCCATCTGGATAGAGGAGAAATGCGCGAAAAGATCCTCTGATTCACCATCTTCGACGATAAACCCGTACCCTTTGGCGTTGTTAAACCACTTGACTTTACCTTGAGGCATAAATCGACTCCCATGTCTCGCATTTGAACAAATGCCCTTCAAAACATCCGTTAAATGCACGAGGTTTTATTTTTATTTGACAAAATGAGGATGCGCCCCCATTAACTGGTTACTGTCGAATATTATCTCCTTATAGTCAAGCGTTTTACGCAAAAAATGAGGGGTTGTTTGTCTGTGAGTTGGTCACACTTGTCGACGAAGATTTTTGCGTATGACCGGTGAATTTTTTGTCTTTATAAACAGAATTGTTGCAAAATATAGAAAGCTACCCATAAATGTAAAAAATCGTATCAAACTATGAGTAAATTTGAAGATTGTCTACTAGTATTAAACCAAGGAGGAGAAGGTAGCCCGAATCAAGATGATGGGTTGTTGGTTGCTCCTGCAAAACCGGCACTGAAGAAGCCGTCGATGTATCAGGTGATCATGATGAACGATGACTATACTCCGATGGACTTTGTTGTAGAGGTGCTTACACGGTTTTTTTCGATGAATGAAGAACAGGCAACACAGGTAATGCTGGTTGTACACACTCAAGGAAAGGCAGTATGCGGGATGTTTTCCAGGGATATCGCAGAAACAAAGGTTGTACAGGTTAACCAATATTCAGCCGAGTGCGATCACCCTTTGTTGTGTGAACTTCAAAAAGTTGAGTAACTGTTGAGTAATTACCGAATTTCTGGGGTGAGAGATGTTAAGTAAAGACCTGGAACTGACACTGAACGAAGCGTTTAAAGGCGCGCGTGAAAAGCGTCATGAATTTATGACCGTTGAGCATTTATTGCTGGCGCTGCTTGATAATGATGCGGCAGTTAATGTTCTTGGAGCGTGTGGTTCCGACTTGTCTGACTTGAGACAGGAGTTGACCGAGTTTGTTGACTCAACGACGCCATTGATACCGGCGACCGATGACGAACGGGAAACCCAGCCAACGCTTGGTTTTCAGCGAGTTTTACAACGTGCTGTCTTCCATGTGCAATCTTCTGGCAAAAAAGAGGTGACCGGTGCCAATGTGCTTGTCGCCATCTTTAGCGAACAGGAGAGTCAGGCCGTTTATGTCTTGAAAAAACAGAACGTCGCCCGAATTGATATCGTTAATTATATTTCGCACGGTATTTCAAAGGTCCCAGGACACACTGATCATGAGCAAAATAGTGAAGCTGATTCGGGAGAAGAGGCTGCAGACGAAACCAGCACCAGCTCGCCGCTTGAAAGTTACGCCGCTAATTTGAATGAACAGGCCAAGCTGGGGCGAATTGATCCTTTGATTGGCCGTGAAAAAGAAGTTGGCCGTGTTGTTCAGATACTGGCTCGACGCCGTAAGAACAATCCATTGCTCGTCGGTGAGGCCGGCGTGGGTAAAACCGCTATTGCAGAAGGTCTTGCCAAGCAAATCGTGGATGGCAATGTGCCTGAAATTATTTCCGATGCCGAGGTGTATTCACTGGATCTGGGCGCATTGTTGGCGGGCACCAAGTATCGTGGTGATTTCGAGAAAAGATTCAAATCCTTGCTCGCAGAACTTAAAAAGAGAGATCATGCGATTCTGTTTATCGATGAAATTCATACCATTATTGGTGCGGGTTCTGCATCGGGTGGTGTGATGGATGCGTCAAATTTGTTGAAGCCACTATTGAGCTCTGGAGAGATTCGCTGCATTGGCTCGACAACTTTTACCGAGTTTCGGGGGATTTTTGAAAAAGATAGCGCGTTGGCCCGTCGATTCCAGAAAATTGATGTCAATGAGCCTAACGTTGAAGATACTTTCTTGATCCTGAAGGGCTTGAAGTCACAGTTCGAAAAGCACCATGAATTGAAATACACCGATAAAGCCCTGCGCGCTGCTGCCGAACTGGCTGAGCGCTATATTACCGATCGTCATATGCCAGACAAGGCAATTGATGTCATTGATGAAGCGGGTGCGAGTCAACGATTAAAAATGGAAGGTAAGCGCAAGAAAGTGATTGGTGTTGAGGCAATTGAAGAGATTGTCGCCAAAATCGCCCGTATTCCTCCTAGAAATGTGTCTACTTCCGATAAAGATATGCTGAGAAATGTTGAACGCAACCTGAAAATGGTGGTGTTTGGGCAAGATTCTGCTATCGAATCTTTAGCAACCGCGATCAAGCTGTCTCGGGCGGGGTTGAAATCACCAGAGAAGCCTGATGGCGCATTTCTGTTTTCCGGGCCAACAGGGGTCGGTAAAACAGAGGTGACCAAGCAATTGGCGAAAGTGCTGGGTATTGAGCTGGTTCGCTTTGATATGTCGGAGTATATGGAGCGTCATACGGTGAGTCGTTTGATCGGTGCACCCCCTGGTTACGTGGGATTTGATCAAGGTGGCTTGCTGACCGAGGCGGTGAATAAGAACCCTCACTGCGTATTGTTGCTAGATGAAATTGAGAAGGCCCACCCTGAAGTATTCAACTTACTTTTGCAGGTGATGGATCATGGCACGTTGACCGACAATAATGGCCGCAAGACCGATTTTCGGCACGTTATTTTGGCAATGACGACCAATGTCGGCGCGGAAGTGATTAGTCGTCGATCAATCGGGTTTAGTGAGCAGGATCATTCCACAGATGGCATGGAGGAATTGAAAAAACTGTTTACGCCGGAATTTAGAAACCGTCTCGATGGCATTATACAGTTTGCACCCTTGTCCAGAGATACCGTTTGTTTTGTGGTAGATAAATTCCTGACAGAATTGCAGGCCCAGCTGGATGAGAAGCGGATTGTTTTGCATGTCGATGATAAGGTTAAAACGTATCTGGCGGAAAAGGGCTATGATGACAAAATGGGCGCAAGGCCGATGGCTCGTCTGATTCAGGACGCCCTTAAAAAGCCATTAGCAGAGGAAATTCTATTTGGAAGTATTTCGGATGGCGGCGAAGTGCATGTTAACTTGCGCGATGGTGAAGTTGTTTTTGATTTTGAAGAGGTTCCCGCCTGACTTTCCTGACATAGAGCCGGATATTCGTAATGCCTAAATAGGCTGCCAATAGCCGAGCAACAAAATAAAAAGGAGCTTAGGCTCCTTTTTATTTTGTCTGATTTTTGCAGGGCTGGCTTTTAGCGGGCACGATAAGTGATTCGGCCTTTTGATAAATCATATGGCGTCATTTCAACCTTCACTTTGTCGCCCGTCAGGATTCGAATGTAGTTTTTTCGCATCTTTCCTGAAATGTGAGCGGTGACAACGTGCCCATTTTCCAGTTCAACCCGGAACATCGTATTGGGAAGGGTATCAATGATCGTACCTTCCATTTCAATGACATCTTCTTTCGCCATTAAAGCTTAACCTCATGTTAAATTTGAGCGAGCGGGGGTGTCGCTGGCCCTGCCGAAGCATGCACACAAGGCTGCTCCACAAATAAAAGAGCGCCATTCTGCCTGAAACAAACTGATTTCGCAAAATGTTTAGGGTCAAAGGGATTGTTTCGCGAGCAATTTTAATTGTTGCTCATTCATCCACTGGTCATTGATGCGTGCTTCGAATGGTTTGAAGGCGCTTTTGTAGGCCATTTTTCGACAATGTTTGATGAAGTAGCCTAGATACAAATACTTTAGGTTTCGTCGGCGGGTTTCGTTAATTTGCCATAAAATGGCGTAGGTTCCAAGGCTAAAGGCATCAAACGCTGGGTCGAAAAAGGTATAGATTGCTGACAGTCCATCCTGTAATTGGTCAATAACTGCAATACCTGCCAGGCGATTATCAATCGAAAATTCAACAAACTGGGTGTTGGCATGGCAGTCAATCAGAAAGGCTCGGTACTGGTCTCGACCGGGTGGAAACATGTCGCCGTCGGCGTGGCGTTCAATAATATACTTTTCGTATAGCAGATAATGATCTTCATGAAAGTCAGGTGCCATTATTTGGCATTGGGTGTCGACATTCTTTTTTAGGACTCTTTTTTGGCTTCGGCTGGCTCGAAAACGGTCAACGGGCAGGCGTATCGGGATGCATGCATTGCAGTGATTGCAATGTGGACGATAGTAATGGTTGCCGCTACGTCTGAAGCCGAGTTGAGACAGCTGGCTGTACATCTGCTGGTTTATCTGAGCTTTCGGGTCGACAAACATGGTCGATGCCTTTTTATCTGGCAAATAGCTACAGTCGTGTTCAGGTGTCGCGTAGAAAACCAATGTCTGCAAATTGCTCATATCGATATCGCTGGATGGTCAAATTGCCAAATATGGAGTGACGGAGAATAATCAATGTTGGCTTTAAGTATAGATAAAAAATCACATCTATCGATAGTGGTGGCGCCCAAAGATAACAAATGTGGATTCTCGACCTGACAATCCACCAGCTGATAGCCCCATGCGTGTAGCTGATGACACAGTGAAACAAAGGCGATCTTGGAACTGTTTGACCGGAGAGAAAACATAGACTCGCCGAAAAAACAGCGACCAATGGCCAGACCATAAAGGCCGCCAGTTAATACCCCGTCTTCCCAAACTTCGACTGAATGCGCGACGCCTGTCTGGAACAGCTGGATGTAGGCCTGCTCCATGTCAGGGGTGATCCAGGTGCCTTCATCCGTGTCGAGCCGGGCACAGTGACGAATAACCGTTTCAAATTGGGTATCGAAGCTCAAGGTGGCCTGGGTTTTCCGGATATGTTTTCGAAGACTTCGAGAGGCATGAATCTGGTCAGGAAAAATCACGCAGCGGGGCGTTGGACTCCACCAGAGAACGGGCTGGTCTTCTGTGTACCAGGGAAAAATTCCCTGGCGATAAGCTTGCCTTAGTCGCTCGACAGAAAGATCGCCGCCCGCCGCCAGTAAACCGTTTGGCTCAACAAGGGCCTGCTCCAATGGCGGAAAGTCACTGCTATCGTCTAGCCAAGGCAAATACGACATCGTTATTCAGTCCCTCTTTGCCGGGCCTCACACCACATTTTATTAGCCTTAAAGTTCGTCCAAATACTTCTCAGCGTCAAGTGCTGCCATACAGCCAAAGCCTGCAGATGTGATCGCTTGACGATATATCTGGTCGGTGACATCGCCAGCGGCAAAAACACCCGGAACACTGGTACTCGTGACGCCGCCCTTCAGGCCCGACTGAATGACGATATAATCATTGTTCATCTCAAGTTGATCAGCGAAAAGTTCTGTGTTTGGCTTGTGGCCAATCGCGATAAATGCGCCCATCACTTCAAGTTCTTTGGTCTCACCACTTTTTGTTGATTTGATTCTGACGCCAGTGACGCCTGCGTCATCACCGAGTATCTCTTCCAGGGTATGATTCCATTCGATGCGGATATTGCCATTTTTGGCTTTCTCTAAAATCTTGTCCTGAAGAATTTTCTCTGAACGTAATGCGTCCCGGCGATGAATTAGAATGACTTCTTTGGCAATATTAGACAGATAAAGGGCTTCCTCGACCGCCGTGTTGCCACCGCCCACCACGCATACAGTCTGGTTGCGATAGAAAAAACCATCGCAGGTGGCGCAGGCACTGACGCCCTTGCCAGCAAAGGTTTCTTCGGACTCAAGCCCAAGATACATTGCAGATGCGCCGGTACAAATAATCAAGGCGTCACAGGTATATTCACCTGAATCGCCGGTCAAACGATAAGGCTTTTCACTGAGATCTGCTTTGTTGATGTGGTCGAAAATAATTTCAGTGTTGAAGCGTTCGGCATGTTGCTGCATACGCTGCATTAAGTCAGGGCCTTGCAGGCCTTCAACATCACCTGGCCAATTATCAACATCGGTGGTTTGCGTTAGCTGGCCACCGGCCTGAATGCCGGTAATTAACACGGGGTCAAGGTTGGCGCGTGCCGCATAAACTGCAGCGGTATAGCCTGCTGGTCCGGAACCTAAAATCAATAACTTGGCGTGCTTTAAACCGCTCATAAATTAACCTCGTCTCTATATGCTGAAAAAATGTGTAGGAAACTGTTTGGGGAAACTTACTTCACCAATATTGGCGCCATTTAAAAAATATCAACCGACTGCAGAATATTTTGGCTAATTGGGTTGTTGGGGTGGCACACGCCACCGCTGATTCGGTGCTCGGCAATGCTGGGAAACACAGCTTGAATATCATCCGGCAAGACATGATTACGGCCATCTATAAGTGCCCAGGCCTTTGCAGCGTGCAACAGTGCCATGGCGGCTCTAGGTGACAAACCATGATTGTTTTCAGCATGATTGCGACTGAATTCGACCAGTCTGTATAGGTAATCAATCAAACTGTCTCCTGCTGTCACTTTGGAAATCAGGTCTTGAATTCGACTCAGGGTATCCTGTTGCATGGGCGACTCAATCAGTTTCAGCAGGTTTCGGCGAGTACTTCCTGTGAGCAATTGTTTTTCGGCTTCGGCATTGGGGTAGCCTAGACTGATACGCATCATAAACCGGTCGAGCTGGGACTCGGGAAGCGGGTAGGTACCAGCCTGTTCCGAAGGGTTTTGAGTGGCAATAACAAAAAACGGACTGGGCAATAAGCGCGTTTCGCCCTCGGTAGTGACTTGTTCTTCCTCCATTGCTTCCAGTAACGCGCTTTGGGTTTTGGGTGGGGCTCGATTGATTTCGTCGGCCAGAACCACATTAGCGAATATTGGGCCAGGGTGAAAATGAAAGGCGCCCTGTTCTTTGTCAAAAATATTGACGCCTAACAGGTCGCCGGGTAACAGGTCGCTGGTAAACTGGATGCGACGGTAGCTCAGGCCAAGACTATTGGATAAAGCATGAGAAAGCGTGGTTTTTCCCATTCCCGGTAAATCTTCAATTAACAAATGACCGCGTGACAGCATGCAGGCCAGAGCCAGTTTTATCGCATGCTCCTTGCCTAATATAATTTGATTGAGCTGATGCAAACAGGCGTCGATAGCCTTGATAGTTGACATTATTCAGGGCTTTCCTTATGTGAGAGTTATCGATCGTCAGGGTGTTTTTCATGCGATTGCTTGCGCATGATGTGACGGGCGATTAATTGTTGATGAGCCTCTGAAATATCGGTAAATCTGAGGTGCAAATCATAAGGCGCTTGCTTCCCTTGGCAAGATAGCACTGAGCCTGTCAGCAGCATACCGCTGTAGGAAGGTAGTAAAATCAACTTGATTGCGATCAGTTGGTCGTCTTCAAGAAATTCAGATGACTTCAACGCCAGTCCGCCTTCACTGAGGTTAATTGTTTGAATATGAGTTCGATCCATTGGTTGCTTGCTAAGCGCGAGCACTCGCGACAGTGAATCCAGTTTTTTATTGAGTACCCTTAGCAGTTGACCAAGGTTTTTGTCTTTGTCGGTAATCGAGTGCAACAGGTGCTTGGATTCAACATCAAGCAACTGAAATTCTGATATCAGGCCGAATTCCGGATTGAGTTCAAAATATTCGGCTGCCGAATGATGTTGCTCGAGCACGGCGATTTCGACCGAGGCCTTGTCTTCGATTCTAAAATACTGGCGGCGATTCGCTAGTTCGTTAATGGTGTTGATACGATCACTCATGGTGTCAATGGCTCGCTTGTTCTTTGAATGCGGTATCTTCTATTAAAGCAAAATAATTCGGCTTGCGCAGGATTGATTTGTTGTCTGGCTCCGGTAAGGTATGGTTTAATCTCGCGATGCCGAAACTCTATTCCGCCCGTATTGGGTTGCGCTATACCTCAGCGAAGCGCCGCAATCATTTTATTTCCTTTATTTCCCTTATTTCCATGATCGGTCTGATCATTGGTG
>Ga0316207_10004668_pt1 | contig 11776 bp, 11 predicted proteins | sample 6weekpyrite_MG_FD_204943 | JGI IMG/M metagenome (GOLD analysis project Ga0316207, IMG submission 204943) | Microbial mat bacterial communities from mineral coupon in-situ incubated in ocean water Damariscotta River, Maine, United States -... | ecosystem: Environmental > Aquatic > Marine >...
TCCTGCACCTGGTGGCGATGATACGTCCGCGCCGTCGTTTACCCACGATGACACCTACCTACCCAATCCCCGCGCCACTTTGCCGGTCTTGGAGCATCCCGCGCAGTCCTTGCCCCAGATTGATCACAGCGTACCACCCCCCCCGCAGCCCGAGCTGGCCAAGACCCGGCCGCGCTTGCGGCCTTTGCAGACGACCCCTCCGGCCAGCCAAGCGCAGCCGAGGATCGCCCCAAAAACCGCTCCACCCAAAACCACGGCGCCCAAAACCGCGGCAAACAAATCTTCGCAAGGTGCCAAACCTCAAAAAGCTGCCGGAGCCGGTGCCGGAGCGTCCAAGGAAAGATCCAGCACCGGCTCGGCTTCCCGGAAAAAACAAACCAGCAGCCCCAAACTGATGGCACAGTGGGGGGGCAAAATCCGCAGCAGTATCGAACGGCGCAAACGCTATCCCGCAGGGACGCGCGCCAGGGGAACGGTCACATTGTCCATCGCGGTTCATAATAGCGGCGCGGTGGCGGGGATCGCGGTGCAGCGTTCGTCCGGCGTGGCCCAAATCGATCGCGCCGCCGTTGCCGCGGTCAAGGCAGCCCGGCTTCCCGCTGCCCCCGCGGGGGTGACCGCAGGGCGGTATAACTTCACTCTCCCCATGAAATTCGCGCCGTAACTGTTCGCCAGAACCCAGTTTCTAGGGGGTGCGTTCGACGGCTATCAGGCCAAGCGCCCTGGCTGTGTCCAGCGCCAGTACGGGGCTGTCAGGCCCGCCCAAACCTATCTGGTAACGCCGCATGGCTCGACGTGTCGGGTCATCCAACGCCCCTGTTATGTCGCCATCATACGCCTCGCGCGCCTCCAGGGCGCGTTGCAGGGTCGAAATGAAGTCTGGCGTCCATTGATCGGGGCAGGGTGTCTCAAACCAGTTATCCTGCCTTGGCCTCACGATTTCCTGGAGCGTTTCTGTTTTGTAAACAGGCAAGGTCTGTATTTCGCCGGTCGCGCTGATCTGCGCCGGCTTGACCTGTCGCTGTTTGGTCACGGTCTCGATCACGGCGGGCGATATCGTGCGGCCCCAGCAGGTGCCGGGTGGTGCGCCTGCCGGGCCCTGACTGGTCGCCTCGCGCACCCCCGGCTCGTCAGCCTGCACGGGTTCTTGAGGTTGGCCACAGCTCGACAGCGCGACCATGCTGATGATCAGCGCTGGCGCGGTGATTAGTCTTGCGTTTGATAAGAACTGCACGCCCCTGCCTTTGAAGGTCTGATAATTCCCCCCAAGCTAACGGCTTTTAAAAGCGATGCCTAGATCATTGACGGTCCGTGCAGGTGTTTTGCGACGTCCGGTGCGGACCATGGTCAAAAGGGACTGGCGAAGCCCTGGCGGGCTGGGTACACAGGGTCAAATTCTTTTGATCGGAAAGGGCACGTCATGGCCAAAATAACCTATATAGAACACAATGGCACAGAACATGTTGTCGATGTCGCCAATGGCCTGACTGTCATGGAAGGCGCGCGCGACAATAACATACCGGGCATCGAAGCCGATTGCGGCGGGGCCTGTGCATGCTCGACCTGTCACGTATACATCGACCCCGACTGGGTCGAGAAAGTCCCCGCAAAAGACGACATGGAAGAGGATATGCTCGATTTCGCCTACGAGCCCGATCCCGAGCGTTCACGTCTGACCTGCCAGATCAAAGTCACCGACGCGCTGGACGGTTTGCGCGTACAGATGCCGGAAAAGCAGATATAATGCTGAGCCTGGCGCGGCTTGCGGCCGCCGCATCCTTCGCCGTTTCTGTATGGCCAAACGCAAGCGCGGCCGAAACCATCATCAGCGCACGCTACACGGATCCGACCACCCGCTATGATCATGGTATTCTCGGTGATGCCGTGGAATGGGGCGCTCTCGAGGTGACGCTCGATAACGCGACCACGCGCCGTTTCGTCCTACCCGAAACCCTGGTGTACGAAGATACGTCACCCCGACTTGCAGACCTCGACCAGGACGGCTCTCCCGAAGTCATCGTGGTGGAAACCAGCCTGACACGCGGGGCGCGTCTGGCAATCTATGGACCATCAGGACGGCTCGCCCGGACCGAACATATCGGCCGGAAAAATCGATGGCTGGCACCGATCGGGGCGGCCGACTTCACCGGTGATGGACGCCTCGAAGTCGCGATGGTCGTAACCCCGCACCTTGCGGGGCGCGTCGAATTGCTTGCCTATGACGGTACCGAGCTTGAAACAATCGCCACGACAAGCGGCTTTACCAATCACCGGATCGGGGACCGGCTAATCGCCGGCGGTATCCGCGATTGCGGCAACGGCCCGCAAATCCTTCTGGCCCAAATGCCTTGGCGTGCCACAGGCAACAGCCCGATGGTGGCTCTCGGACTGCAAGACAGTATGCTTGTGCCGGTCCCTTTCTCGGTTCCGTTCACGGATGACAACGTGGCCAAAGCACAAGCCTGTACTCTTGCCCCTGACTGACCGCGTACAGACCCTGCCGCAAGCGGGTTTAACTTCCAAATGGTCAAAAATCCTGGGGGTCCGGGGGCCAGCCCCCGGTAACCGCCTCTAAGACAACGCGCGCCAGCCGATATCGCGTCGGTAAAAGCCGCCGGGCCAATCAATTGCCTCGACCAGACGATACGCTTTGGCCTGTGCGTCGGCCAAACTGTCGCCCCGTACCGTGACATTCAACACTCGACCGCCCGCCGAAACGATCTGGCCGTCCTGTTCCGCGGTCCCGGCATGAAAGACCATGTGGCTGCTGTCTTCCGGCAGGCGGTCCAGGCCCGTGATCGGGCTGCCTTTCTCATAGGCTCCCGGATAGCCTCGTGCCGCCATCACCACGGTCACCGCATGATCCTCGGCCCAATTCACCCGCATTTCCCCCAGTCGCGATTCGGCCGCTGCGTGTAAAAGATCGAACGCCTGCGCACCCAGGCGCATCATCAGAACCTGGCATTCCGGGTCGCCGAACCGCGCATTGTATTCAACCAGTCGCGGCGCACCGTCCTTGATCATGAGCCCCGCATAGAGAACCCCTTGATACGGGGTGCCGCGTTTTGCCATTTCGGCCATGGTCGGGCGAATGATCTCGTCCAGCGCGCGCTCGGCGATCGCATCGGTCAGGACCGGGGCGGGTGAATACGCGCCCATCCCCCCTGTATTCGGTCCGGTGTCGCCGTCACCGACCCGCTTGTGGTCCTGGGCCGTGCCGATAGACAACACGGTCGCACCGTCGCACAACACAAAAAACGAAGCTTCCTCGCCCTCCATGAATTCCTCGATCACCACCTCAGCCCCCGCTTGGCCAAAAGTGCCGTCGAACATGGTATCCACCGCTGCTGCGGCTTCGGCGTCGGTCTGCGCGATGATCACGCCTTTGCCCGCCGCAAGCCCGTCGGCCTTGATGACAATCGGTGCAGGGTGCTGCGCCAGATAGGCGTGCGCCGAAGCGGCATCGGTGAAATGGCCGTACGCTGCGGTCGGAGCTTTGGCCGCAGCGCAGATTTCCTTGGTAAATGCTTTTGACGCCTCAAGTGCAGCTGCTGCTTTGGACGGGCCAAACACAAGAATACCTGCGGCGCGCAAATCGTCGGCGACGCCGGCGGCCAGTGGCGCTTCTGGTCCGATGATTACAAAGTCGATGTTGTTTTCGTCAACGAATCCAACAACCTCTGGCCCGTCGTTGATATCCAGAGACGCGCAGTCCGCAATAGCGGCAATACCGGCATTGCCCGGTGCCACGATAAGCTTGTCACATTTGGGGTTCTGCAATACTGCCCAAGCGAGACTGTGCTCGCGCCCGCCACTGCCCAGAATTAGGATGTTCATGGTCGCACTCCCTTGGCCTTGAATGCTATGCGTTCTAAGCTGGGTCCAACAAAGAAACAAGGACACCCGGATGGATCTGATCGACGACCCCCAACAGGGCCAGAACAGCCCTGAATTCACAGTGACCGAGCTTTCGGGGGCGATCAAACGCGTAATTGAAGGGGAATTTGCCCACGTCAGGATTCGGGGCGAAGTCGGGCGCGTCAGCCGACCTCGGTCCGGGCACATGTATCTTGATCTCAAGGATGACAGTTCCGTCATCTCAGGGGTGATCTGGAAAGGGGTGTCCGCACGGCTCGAAACCCAACCGGAAGAAGGGATGGAGGTGATCGCGACCGGACGCGTGACCACTTTTGGCGGCCAGTCAAAATACCAGATCGTGATCGAAGACATCAAACCAGCCGGTATGGGTACCTTGATGGCGCTGCTGGAAAAACGCAAGACTGCGCTGGCGGCTGAAGGCTTGTTCAAGCCTGAACGCAAGCGGCCGCTTCCGTACTTGCCGGATGTGATCGGCGTCGTGACCTCACCTTCGGGGGCGGTCATCCGCGATATCCTGCATCGGTTGCGCGACCGGTTTCCGCGCAAGGTGTTGATCTGGCCCGTGGCCGTACAGGGCGCGAAATGTGCCCCCGAGGTCGCGCGTGCCATCCAGGGTTTCAATGCACTCAGCCCGGGCGGTGCGCTTCCCAGGCCCGACCTGCTTATCGTGGCGCGGGGCGGCGGATCTGTCGAAGACCTTTGGGGTTTCAACGAGGAAATCGTCGCCCGTGCCGCTGCGGCATCCGACATTCCGCTGATTTCGGCTGTCGGGCATGAAACCGATACCACGCTGATCGATTACGTGTCGGACCGGCGGGCCCCGACACCCACCGCGGCCGCAGAGCTGGCCGTGCCGGTGCGGCATGAACTGGTTGCCTGGCTGGACGGGCAAGAGGCCCGCATGACCCACGCGCTGAGCCAGGGGCTGATCCGCCGTGACCAGCGGTTGCGTGACATGGGCCGGGCTTTGCCGCGCCCCGACACGTTGCTTGATGGGCCCCGGCAAAAGCTGGACATGCTTGGCGCTCGGTTGGGGCCTGCCCTGACTGCCGGAGTGCAAAAGCGCAATGTGCGATTGGCGAACATGTCGGGGGCCTTGCGTCCCGGTACGCTGCGCCGTGCCCTGCAATCTGAACAACGCAGGTTTTTGGCGCTCGTCGGGCGTTTTCGTCCCGATGCCTTGGGGCTAGATCAAAGGCGCAAGCTGGAAGCCGCGACAGTGCGCTTTCGCCCCGAGGTGCTGCTGCAGGATCACAAGCGTAAGCTGGATGCCTTGACGGTGCGGTTTCGACCGGAAGCACTGGTGCAGGACCAAATGCGCAAAACCCAGTTATTTCAGGTTCTTGCGCGCCGTCTTTCAGAGGCGGGTCAACGCCAGACCCAAGGGTGGCGCAAGCAGGTTGCCGGGCTGGAGCGACTGCATGAAACGCTCAGTTACAAATCGACGCTCGCACGGGGCTATGCCGTTGTACGGGGTGACGGCGATGTGGTGACGACGAAAAAGGCGGCTCAGGATGCCGCGTCACTCGAGATTGAATTCGCCGATGGAAGAATGCAGGTGGGCGGCAAACCCACGCCACGCAAAGCCTCTGGCAACCCGCCCGAGCAGGGGACGCTTTTCTAACCGCGGCGAATCAACACTAACCGCGGAGAATTTTCGACAATAGCTTTAGACGCCAATTTTGGGGCCGAGACAGGTAAACTCTTTGTCGCTGTCCTGCGCTTCGTAAAGCTCTGATGTGTCCAGATTGTTCTCGAACTTAGCGATCAACCCGCGTGCGCTTGCCGAGAAGCTCCAGCATTGCGGGGCGGGGGTGTCGTCATAGGTAAAACAGATCAATCCGTTGTCTTCGTACCATGATCCCTGTTTGCATTCGCCATCCAGAAAAGACCATTCGACGCGTCGATTTTCCAGATAGCGTTCGGCCCCGTAGGTCTGACCGCTTTGAGCGTAAAACAACGTTTTGCCACGCGTGTAGTTGTCAAATTCTTCGGCGGTCATGACAGATTGGGCCGCAAGTGGCGCGGCAAGCAGCAATGTAAGCGAAAGGACGGCCAAGTGTTTCATGATACCAGCCTGCCAGAAAGCAGGGCGCTGATCCAGTGCAGATCAACCTGTGTCGGTGCTAGGATTGCCAACGTGCGACCCGCCGGTCCATGACCCGCCGCCAGACCGGGGGGACCAGCGCCAAAACCGCCATCACCGGCAGCGACCGTGGCAAGATCGGCATGGTTGCCGGTTCAATCCGAAGCGAGGGAAAGGCCCGGGCCGGGTGCATATGGTGGTCTGAATGGCGCGGCGCGTTAAGCATCATCGCCGACGAATACCATGCAGGGGCGTTCCAACTGTGTCGGGCACCGATCGGTTCCGGCCGACCGTCCGGGCGAACGTCGCGCCGAAGACCGTAATGCTGAACGTAGTCGGACAACAGCAACTGCATTTGTGCATAAAACGCTAGTGCCAGCAGCACCAGAATACCTTCCCACCCGGCAATCAGCCCGGCTGCGGCCAGTGTCGCTGCGGAACCTGTGAGGTAATAGACATACGGGTGGGGCAGGTGCGACGGTTCTGCACGGCGGGCTCTTTGTTGCGTATCGGCACGTAGCCCGGCAAGAAACTCACCGCGCCAAGCGCGCGCCGCATAGCAGTAAAACCCTTCGCCCAATGGTGCCGAATTCGGGTCCGCATCAGTAGCGGCATGAACGTGATGGACGCGTAAGTGCGCCGACACATGATGGCCATACAACAGCGAACTGTACACTGCCGCCCCCAGCCGCCGGGGCCAACGCGATGCCGTATGAATAAGTTCGTGCGCGTTGGAGTTCGAAATCTGACCGAAGTACAAGCCAAGTCCTATGAAAACCACGACCTTGCCTGCGGTTGTCAAGGTATCGTCTACCCCCAGTGCCCAGATGCCCAAGGGTAACAAGCCAAAGTGCACTGCTGCCAACGTCAGGTTCAATCCGCGCCCCGTCGTGCCTGCGTCGGGCAGGCCGTGTGGGATACGGTCAACAACGAACACCAGTGCAGTGATCGACACCAAAGCCAAAAGGGGCCATGGCCCGCCAAACACGAAAGCCAGTGTCAAAAGAACCGCTGGCGTCAGGCTGGCCAAGGCATACCAGATCATCGAGACTTCTCCGTTATGAGATAGAAGTTTCTTATAGGTTAAATGTGGTCCGCAAAAGGGTGCAGGCGGTGATAGCCACCGCGTAAAGGGTAAGGAAAACGTCGTTTTCCGCCTGCGCGGCGGGACGCGATTTTGATAGCGTGACCGCAACGGGATTGCGAAGGGGCCGACAGATGGCATTGGATGATAACGATACTTCGGGCAGCGACCGTCCCCAAGCGGGCGTCTGGAAATCAGGCAAGGGCCGGGGGCGTGTTCATACCAAGGGGCGTCAACTGCAAGATCGCGCTTGGGAACAGGTCCGCGCGTTGCTGGGAGACAAGCCGCGGCGCGCCGATTTGCTGATAGAACATCTGCACCTGATCCAGGATGAATACGGCCATCTTTCGGCGGCACATCTGCGCGCACTCGCAGAAGAGATGCGGATGAGCATGGCCGAGGTATACGAGGTCGCGACGTTCTATGCGCATTTCGATGTGGTCAAGGAAGGCGAAGCGCCGCCTCCGGCCCTGACCATCCGCGTCTGCGATTCCCTTTCGTGCGAACTGGCTGGTGCGCAGGCGTTGAAAGCCGCGTTGGAAGATGGCTTGGACGCATCGAAGGTGCGTGTGGTGCGGGCACCGTGCATGGGGCGCTGCGACACGGCCCCCGCGCTTGAAATCGGGCACAATTTCGTCGACCACGCGACACCTGAAAAGGTTCACAAGGTGATCGCGGCGGGCGACACCCATGTGCACCTTCCCGATTATGAAACTTTCGCCGATTACGCAGGCCAGGGCGGGTATGAAACCCTGACAGAGCTGCGAAAAAATGGCGATTGGCAAGCGGTGCAGCAAAATCTGCTGGATGCGGGATTGCGTGGCCTTGGCGGGGCGGGTTTCCCTTCTGGCAAGAAATGGGGATTCGTGCGCGCCAATCCCGGACCACGTTATCTGGCGGTCAATGGCGACGAAGGCGAACCGGGCACGTTCAAGGATCGCTGTTACCTTGAACGCGACCCGCACATGTTTCTTGAGGGAATGCTGATCGCCGCATGGGCTGTCGAGGCCGAAAAAATATTTTTATATATGCGCGATGAATACCCCCAGATTTTGGCGGTGCTGCGTCGGGAAATCGCGGAATTGGAAGCATCGGGGATTGTCGCGCCGGGTTATATCGACCTGCGGCGCGGGGCCGGGGCCTATATCTGTGGTGAAGAATCCGCGATGATCGAAAGTATCGAGGGCAAACGCGGGATGCCGCGCCACCGGCCCCCTTATGTGGCGCAGGTCGGGGTATTTGGTCGCCCGACACTGGTGCACAACGTCGAGACCTTGCACTGGGTGACACGGGTATGTCGCGAGGGCCCGCAGGTACTGAACGGTACCGAGCGAAACGGCCGCAAAGGATTGCGTAGCTATTCGGTTTCGGGGCGTGTCGCTAAACCCGGTATGTATGTGTTGCCCGCCGGATCTACGATCACAGATGTGATTGATGCGGCCGGTGGCATGGCCGACGGCCAGGTGTTCAAAGCCTATCAGCCGGGGGGGCCTTCGTCAGGCTTGCTACCGGCGTCGATGTCGGACGTCGTTCTGGATTTTGATACGTTGCAGCCGCATGGATCGTTTATCGGGTCGGCGGCTGTTGTGATCTTGTCCGAGCAAGACAGCGCCAAGGCTGCCGCGTTGAATATGCTGCGCTTTTTTGAAGACGAAAGCTGCGGCCAATGTACGCCGTGCCGGGTGGGCTGTGAGAAGGCCGTGAAGCTGATGCAGGCTGATAAATGGGACCAACCTTTACTGGAAGAGCTTTCAACCGTGATGGTCGACGCGTCAATCTGTGGGCTGGGGCAGGCTGCCCCGAACCCGATCCGGCTGGTGATGAAACATTTCCCGGACGAGGTATAATATCTAATGACACTGCCACGCCTTACCAACCCACGGTTTCAGACCGAACAGGGGTTCCGGGTAACCGTTCAGGTCCCAGAACTCCACTCGCAAAAGATCATTGATGCCGTGCTGGCTGTCGCGAATTTAAAGTACGGGGATTATGACCGCGTCACGTTCAGCACCGTTTCAGGATCGCAGCAGTTCAGGTCCCTTGGTAGTGGTCGCAATGCGGCGACCGACGACGTGATGGCTGTCCCTTGCGTTGAGGTGTCGTTCTTTCTGCCAGATGATGAGGCCGATACCATCAAGGTTCTCACACAGGTATACGCGGCGCATCCTTATGAAGAACCAGTAGTTTTCGTTGCTCCGTGCCTCCGTTGCCTACATGTGCGGGGAACAGACGAAGACAACCCCAACAGGTTCTGGAACAGCGACCCCGAGGACTGGGTGCCGCACGAACATCGCTAGTTGATTCGCTTGTTGCCTGTCGACCCTAGTTCTTGACCACCAAACAGGCACATCCCGACGCGCGCATCTTGTCGCAAAGGCCTTGCGCAGCCGATTGGGTGTCAGATCCGTATTGGGCAAAATAAAACCCCTTGCGGCGTGCAACGCGGTTTTTCTTGAACACCATATCCAGTTTTCTTCCCTTCAATGGCCCGCGGCAGCTTGCGGTCTGCGCTGTGGCTTTGGTTATGGCTTGAGCCGTACTGTTGCCGAATGAAACCTGGACACCCCACGGTTTCAAGACAGGTTTCGGCGGCGTGACTTTAAGGGGGGATATACGTCTGTTGCGGGCCATTTCATAACACGCGGGCAAGAAGGGTTTGGTTTTCGAGAGCCGAAAGTCCGGGTTTTTCGGGGCCGCGTCGCGCCACTGCTCCGCGGTTAGCCCGGTGATGATCGGCACATAGTCGATCGTTTCCGATGCCAGCCCCGCACCGCCCAGAAAGCCTTCGGCTCGGCGTTCCCCGCCGTTGTAACCGATCGCGGCCAAGCCTTCGTTCCCGTATTTCTTTGCCATTTCAGCCAGGTATTGCGCCGAATGCTCCAGCGCATCTGCGGGGTTGTATGGATCTTTCAGACCCCGCAACGCAGCGGTGGATGGTATGAACTGTGCTATACCGCGCGCGTTCGCATGGCTCAGCGCATTTTGATCAAAACGGCTTTCCTGCCAGATGAGCCGTGCAAAGAAGTCGCGATTCAAGCCATGTCTATCCGCAAAAATCTGGATCGCGTTACAAGTGTCATAGACGAAGTATTCGGGCCTGATGCAATGAGACTGACCCCATTTGGTGCCGGAGCAAAATCGGTGGTCCGGCTCTGCCTGAACCATCTGGCCTAGCCAAATAAAGGGAATGAGAAACAAAAAACGCATTTAATCTTGGTGCGCGAGCCTGGGCACGCTGTCAATCGCAGATGCGACCCTTCCATCCTGCCCATCGAGCCTATAGATCATGGCAAACGCCTGAGTATTCGGAGAGCACGGTTGGCCTTTTTCAAAAAGTTGAAAACCAAATTATTCAAGTCGTCGTCCAAGATCGACGAAGGGCTGGAGGCGATTGTCGATGATGGGGGCGTGGTTGATGGGCCTGGTGGTGCCGACGACGCTCCTGTCGATCAGGTGATGGCCGCACCGGGTGTCGCTGTCGAGACTCTGCCCGAGGCCGTGGATGACGAGCCGGCACCGATTCCAGCCGACGAAAGCGACGATCCGCAACCGGTACCTTTGTCCAGTGCGGGCGTCCCGCCCGAGAACGAGGCAGCGGTTGCGCCTTCGGCAAAAGCGGGTCTTGTGGATCGCCTCATGGGACGCAAGGTCTCTGCTCCGGTAGTGCGGCGGGTTCTAGATGATGAGATGCTGGAGCAGTTGGAAGAACTGTTGATCTCAACCGACATGGGCGTGGATATCGCCTTGCGGGTTACGGCCAACATGGCCGAAGGTCGATTTGGAAAGCGGTTGTCGGTAGATGAGATCAAACGCTTGATGGCGACCGAGGTGGCACGCATCATGGAGCCGATCGCAAAGCCACTGCCGCTATATGCCAAGAAGCCTCAGGTAGTGCTGGTTGTAGGTGTCAATGGATCAGGGAAAACGACGACCATCGGCAAGCTTGCCAGCCAGTTCAAAGCCGCAGGTAAAAACGTGGTGATTGCTGCTGGTGATACATTTCGCGCGGCAGCCGTGGAACAGCTTCAGGTTTGGGGGGATCGCGCGGGCGTTCCCGTGATGACTGCATCGCAGGGGTCCGATCCCGCGAGCCTGGCGTTCGAAGCAATGGGCAAGGCCGAACGGGACGGTGCGGATCTGCTGTTGATCGACACCGCCGGACGGCTGCAAAATCGCGGTGATCTGATGGAGGAGTTGGCAAAAATCGTTCGGGTTATTCGCAAGAAAGACCCCGACGCGCCCCACAACACACTTTTGGTGCTGGATGCGACGACCGGCCAGAACGCGTTGAGCCAGGTCAAGGTGTTTCAAGAGATATCCCAGGTATCGGGTCTGGTCATGACCAAGCTTGACGGAACGGCCAAAGGGGGTGTCCTTGTGGCATTGGCGGATAAGTTTGGTCTGCCCATTCATGCCATCGGCGTGGGAGAGCAGATTGACGACCTGCAGCCCTTTGATCCACAGGACTTTGCCGATGCGCTTATGGGACTTGACCCACGGTGATCCGCGTTAGAGGGACCGCCCGGTGAACGACTGGATTTTGCAGGTCGAAGGGACGGCCGCCGGACATCAAGCTGCATTGTGGTTGGCGTTGGCGGCGGCGTTTCTGCATGCCGTATTCGGTGCGTTGCAAAAGGGCCGCCATGACCCGTGGTTGACCCGAGGGGCGATCGATTTCTCGTATTTCGCGATGGCGGCACCGTTTGCGCTGTTTGTCGTGCCGTGGC
>Ga0316207_10004669_pt1 | contig 11772 bp, 11 predicted proteins | sample 6weekpyrite_MG_FD_204943 | JGI IMG/M metagenome (GOLD analysis project Ga0316207, IMG submission 204943) | Microbial mat bacterial communities from mineral coupon in-situ incubated in ocean water Damariscotta River, Maine, United States -... | ecosystem: Environmental > Aquatic > Marine >...
TAATTTCACGTAGCGGATTGACGACAGAGCGCGTTTCAGCGATGCTATCCTCATTGGAAATACAAGGATCTATTGTGGCGCTTCCGGGAGGAAGGTATTGCCGCAGCTGAAAAGCAACTATGAAAGAAAATGTACTCGATGTTTTGGTCTATCTCTTCGAGAATTATATGGTGGACGATATCGACCCACCTCAGGATCAACAGTCCCTGCAAACAGAATTAAGCAAAGCTGGTTTTGGCCAAGGCGAAATCAGTAAAGCCTTTGATTGGCTTGAGGGCCTGACAACATTGCGGGAAAATGATCCCGTAGAGAAATTAGAAAGCCCTCGCTCGCTTCGTATTTATACCGACGAAGAGGCGGAGCGCATTGACGTTGGCTGTCGCGGCCTGCTGTTACATCTCGAACAAGCAGGTGTCCTCGATCAATACAGCCGTGAATTAGTCATCGACCGCATCATGGCATTAGAAGCGAATGAAGTTGATCATGATGTTGTCAAATGGGTTGTACTGATGGTGTTGTTTAACCAACCTGGTCAAGAAGCAGCCTATGCATGGATGGAAGATTTTGTTTTCGAAGAAAATTACTCTTTGTTACATTAGTTTTTAGTAAGATTTACTTTTTTTAATTTAGCCGCACCTTGAGCAGGCATTTAACACAAGGATTAAGGTCTCTATAAGAGGCTTTAATAAAATACATATGGGCAATAAACTCGTCATTGTCGAATCACCGGCAAAAGCAAAAACCATTAAAAAATATCTCGGCAAGGGCTATGAAGTCCTTGCGTCCTATGGCCACGTCCGTGACTTGTTACCGAAAGAAGGTGCCGTCGATACGGAACATGACTTCGAAATGAAGTATCAAGCTATCGAGCGAAACCAAAAACATATTGATGCTATTTCCAAGGCAATCAAAAAGGCTGACGCCTTATATCTCGCACCCGATCCAGATCGCGAAGGTGAAGCCATTGCCTGGCACTTATTCGAGCTATTAAAGAAAAAGAAATTATTAAAAGGCAAAGAAGTCGCTCGCGTAGTGTTCCACGAAATTACCAAGAAGGCGATTCAAAATGCGATTAATGATTCACGCGAGCTTTCTTACGACTTAATCAATGCACAACAAGCACGCCGTGCACTCGATTATCTAGTTGGCTTTAATCTATCGCCACTCTTATGGAAAAAGATTCGTCGTGGCCTGTCTGCCGGTCGTGTACAAAGTCCAGCGCTACGCATGATTGTTGAGCGTGAAGAATTGATAGAAAAATTTAAGCCTCGTGAATATTGGACCGTCGAAGCAGACACCCAAGTAGCAAAGAAAAAGTTTTCCGCTAAGTTACAACAATATGCAGGCGAGAAATTAACTCAGTTCAGTGTTGAAAATACCGAACAAGCAAACAATATTGAAAAAACACTCAATGATGCAGCAAAAGGTGAACTCACCGTTGTTAAAATTGAAAAGAAACAACGCAAGCGTAATCCATCTGCACCGTTCACTACATCAACATTGCAACAAGAAGCATCGCGTAAACTTGGCTTTACCACGCAACGCACCATGCGCATTGCGCAACAATTATATGAAGGTATCGATACTGGTGAAGGTTCAGTTGGTCTAATTACCTATATGCGTACCGATTCGGTCACCCTTGCACAAGAGGCACTCGATGAAGTACGTGGTGTAATTGGTTCGCGTTACGGTGAAGACAAAGTACCGAAAGAGCCACGTACCTTTAAAACCAAGGCTAAAAATGCACAAGAAGCGCATGAAGCGATTCGCCCAACATCTTCAGAGCGCGATCCGGAATCAATTAAAAAATTCCTCTCAACAGATCAAAATAAACTTTATGGCTTGATCTGGAAACGAACTGTTGCCAGCCAAATGATCCATGCGACGATTAATACCGTCGGCGCTAATCTTGAAGCAGGTAAAGACACAGGCAATATCTTCCGCGCCAATGGTTCAACCATTGTTGATCCCGGTTTCATGGCGGTTTATCAAGAAGGTGTTGATGACACACCAGAAGAAGACGATGAAAAATTATTACCGCCAATGGAAGAGGGCGATACTGTTAAATTGTTGAAGGTACGCCCTGAACAACACTTTACAGAACCACCACCGCGCTTCAATGAAGCAACCTTGGTAAAAACATTAGAAGAACACGGCATTGGTCGCCCTTCTACTTATGCCTCTATTATTTCGACACTGCAAAATCGTGAATACGTTGAAATGGACAAACGTCGCTTTATGCCAACCGATGTTGGTCGCGTCGTTAATAGTTTCCTGACAAAATATTTTACCGATTACGTAGATTACGATTTCACAGCAAACCTCGAAAATGATCTCGACGCTGTCGCACGTGGTGAAAAAGATTGGGTTCCATTAATGAAAGACTTCTGGAAGCCTTTCAAAAAACTCGTCGACCATACAGATAAAAACGTCGACCGCCGAGATGTTACCCACGAAAAAATTGATGAGAAATGTCCTAAGTGTGGTGGCGAACTGTCTATCCGCCTCGGTCGTCGTGGTCGTTTCATTGGCTGTATGAGTTACCCGGAATGTGATTACGCACGAAATCTTAATGGTGATGATGACGAAAAAGATGCAGAAATCATCAAGGATCGTAAATGCCCTGACTGTGAACATGATCTGGTTATCAAACATGGTCGCTACGGTAAATTTATTGGTTGTAGTAACTACCCCAACTGTAAGCATATCGAGCCATTAGAAAAGCCAGCCGATACCGGTGTTGAGTGTCCTGAATGTCATAAAGGCACGATTCTCAAACGTAAGTCACGTTACGGGAAAATTTTCTATTCTTGCCAACGTTATCCTGATTGCACCTATGCAATATGGAATGAACCATTGGCAGAACCATGTCCGAAATGTAATTGGCCAATCCTCTCGGTTAAGACCACTAAAAAACGTGGTACCGAAAAGGTTTGCCCACAAAAAGACTGTCGCTTCTCAGAACCTTACGATCCTCCTCAAAAGGATGAGTCAGAAGCTGAATCAGAATAAGCGACTTCATAAACAAACTCGGTGCCTAAGCGACAATGATACGTTGGTCACTTCGCCATGCAGCCACAACGCTAAAAAAAGGTGGTGTTATTGCCTATCCAACCGAGGCCGTTTACGGCCTTGGTTGCCACCCTCTTGATGAAGCCGCACTGAGTCGTTTATTGCACCTCAAACAACGCGATCCTGCAAAAGGGCTCATCCTGATTAGTGATTCACTCAGTCGCCTCGAGCCTTTTTTGCAGCCACTCAGCCAAACGGAACGTAATAAAATACTAAAAAATACTTCAAAACCAACCACTTGGATTATCCCAAGCCAAAACTGGATACCCGCACTACTCACCGGTTCACATACCAGCTTGGCCGTACGTGTAACCGACCACCCCGTTGCCTCAGCAATTTGCAAACTAGCCGGTATGCCAATCGTCTCGACCAGCGCGAATATCTCCGACCATCATCCCGCTCGGACTCCTATTCAAATTCACCAACAATTCGGTAACCAACTGGATGCCGTGATCACTGGCAAGATTAATTTCCAAGCGAAACCAAGCACTATCCGTGATCTTAAAACAGGAAAAATCCTCCGTTCATCCTAAGCAATCACACATAATTTATGGTTTAATACCCGCCCATGGACACACCTAATATTGATGCCGTAAAGGCTTACTTACTCGATCTACAAGATCGTATCTGCGCCGGACTTGAAGCCGAAGACGGTTCCGCTAAATTTGAAGAAGATCTCTGGCAACGCGAAGGCGGTGGCGGAGGTGGCCGGACACGCTTACTCAGCGACGGTGCCGTATTTGAACAAGCGGGTATCAATTTCTCCCATGTTGAAGGCGCAAGTATGCCAGCCTCAGCCACAGCACATCGCCCGGAATTAGCTGGTCGACATTTTCAGGCCATGGGGGTATCACTGGTTATTCACCCACATAACCCTTATGTTCCTACCTCGCATGCCAATGTGCGTTTCTTTATTGCGGAAAAAGAAGGTGAGGATCCCATTTGGTGGTTTGGTGGCGGGTTTGATTTAACCCCTTATTACGGCAATGACGAAGATGTCATCCACTGGCACAAAACAGCTAAAGCAGCCTGCGAACCCTTCGGTGAAGAAGCCTACCCAAAATACAAAAAATGGTGTGATGATTATTTCTACCTAAAACATCGTGACGAACCACGTGGTGTGGGCGGCTTATTCTTCGATGATCTTAATGAAGACGGTTTTGAAAAAAGTTTTGCCTTCATGCAAAGCGTGGGCGATCACTACCTACCAGCCTATCAACCGATTGTTGCTCGCCGTAAAAATACCGAATTTGGCGAACGTGAACGCGACTTCCAACTCTACCGTCGTGGCCGTTATGTTGAATTCAACCTAGTCTTCGATCGTGGCACCTTGTTTGGATTACAAACAGGCGGACGTACTGAATCAATCTTGATGTCTTTACCACCACTGGTTAAATGGCGTTACAACTGGAAACCTGAAGCAGGCACACCGGAAGCAAAACTTTACGAACATTATTTAGTACCACAAGATTGGGTTAAATAGCCTTACAAGCCAAACTCATAATTTAATGCCACACCAAGGGCAGTGGGTTATTTCAATAAAGGATGACCCACCATCCCTAATTGGTATGCAATACTCATCATCAGATATTTTCGCTAAGGTCATATCAGGGCATTCCCATGGATCGTCATGCTCTTCACATGTTTTGGTTGAGTGATATGCAATATGCACACAAGGGAAGTCCGCAAGTTTGTGACCTCGCTCAATAACACTTTGTTCTAAATGCCAATCAGCGCAGACACCGCAATCAAAACCATGATCTTGCCATGATTCATACTCAGGGGTATCCCAAACTTCTTTTTCTAGGGGAGACTCGGTGAATTCAGCATAACGTTTTCTATATTCTTTGCAGTCCATATTCTCATAGCTTATATAACAATATTAATAATAGCACTGACACACAACTTGCTATCACCGTTCTAATCATATTGGCAGTATTCCAACGTGACTCAAATTCATTACGTGCTACTTTCACATCAGCATCATTCAGCGCATCAACATCAATAGTTTGTAATTGATTATTTAGCGGCAGATTAATCGCAATAGTCGATACCTGTACGCCTAACACATATGCTAACGTCGCCACTGCTAATAGCAGAAAATCAACACCCTGCAAAATACCAAAGCCATAAACAGCCGAGACAATCATAGCGATAATCGAACCTACCCAAACCAAGATAAACAATGGCTGATTATTTTGAATAATACGGTCAGTCACCTGAAAAGCCCGAATAAATTCTCGGTCATTTAAATTCTTTATTCCCGGCATCACGACAATGGCGTATGCAAAAAGAAACCCTGCAACAAGAGAACATAGAAAAGCTGAAAAGATTAATGCAGTTTGAAATATATCCATTATCTAAACACCCTTATTTATATTTATAGAAATTAACGACTGAGCTAAGGGCGTGTTTTAGTGCTTCCTACTCCATGAGCACTTTGTATAAATCTCTATTTCAAATAATAGTGCTGCATACAGACTGAACATATCCCATGACTAGTTTTAGGGTATGGTTTTTCAATAAAAATGGGTATCCAGTCCCATCGTTCTGGAGTATTTAGATTTTGTGTACGCCGACAGTTAGCACATTGATGAAGAATTCCATTCTCATCAAGATAATCTTTTTTTTCAAATTCGATCAGTCCATCAACGGATCTCGATTTATGAGGCTCTTCCACAATCAGTGAATTGACAACAACTATACCATCCTTACCCATAGGGTATAGATGCATTGAAAAATTTCGGTATAGCTCTGGGCTAGAACACTCGTATTCTGATTGTCTTGGCACTACTGTTGCACCTTTCTCACTCAGAGTCGTTTCATATAAATCTCTATAAAAAGATTCAAGCACATTTGGAATACAGTCAAATATATTCGTGCCCAATGACCATTCATCGCTAACAAAAACATTACTACCATTATCTTCGGCAAATTCAAACCAGCCAGGATTTAAATAGGAAATATTAAGATTTGAATCTAGCCCATACACAGAATTGGGGTGACTGTTTAAATCATCTAATCTTTTTCCGCCAATAAGTGTTTCAAACTCTGATGATATGAAATATTTCATGATGCCTTTTAAAACACGTAATGGTTAAGCTAATGGACATAATAACGCCACAGTATCCCAGTATGATGGTATTTTGAAGGTATGCTAAAAAACGCCTTTGTTTTCATTTTTTTATTCTAAAACCCTCAATAAGAATGAGATGATTTATATCGTCATTTTGTGCCTAATTTGATAAAGCCTTAACTTTCATAGTGTTACAAACAACACTCTCTCTCACAATCTACAGGTTCTACAAGAAAAAGTCTCATTTGTGCAAAAATATTCCACATTTAAACTCTTGAAATTTTACCCAAACACCACCATCTCAATGGCATAGATTTATTAAATAAAGTAGGAATAGAAATGAAAAGAATTATGTTATTCATCATAACCAACCTCGCCATTATGATTGTGCTAAGTGTTACCTTGCGTCTATTAGGCGTCGACAGCATATTGGCGGCAAACGGTTCAGATCTGAATATACAAGCACTTGTCATTCTCTCTGGCGTCATTGGCTTTGGTGGCTCAATTATTTCTTTGTTGATGTCCAAGTGGATGGCAAAACGTATGACAGGTGCCGTGGTCATTACCAATCCAAGCAACAACATGGAACGTTGGTTAATCAGCACAGTTGAGAAACAAGCCAAAATTGTCGGTATTAAAATGCCAGAAGTAGCGATTTTCCCTTCTGATGCCATGAATGCCTATGCCACGGGTGCCAATAAGAACAATGCATTAATGGCCGTATCACAAGGTCTATTAAATAATATGAGCCAAGGTGAAATCGAAGCCGTTGTTGGCCATGAAATGAGTCACATTGCCAATGGCGATATGGTGACCTTGGCTTTAATCCAAGGTGTGGTCAATACCTTTGTTGTATTTTTGTCTCGTGTAATCGGTCACGTTGTTGATCGCGTAATTTTGAAAAACAATCAAGGCCATGGGATTGGTTACTTTGTCACTGTACTGATTGCACAAGTTATTTTATCGATACTCGCCTCAACCATTGTGATGTATTTCTCACGTAAGCGAGAGTTTATTGCCGATACAGGTGGTGCTGATTTAGCTGGTCACCAAAACATGATCGATGCGCTAAAACGTCTTGGCCAAGTCGAACCTGAGGCATTACCAGAACAAATGGCGGCATTTGGTATTAATGACAAGGGTGGGATCATGGCCTTATTCTCATCACACCCACCAATCGAAGATCGCATTGCTGCGTTAGAAAAGCGTGCAATGGGACGTTAATCTCATTGCCAGTAAAATAGCCAAAAGGGAAGGGTGTAAATATCAAACACGCTTCCCTTTTCTACTTACGTATCTTTGTAAAATAATTTAACAAAAATTAACATAAGAGCAACGTAATCATAATCACTCTCATCTACAATTAGCCTGATATTAGTATGTAATAATGAAAAAATATGTCTCTTAAAGATGATCTAAGCCGTTTGCACGATAAAGTGCTAGCTTCTCTTCCCACAGATGTCGCTGCTCAGGTTATTCAAGAAAACAAAAAGTTGTTTTCAACATTACTGGAAACTAAAGCATTAAAAGCAGGCGACCCAGCCCCCGATGTTTTTTTTCGTAATAAAGATCTAACAACTGTTTATTTAAAAGATTTATTAAAAGAGCACCATATTATCCTTAGCTTCTTTCGTGGCACATGGTGTCCCTATTGCAATTTAGAATTAACAGAACTGAATAAAATTAATGACCAAATTGAACAAAAAGGCGCGCGTTTAATTGCAGTTTCACCTGAGCTATATAAATTCTCAGAACCATCTGTGAAAGACAAGAAATTTTCTGTATTGACCGATCTCGCTAATAAAGCCGCAGATGAATTTGGCTTGGTTTTTGATCTGCCGCCACGTTACCGTGAAATATATAAAAGCCTTAATATTGAATTAAACGTATTAAATGCTGACAATAACTGGACTTTACCCATGCCAGCAACGTTTATCATTTCAAAAGACGGCATGATTAAAACAACCTATATTAATGCTGATTATACTAAACGGATGGAGCCAGCTGATATTATAGAAAACCTCTCTCTATTGGCGCCATAAAAACTTTATTAATATTAACCTTCTTCTTTCAATAACCTTTCTATCACTTTTTCAACATCAGGCTGATCCCACTCTCGCCCACCAAATAGACCATAACGCAGACGCCCTTTTTTATCGATAAAATACGTTGTTGGAAATGCAAAAACTTGCCAACGCTTGAGAGCGGCACCATCACTGTCGAGTAAAATAGTAAAATCAACTTGTACTTTTTCGTTTAGAAATTTTTGAATAATGCTTTTCTCTTCAGCCATATTAACCGCCAGGATACGAAACGATTTATTTTTAAAGCTATCTTGCAAACGCTGCATGGAAGGCATTTCAAACACACAAGGCGGGCACCATGATGCCCAAAAGTTCACCATGACCACCTCCCCCTTAAGATCATTTATATCGATTTTAACGCCAGTCAAATCGGCAAGCTGTAAAACAGGTGCTGGTGGCTTAGTTAAATAAGGCGTTAAAACACGTTCTTTTTTAGAACTAATAACTTTTACTGTTTTTGTATTCAATAATGGTGCAGCAATGTGTTGTGCAGGAAGGCTGGATAATAAATTGCTTGCGCGGCCTAATAAACGCGGCAATTGGCTAGCTAATTGGTATTCTTGTGGTGTCGCATCTGGCCTGTAATTAAAGCGATCCCGAACATTTTCTAGTATCTGTAGAAAGACGTCACTTCCACCTTGTCGCAAAGCAGGTAGCGTTTTATCAAGCTTCCAACGCCATGGCGATTGTGCTGGTTGAAAAATATATACCGGTATATTGGTTGCGCTAACGATTGGCATGATTTGCGCTGCTTCACCAGGATCAGGCGTCTCTACGAAAAATTTTGGACTTAATAAAATGACACCTTTTATTGCGGTATTTTGCGGTGCATCTTTTTGCCATTCACGTAGACCTCTTAATACTGGTATGACACCTCGACCACTGGTTACCAGATAAATATCTTTTCCTGTATTGGCTGCGGCAATAAACGCCTGAATTTGACTAGCGGGAAATTGATCAACACTACTTGTCGCTACTGGCAAAAAATTACTTTCAAATAAATCTGGGTACCAGACCTCGATACCTTGTTTGGCTAGTAGCTTGGCGGTTTGTTTTTCAGATTGTTGCAAACCGGCTTCTGGCGCTAACCAAATAAATACTTGTTTGCCTTTTGCAGGAAAATGATAAAAAGAAAGCTCTACACCACTGGCCAATTCAATTGTTTTCTTTGACTCTGCATATACTGTACTAGTCATACAATATAATAGCGATGTTACTAATATAAACTTAATTACTTTCATTTAGATCTTATCGAGATGATTTTAAAATAGTACTTCGTGTTTTATATATTCATACAAGTCAATACCATAACTATTTGCTTCTAATACTTTTCTAATCTCAATCGGATCGTCACATTTTTCTTTCGTAAATTGTGATAAATCTATCACCCGAGGCGGAGTCACAACTTTTTTGTCCTTATCACAAACTAACATTACTATCGGCACTAAATTTTTCCCCGGTGCCATTGATAATACAATACCTACTTCACCTGTATTTAACTGTACAAGACTACCAATAGGATAAATGCCGAGGCATTGAATAAAACTTTCAACCAATTCAGTATCGAGATCATTTTCACGCCACTTGAACATATTCTTTAATGCGTCCAGTGTATTCATTCCATGGTGATAAACGCGATCACTAGTAATAGCATCATAAACATCAACAATCGCCACTATTCGTGCAAACAAATGAATTTGCGATTCTATTAAACCACGCGGATAACCCGTTCCTTTTTTTCGTTCATGATGTGCATATACAATTTCAAGCGTACTTGCCGGTAGGCCTTTTGTGTTTTTTACTATGTCATATCCATGTTGAGCATGTTCTCTAACTAACGCACGCTCTTCATCATTCAATTGTCCTTCCTTGTTCAAAATTTCAAGCGGCACACGCATTTTGCCAATATCATGCATCAATGCGCCAATACCAATTTCATTCATTTCTTCTTTATTGAATTTTAGATACCGCGCAAAAGTCAGCGCAAAGATACAAACATTTAAACTATGAATTGCCGTATATTCATCTCGCTTACGAAGATTCGATAACCATAACTGAGCATCTGGATTCCGGACGATACTATCAACCATCCCTGAAACAACTTTCTTCGCGCCATTAACATCAATATTCTTACCCATACGAGCATCACTGAACATATTGTCAATCTGATTACGTGCTCGTTTATAAATAATTTTTGCTTGCTTAATTTCTTCGTGGAAAGTACGGGTAAGAGGAATAGGCTTACGAGTCTTAAAATCAATAATAACTGCCGAGCTAGCTGGTTTATTTTTTATTGATGTATCTTCATCATCACCTTTTTCTGTATCGATAATGACGTATTGACATAAATCAGTCACACTTTTAAACGTGTCTTGATCTTCAACAAGAAAGCCTTGAAATAGGAAAGGGGAGTCCAACCATGGCCGATCTAACTCTGCCACGTACATGCCAATTTTCAAAAATCTAATATCAATCTGTTTTTTCATTTTTTCCCCATGGTTCTAGCGCGAACCAGAAAAAACAAACAACAAGTATAAACCCCTAACTCATACCTTCATGCGTAGTCAGAATTAAAATCAATCACTATCCCTCAAGGATAGTGCTGAATCCGCTAACCGTATAGCTTTTCAGAGCGATTTACACCGTTATTTTTTCCTTTCTCCCCGCTCGGCGGAACCACGCTGATGCACCCGCCGCTGTCACAATGCACCAAACAGCAAATAACGCACCGGGCAACGCAGTTTCAGGCGGGAAATGCTTCAGTGCTAACGCTACACCTAAACCGGCATTCTGCATACCTATTTCAATTGCCAAGGTCAGTTGATGCTGGCGATCAAACCGATAAACGCGTGCCAACACCCCTCCCAATAGATAACCAAGCGCATTCAATAAGATAACCAACGCAATCACTGTGCCACCCACTTCAGCAATGCGTGTGTGGTTTGCAGCAACGGCATAGCTACAGATAATAATGATGGCAAGCGCCGCTACTGCTGGTGCTATTTCCTCTACCGGTGCTAAAAAACGTCCCAACCGCTGCCTAACAACCATCCCCAATAACAACGGTACTAATACCGTCAGCAGAATTGTCTTCATTAATGGCCAAAACTCAACCGGCAAGAATGACCCACCCAACCATTGCACCAAACTCGGTGTCAGTAGTGGTGACAACATCGTTGCCACGGTTGTCAGCGCAATTGAAAAGGCCAGTGCACCACCTGCCAAATAAACAATCACATTACTTGCCATCGCACCTGGCGCGCAGCCAACAATCACAAAACCAAGCGCCAACTCAGGTGACAAACCGCCAAACGAGGCAGCAGCGAAGCCCAACAAGGGCATCACGCTGTATTGGGTCATCAGACCTAGGGCAATCGCCTTCGGTGAGCGCAGCGTTTCGCTCAACTCACTTGGTTGCAGCACAATCCCTAGCGCAAACATCGTTGCAGCAAACATCCACAAAAAAACATCCTTAAAAATGAGCATGATCGGTGGCCAGAAATAGCCAATCCCGGCCCCTAATAAGGTTAACAGTGCCAT
>Ga0316207_10004670_pt1 | contig 11771 bp, 11 predicted proteins | sample 6weekpyrite_MG_FD_204943 | JGI IMG/M metagenome (GOLD analysis project Ga0316207, IMG submission 204943) | Microbial mat bacterial communities from mineral coupon in-situ incubated in ocean water Damariscotta River, Maine, United States -... | ecosystem: Environmental > Aquatic > Marine >...
TCAAAAAATATTTTTGAAAGATGTATCATTCGAATCTCCCAATTCACCTGCTGTATTCACAGAAGCCGAATGGAAGCCGGAAGTTAATGTACAGATAAACACAGAAACTGCTGTTATTTCTGAAGGCATGCACGAAGTTACATTAAGCGTAACCGTCACCGCCAAACAACTTGAAAAAACCGCCTTTCTGGTTGAAGTAAAACAGGCTGGTATTTTTCTGATGACTGGCTTTAAAGAGGAACAAATGGGCGGTATGCTAGGTGCCTATTGCCCTGAAGCACTATTCCCATATGCCCGAGAAGCTATTTCAGAACTGGTAACAAAAGGCGGTTTCCCACAGATGCTGCTTTCACCTGTTAATTTTAATGCCCTGTATATGCAGCACCAGCAACAGGCGCAGCAAAATCAGGGCGAGAAAACAGCTCCCGCTGAAACTGCGCACTAGAAATTAAGATGCCAATGAAACACCCCAGCCATAGAAAAATTGCCGTTCTAGGTGGTGGCTCCTGGGGTACGGCACTGGCTACTCAGGTGGCCCGTGCCAACCATGACGTTGTCTTATGGGACATAAATCCTGAGCATGTACATGACATGCAACAAACACATCTTAACCAGCAATACCTGCCCGGCATCCCCCTGCCTGAATCATTAAAATTTAGTGACCAGCTGGAAATCACAATTCGTGAATGCAATACTCTACTCATTGCCATACCCAGCCATGCGGTACGTGACTTCCTGCATAAAACCAGGGTCTGGATACGTGAAGATCATCATATTGTATGGGCCACTAAAGGCCTGGAAGAGGGTAGTGCAAAACCGGTTCATCAGGTTGTTGCTGAAGAAATACCCCAGTGCCACTTTACTGCCGTTGTATCAGGCCCCACTTTTGCTGCTGAAGTAGCCAAAGACCTGCCCACTGCGGTGACTGTGGCTGCAAGCAGTCATGAAATAGCCGATGAAGTTGCCAGCTTTCTACATTATGGCAACTTTCGAGTTTACACCTCTGAAGATATGATTGGTGTGGAGTTAGGTGGCTCATTAAAAAATGTACTCGCCATAGCCGCCGGAATCGCCGATGGCCTGGGGTTCGGCTCCAATACCCGTGCTGCACTCATCACTCGGGGATTAAATGAAATTATGCGCCTTGGCATTGCAATGGGTGCACAGGCTGAAACCTTTATGGGACTAGCAGGCATGGGCGACCTGGTATTAACCTGCACTGACAATCAATCTCGTAATCGTCGTATGGGTTTAGCACTGGCAGAAGGCCTGAGCATTGAACAGGCCAGAGAAAGAATTGGCCAGGCAGTAGAAGGGGTAAAAACGGCAAAAGAAGCCTGGCACCTGTCACAAAAATACAAAGTAGAAATGCCCATCATTGAGCAGGCATATAAAGTGCTTTATGAAAATAAAGCACCTGAAGATGCAGTTCATGATTTGCTTGAGCGTGAATCCAGATCTGAATAGTTAAATTCTTAACAAAATACCTGTAGCATCCATCAGGTGAATTACCAATAAGAAACATTAACTAAAACTGCCCTCTTTTTAAACTCATTACATTTAATGAGTCATGCTTTCGCAAACGGAACAGGCTATGGAATTGGTGCTGCAATTGACAACGAACTTACTATATATTTTCCTGTTAAGGCCACTGATTATCTAATAGAACCTTCTGTACTTGTTTTTTCAAGAACCGAAAAAAGAACGGATACCAATACCAGTCAAAATAACGACCTTGAAGTAAAGGAAATTGGTATTGGAATTTTTAAAAACGCAGCTGTATATGATAAAATTTTCATCTACTACGGAGCAAGAGCAGGCTATACAGAAAAAAATCCGTAGATACTTCAGTCATCACAACTAACACTGTAGATACTTCAGTCATCACAACTAACACTGTAGATACTTCAGTCATCACAACTAACACTGTAGATACTTCAGTCATCACAACTAACACTGTAGATACTTCAGTCATCACAACTAACACTATTGAAGAAGACGGCTATTTTATTGCGCCTACTTTTGGGGCCGAATATAGGTTAACTAACAACTTTAGCATAGGCTTAGATATTTCTTTTGTTGTTACAAGATATCAGTTTTAAGATCAGCATGAAAATTCAATGTTTTTCTTTATCAATTACCACCGTTCTTTTTATTCTTCAAGCTTGTACTACACAACACTATGGGCATACTAAAAATGAATGGGATAATTTTTCAAAAGAAGAAAAAATGGCGATAAAACTGGAATATCAGGAAATTATTGACTCTCGAAATAAGCAGGATCACAAAAATATAATAGAATCCAGAACAGAACAGGTGATTGATATGGGGGTGAATCCCGGGGGGCATGCTTATTAATAACGTTTAAAATATCCCTCTCCCTGACTCACACTTATTAAACTGATGATTAAGCTTCACATTAGACATTAATACTGAAGAAGTTTACTCTTTAGGAATACACTGTTTTACAGCGGGGGAGGTCATCATGCGCATCACTACTTCCATCTTACTCATGTTCTTCACCTTAAACTGGCCGCTATGTGCAACTGTCAACGCTACAACCTGGTACGTCGCTGCTGAGAGCCTGGCTACCATCGAAAATGGATCGACTGCTGCACCTTACAAAACCATAATGGCTGCTCTGGCTGTTGCGGCGGATGGGGACACCATTAAGGTCGGACCCGGGGTGTACAACGAAGTTGTCGAGGTCAATGTTGCTGTAACCCTTCGCGGAGCACCTGAGTTGTTCACCAAAATCACCAACTCATCTCCATGGCTACTCTCGGCATCAGGCGCCAGGCTGGAGCGACTTCGTTTTAGCGGTAACGGCACTGGACAAGCCATAAAAGGAACAGATGCTTTCATAATTGATGGCTGCCTGATTGAAAATTACAGCCTGGGCATCTGGCTCCATAATGTTGATGCGCAGGCCGTGATAACCCACAGCCGCATAGAAAATGTCACTACCGGTATTTATCTTTACAAATCAGTGGGCAACCATTGGGTGAATAACAATGTCATCGTTGCAAATGGGGGGTCGAGTGGCCTGCAAACACATGACTCACATGCACACGTGTTTAATAACCTGATCAGTGGCTTCCTGTATCCGGTTTACTTTCGTAACTATTCGCAGCCATCATTGCCTCTTTCGTACATTATCAACAATCAGTTTCACGACGCCTATCGAGCGGTCAACGGATACAATATTGTGTCTGGTCAAATGTATGTCGAAGGCAACGTCTATGATGCGAGCTACCTGAACTACGGACTACCAGAAGACGCACTTGGCACAGCTAATGTTACGGGATTATGCGGTGGACCAGAAGATTGGAACGGGGCTTTTGACTGGGGTTTTGTTGGCACCGATGAATGTGTAGACGCTGGCTGGTTACTCATCGATGATGACGGTAGCCCTGCCGATGCTGGACCATGGGGGGGCGGCCTGGCAATGCAGGATTTCCTCTCAGCACCGGTACATTATCGTTTCGGTACGGTCATACTACATGAAAATAGCACACCAGAACCAGAGACCGTGACTTTTTCCAAATCACTACGTGACCTGTTGATTAATAACTGGTCGAATGTAACCGGGGCCACGGGCCGACTTATCGGCGATGATTTAATTACCGTGGAATGCGATGCTGCGTTACAGGCTGAAATTGATGCCAGCAAACTAAATTATCTCGTAGACGAGCTAAATCTACTGGGGACTCGCATTACACAACAGGTCGTGGCGGAACGTGGAGACGTGTACGATTACCTGACCGTTATTATTGACGACAATGCCTGTGGGCTGAATACAGCAGCCCATCGATCTGCGCGAATGAACATACGTAACCTGGGCAAGGAACTCTTTGATGCGTCCGCAACCACCGGCTCCAAACGTTTGCAAGGCTGGGGATTCTTAAATGATGAAAGCCAATATACAACCCCCCTCTCGTTACAATTCGCAGGCATGATCGCCTATCACGAAACCTTTGGGCACCGTTGGGGCGTTGCCTTACCCATCTACCGTGAAGGCGGACACTGGCATAAAGCAGTATCAGCAACCGGGGCTGGCATGACCATAATGCACTCTATATTGTGGCTGGACAATGGCGATGGCACGGTGACGCCCCATGGGCCAGCAACAACGATACGCCACTTCCATGACTTGATGATATATGCTATGGGCGGCCTGGCTGCATCAGAACTATCAGGTCTCAACTTTGTAGACACCAATGATGATGGTGTAATCGAGGAAGATTTCGTCTTCCCGGGCTTTGGAGTTACGATTCCTGGTAACATGGTGAACCAACCAACCGAAAATATATTGGCACTATGGGGCGGGGGAAGAGCACCGGTCGAGAACTTTGCACTTTCAGGAACAATAACCCCAACCGCAACCTCATTTTCACCCTCCGCAACGTTGAGCGTACATATCACAGCACAGAGTTCACTGGGCATCGACACTATTGAGCTCGACATATTAGGCACATCGCAGGATGAATTACTCAATTACAACGGCGAAACCTCGGTCGACGAAACTGTCACCCTGAACTACACCGTATCATTTCCCACCACCAGATCTGTGCGGATGACGATCACCGATATTGAAGGAAACCTTAACACCCGTGCATTCCTGCTGGATAATTGGGGTGGCGCGGAGACTACGCTCGTTATCCAGTAAAAAACCGATAAAACCCCAGATATGCAGAATCCATATCATCCCGTTAATAGCTGAATTGCATTAATTAATTATTGTAAAACGATAATTAATTTGCTAGCCTTTACTTAACCCTGGAATATTCAGTTAACTGCTAATTTATAGCGTTAGCTCTAGACTCACTTTCAACTGATCTTTCTAGACCTATTCTTTAACCAGAGGATGACCCAGCCGATGGAAAATGAAAATATAAATCGCATCCAACGTGTCAGCAGATATTTCCGACTCTTATTTACTGTTTTAATCTTTTGTACGCCGCTTATTACCTTGATGTATTGGCTATTTTTTAACAACTTACCCGTTGGATTTAAAACTGATTTACCTGTTGTAATCGACCAGGTGCTGCCCCTCAAAACCCTGTTGTTAGCATTTTTAGTTAGCTTAATTCCGGCTTCTGTTGCCGTATACGGATTAACCAAGCTAAAAGAACTGTTCAAGCTCTACGAAAAAGCCATTGTTTTTTCTAAAAAAAATGTTGAGTGCTTTCATAACCTTGGATATACCTTGATTTATTGGGTTATCGCCAATTTTATTTTTGTCGCTCTCATCAGCCTCGCCTTAACATTCAATAATGCTTCAGGTGAACGAGTCATAGTAGCCAGGTTTGGCATTTCAGATATCAGCACTTTAATCATTGGTGCTGTTGTTATTCTGGTTTCATGGGTCATGGGTGAAGCGTCAAAACTGGAAGAAGAGCAAGCGCTTACGGTATAAAAAATTATGGCAATAATAGTAAATTTAGATGTGATGCTTGCAAAACGAAAAATGAAATCAAATGAACTGGCCAGGCTAATTGGAATAACGGAACAAAATTTATCTATTTTAAAAACAGGCAAGGCAAAAGCCGTACGGCTGACAACTTTAGACGCTATTTGCAAGGAACTCAATTGCCAGCCTGGCGATATACTTGAATACCGGTAAGGAGCCACAAATGAAAAAATTTACACTCTATTTAGCGGCTATTCTCAGTTTATCCGCTTGTGCAATCGCACCTAAAGGAGAAGCTATTCGAACAGCTGCTGACCAGGGCTTATTTGAAGGTCTTGATAAAAATTCCAGCTTCTCCATCTCGATCCCCACTCCACATTCAGGCCCTTATGGATCAGTTGAGCAGTTCAATTTCAAAATAGAAGAAGGGAAGTATAAAGATAAAGATGCGAGTGCTATTATCGCAAAATCTGCAGACACAGAAAAATGGGATGTCTTACTGATTATGGTTAATGAGGGCGGGAAGTGGATTAAGCTCACAAAAACGAACTAAGGCATAAAATCCCATTCATAACTCTATTTTTACAGCTTATAAAATGCCCTGCCCAATTAGCAGGGCTTATTAATTTAAAATACGGTAAGTACTAAACCTGCACTTTTCGCCTGGCGATTCCAGTTAAACCAACCAGACCCGAACCAAAAAGCCAGACCGCAGCTGGCACAGGTATTACTGTAGGATCTACTGAACCAAAGGTAATATTGTCAAAGCCGACCTGATTGACGGTACCAGTAAAGTCGATCGACATGGCAATTCCCGAGAAACCCAGACTGGCTATATCCCAGTTACAGAACTGTCCTAAGGGATCATCAGGTCCACCTTGCGGGTCACCAACACAATTATTCGCAATGCTGTTTGATAATAAATTAATAGTACCCAACATATTACCCGTTGCATCCAGGCCATCCCAAACCGTTACTGACGAGACAGTTGAAGTAGAATAAAAAAATGAAAACCCGGTATCAAAACCGGGCAAATAATTCAGAATCGCCGTGCCCTGCAAAAAGAACATTGTTGTATCCGGTGTTGGCTCATTTGCGAAATTACCATCACCTCCAGCATCACGATCAACAGCAGCCAGTGAATTGGCACCAAAACTAACACCATAGTTGGTACCTGAGTTACCCAATGAATCTGTGCCGCCATTATAAAAATCGAGAATCTGCGCACCATTACCCACACCTTCAAAATCAAGAGTAAAAGATGCAGCAGATATACTGGTTGCAATAAATAGACTGGATAGTGTGAGAAGAGCCGTACTTGAATATCTATAACATATCATAGCTAAATTCCTTGCTGTTATTATTTTGTAGTTAAATCAATAAGCTGTCATGCGATATTTATACACATAAGAATAAGGTGTAAAGATTTACGAAAAAAGCTTATTGAGACTTGCATATTAACAGAGAAATTTAGTAATTGCTGTTTTTATACACATGAATATTTACATGTGTATCCATATAAGCCTCCATGTAAGGCCTGCTAAATTCATACCCAGAATAACGGTACAGGGTTTCGAAGCATGTAAAGTGTTCATGAGATACAAAATATAAAAACCATAGTATTTGCATTAATACTTACTGACATAACGTTGTCAGTAAATAATGTATATATTACCATTTTTAACTCGACAACCATGGGACCTGATATTAGATTACGATCCATCCAACCGAAAAATTTACAGGAGAACTAAACCAATGTTCATCATACTTCTTAAATTCTCAGATAATAAAAGCCAGGCCAGCGAATTCATGGATGGCCACAAGCAATGGATTAAACGCGGGATTGATGAAGGCGTATTTTTGATTGTCGGCAGTTTACAGCCTAATTTGGGAGGGGGAATTCTGGCGCATAATACCTCGTTGGCAGATCTTCAAGGCAGGGTAGATGATGATCCTTTTGTGGCTAAAAATGTGGTCAGTGCGGATATTCTTGAAATCACACCATCACAGGTCGATGAGCGCTTAAAATTTTTACTCGATTGAGCAAAATAAAACACAGGACAACTAACACATGAGTAAACAGATAATCGTAGGCCCCGATGGTAAATCACGTTGCAGCTGGTGCGATGCCGCTCCGGAGTTTCTAGACTACCACGATACCGAATGGGGCTTTCCGATCAGTGATGATCATCGTTTATTCGAGAAGATGAGTCTGGAGAGTTTTCAATCCGGGCTCAGCTGGCGCACCATACTCGCCAAGCGCGAGAGTTTCCGTACCGCCTTCCATGATTTTAATTTTGACAAAATTGCGCGCTTTACCCAGCGCGACCTCACTCGTTTACTAAAAGACAAAGGAATTGTCCGACACCGGGGCAAGATCGAAGCGACCATCAATAATGCACGACAGGCCCAGAAACTTGTTAAACAGGAAGGTTCACTTGCAGCTTTTCTGTGGCGTTATGAACCTGATGTAAAGAAGCTGGCTAAACCACAAACAGTCTCAACATCTGCGAAATCACTTGCACTATCAAAAGACCTGAAAAAACTTGGCTGGAAATTTATCGGGCCCACTACTGCGTATGCCTTTATGCAAGCTATGGGAATGATCAACGATCATGTTGAGGACTGTGTGAGCAGAAAAAAAGTTGAACGTGCGCGCAAGGACTTCAAGCGTCCAGGGCGCTGACAAATTGCTATTTATTGAACATATACAATGAACCTGATAATGAAATTTACACTTTGCCGCTACAAACTTAAACCCTGGACATCTCCCACAATAGCCACTTAAAAGAACTCCACACACTTCACTTTGTCTTTTTACTCTTAATGCTGTGATACATAAAATCTATGATAATCACCTGTGCTATTTTCTATTAAAAAACTGAAGCTCACAGTTGCATAGAATAATATTTACAGTATAAAGTAGATCTGGAAATTATATACAGAACTATTTCGTCGGCCATATTTTAACCAATTTTCAGACTGCTGTTTTTCTACCGTCTTGTTTTATGCAAAAAAAACATCACCTTGATTGAAAAAATATTGGTTTAAAATTCCCTTTACAGGGTTTTTGATGACAACTTTATGTTTTATTACAACGGTAATATCAATTAATACATAAAAGCTTTAGTGTACTCTATTAGATATTTTCAATGAGCCCAGTGTCACACAAGCTAATTTATATTTAATACTTTGTTAAGGAGCAAATATGAATAAACCCATCATCGCAAACAACAAGCCGAAAAAAGTTACGCTTAGTAAAAATGAAGAATATTATTTCTGTGCCTGTGGTCGTTCTAAAAAACAGCCTTTTTGTGATGGCTCACATGCTGGAACCGAATTTAAACCCCTTACTTTTATAGCAGAGCAAGATGGTGAGGCTTTTTTATGTGCTTGCAAACATACGCACAACGCACCTTATTGTGACGGGTCACATAAACAGTTTAGTAATGATAATATTGGCAAGCAAGGCCCGGGAATATCGGCTAAGTCTACAGATTTACCACAAGCCATAGCAACACCAGAAGAGCCCACTGTTGCTTTCATTCATCAACTTGCTAAAGAAGGCTTAACACAACTTGGGCATCATGGCCCGATGACTTCTATGGGGGTTCCACGTAATGCGCTTCCCCACTGGGATGAACTTCAATTAATGGCTGCACAAATGGCAACCAAACCTTTAATGGAAGACCAGACTGTTGGCACTGAACTCATTATAGGCCCTGAAGCTAAACGACCTTTGAAATTACAAATCCCCCTCTTTGTATCTGATATGAGTTTTGGAGCACTGTCTGAGGAAGCAAAAATTTCATTAGCTAAGGGGGCTGAGCTTGCGGGCACGGGAATTTGTTCCGGGGAAGGTGGCATGTTACCCGAGGAACGGGCTGCCAATTCACGTTATTTTTATGAACTCGCAAGCGCTGGCTTTGGTTATAAAGAAGAGCTATTAAAAAATGTACAGGCTTTTCATTTTAAGGGTGGGCAGGGAGCCAAAACGGGCACCGGTGGACATCTTCCGGGGAATAAAAATAAAGGAAAAATAGCACAGGTAAGAGGTATTACCGAAGGCCAGCCTGCGATATCTCCACCGACCTTTAAAGATCTTTCTTCTGTATCTGACTTTAAACATTTTGCAGATCGCGTCAGGGAAATTACCGGGGGCGTCCCCATTGGTTTCAAACTTAGTGCAAACCATATTGAAAAAGATATTCAATTTGCACTGGATGCCAGTGCTGATTACATAATACTGGATGGTCGAGGTGGTGGAACAGGTGCCGCCCCCGAAATGTTCAGGGACCACATTAGTGTGCCCACCATTCCTGCACTGGCTCGTGCGCGACGTTATCTGGATGAGCAGGGTGCAAGTGGTCGTGTCACTCTCATTATTACAGGTGGTTTACGTGTGCCTATAGATTTTGTTAAGGCCCTTGCCTTAGGTGCCGATGGTATTGCCATTTCAAATAGTGCTATGCAGGCTATTGGTTGTGTTGCGGCAAGAATGTGTAACTCGAATAACTGCCCAACCGGCATCGCCACACAAAAAGCTGAACTACGTAACAAACTGGATATAGAAAAATCATCGGGGCAGTTATATAACTTTTTTAATGCATCTGTGGAACTGATGCAAGTTATGGCTCGGGCCTGTGGACATGATGACTTAAATAAATTCTGTAAAGAAGATTTAGCAACATGGCATCGTGATATGTCACTATTATCTGGTGTTATGTATTCTGGATTTTTAAGTCCACAGGACGATATTTAAATTAACGTGATAGTTATGAAACTATTTATTCAATTTTCTCTTTATTCAAATTTCAAGCCATGTATTCTATACACCTGATTAGTTAAGTGTGTGTTTTTGCATACTGATAATAAACATGGAGTGAATAATGGTCATTACGGTTTTATCTATTGTTGCAATAATTGCTGCATTTTTCATTAGTAAATCATTGTTATCTAACAATTATAAAAATATGGCGGTGCGTGGGGTTTTACTTGTACTTGGTATTCTTGGCCTGTTATCTCGCTCATTTGTTACCGTCGACTCAAATGAAGTAGGGCATTTAAAACGCATTTACTTTGCAGCGGATTTACCTACGGGCCAGATTATCGCCGCCGATGGTGAAAAAGGACCGCAGGCAGATATCGTTGGACCGGGATTCCACTTAATACCCCTGGTTAAAATTCTGTATGACATTGAATATGCTGATGTAGTCAATATTCCCGAAGGCCAATACGGTTTATTAACCGCTAATGATGGGCTACCCCTACGTAGCGGACAGTTTTTAGCCGACCCCTGGCCAGATAAAAAATTTAAAGATATGCTGGATGCTAAATACTTTCTGACTGAAGGCAAGGGACAGAAAGGACCTCAGGCTAGCGTTTTGCGCCCTGGGCGTTATCGCATAAATCGTTATTTGTTTAATGTTGAAACCAAACCCGCCCTGGATGTCGCTACGGGACATGTGGCCGTGTTGCGTTCAAATATCCAGACCAGTAAAAACTGCCCGGATGTTTTAAATACCAGTGGACAATCCGGTGCAAAAATAGCAACACCTACCGTACCCAAAGGCTGTATCGGTGTGATCAATGAACCCCTGCCACCGGGTCGCTATTATCTGAATGAAAAGGCCTTTGTTGTGACTATTATTCCCACGCGTCTACAAACCTGGGTTTATAAAGGCGGATATACACAACGCAAAATTAACCTGCGTGTGGGTGATGATGGCACTATTTCCCAGGATGAAACCTCTGCTGACATGCACATACCTAAAAACGCAGCGGACAAAGCCATTAACGTAAGGGTTGAAGGATGGACTGTGCCGGTTGATATGCGTGTTGTAGTGCAGGTGCACCCTAAAGATGCCCCACAGGTTGTTGCCGCGATTGGTGATTTACAACGAGTTGAGGACAATATCATTACGCCAGCCATTCGCGATATTTTAAGAACCATAGGGGGTGCGCCCGGGCGTAAAGTATTAGATTTTGTTGAACATCGCGATGAAATCGTTGAACTTGTTGAACAGGCCATTGCACTCGAAGGTGAAAAAGCCGGTGTCACGATCCAGGAAGTCAGAATGGGTGAACCGGCAATTCCACCTGAACTACTGGTTGCAACCCTGCGTGAACAACTTGCAGCACAACTAAAATCTACTTACCAGAAAGAACGTGATGCACAACAGGAGCGCATTAAAGTTGAGCGTGAACGCGCCACAGCCAACCAGCAGACTAAACTGGTAGAAGCTGAAATTGCTGAGAAAGCGGCTAAACATCGTAAGAACCAGCTAAAGCTTGAAGGTGAGGGTGAAAAATTAAAACTGGTTGAAATTGCCAAAGGTCAGGAAGCCCAGGCCAGGGT
>Ga0316207_10004671_pt1 | contig 11769 bp, 8 predicted proteins | sample 6weekpyrite_MG_FD_204943 | JGI IMG/M metagenome (GOLD analysis project Ga0316207, IMG submission 204943) | Microbial mat bacterial communities from mineral coupon in-situ incubated in ocean water Damariscotta River, Maine, United States -... | ecosystem: Environmental > Aquatic > Marine >...
GTTGATTTGCAGTACACTCTGTATTCATAAGGCTGCTGCTCCTTGGCTGCATAACTGATTGTTCGCACAACCGTTATGCCAGAGTACGCAGCCTTTTTCTATACTATCGGTGAGAAATCCGGGCTAAATAGTTAATATAATCAAATAGATAATTTATAAGTGTTTGTTTATAAAAGCCTTTTAGCTCACTCCGGAGGCGAAGGTCAGAGGTTCGACGACCGGCCGTAGGGAGGGAGAACGTCGAAGCGTAGCGAAGACGGCCCGCAGGGCGAAGAGCGTGAGCGATGAGTAATCCTCTCGGGCGCGCCACTCACTTTGTTCATGTCCCGCCCACTCTTCGGATTTCCAGACCTTCCGGTCGCCTGACAATTAATCAGGGGATCCTTAAACCACATTCTCGTGATGCGAGTTATTTAGACATGCCGGCACGATTGAATATCGTGTTAACCGTTCTTCTGAGTAGTAATGTAACCCCTCAAACGCTCCAGCCAGCCATCCAGTTCTTGCTCGTCAAGAAAGAAATCAAATCCTCCCAGGCTGCGTTGCAGATTCATTAGATCAATGATGAAATCGAAGACGGCATTTGTAGCGGCCTCTTCGGCTACCAGTGCTGCGTTCTGAGCGTCGAGCAGATCCAGAATGGATACCGTTCCGTGAATATAGGCCTCGGTGACCAAATCCAGATTTTTTTTCGCCGCAGTCGCGGCGTCTTTGGATAGCTGTATAGAGGGATACGAGGCACCAATGTCATGCAACGTCGCCCTGATGCGTTGTGTGATACGCTCACGTGTAGCGTCGCGCTGGCTGAGCAGTTGATTTAAGGTGAGTCGAGAGCCTGACACGCGCGCGCTTCTGGCACCACCCTCGAACAGTGGTAATGATACATTGACGAGCAATGACCAGTCGGTATCGTCCTCAGCCGATAACCCGGCCAGACGTTGTTCATCCACTACATGCGTTACCTCACCTTGCAGTGTCACGATGGGTGACCAATAGGCATGCTGATTAGTTTTGAGTTCCCGCTGGGTGGCGGACAATAAGGCTTCAAGGCCTTCCAGCTCGGGAGAAGCCGCCATGCCCTCCATCACCATAAACTCTCCCATGAGTTCAAAGGCATGATCGCTGCTTACGTACTCAAACAGCTCTTTGCGACTGACGATGAGACGGGGGTCGTCAAGGGTAGATGGTTCGGCAATGAACGGTTCTTTGAGTGGTCGGTGCAACAGTCGGTTGAGGGCATCTCGGGTCTGCTGAAGTTGCGCCTGTGCATTGAGCAGCGCCTGGCGTGAGGTGGCCAGTTGACTCTCCCAGCGATAGACCTCGGCGGGATTGGCGACACCGATCCGCTGCCGATCTCTGGCCAGCTCCAGACTGGTACGGCTAAGCCCCATGTCTTCGCGGCGGATATGGATAAAGGTTTGTGCCTTGAGCAGGTTAAGGTAGGTAATCGTGGCTTCCTGGACGATATCCAGTTCCAGTTGGCGTTTAAGTGCAGTGCGGTTGTTTTGCAGATAATGTTGAATCTCCACGTTGGCATTGACGGTATCGGAGTAAATGAGCTGAGTGAGGGTGAGTGCTGCTGTAGTGGATTTTTCGGCCGCCGCGCCGCTCATCACCGTCGTGCTGTCATCATTTAACCTGGAATGACCAAGGCGGGCATTAAGCTGTGGCCACAATTCGGCGCGCGCCTGCGCCACAATGGATTGATTGGCCCTCACTCCAAAAGTCGCCGCGCGCAGATCGAGGTTTGCCGCAACCGCCTCTTCTGCCACCGCAGCCAGTGAGAGCTGCCGGCCCCGTGGCTCCGGTTCTTCGTTAAGCAACAGCGCTTCGCTAAGGATGTTGAAGCGCGGGGAGATACCGATCGCCCGGGCGGTCGCCATGTTGATGGTCAAACGCCGCTTACTCTCAAACGTCACAGGCTGATGCCCTGCCAGCCCACCATGCAGCACATTATGCATGTTCAGGGCGTTGCGACGTGCCAGGCGCCGCCAGTTGGTCGCAGGGGCTTCCGCCATCAATAGCCCTCGCTCCACCAGATGTGCATCGAGCAGGCTATAGCTGGGTAGTTTTTTCTCAATCAGGGTGGCGATGACACTCTCCATAGCGGCGGGGCTAAGCAGCCCCTGGCCGGTGACCACCACACAGTCGATGCCGGGCGGCAGTCGCGCCGCCAGGTTTTCATTGCGTGCTCGTTGCCGGACAAACAGCAACTCAACTCCGGCCGCATCAGTCACCGCACTGGCACGACTGATCAGCCCCGGCTGAGCCTCGTAATCAGCTTCGCTGAGAAACACTGCGATGTTTTTGCAGTTGGCAACGCTGTTCATCACCTGCAGGTCGCGCACAAAATCGGCACCGCTGCTCAGGTAGTTGAGGTTTTTGACACCGCTGCTGTTACCTTTCATCGGCAGCCCCTGAAACCGGGCATCCATAATAAACGGCGCAAAGGTTGGCTTGCGTGGCGACCTGTCCAAAGCAGCGATCACACTGGAGACGTAACCCAGTGCCATCACCATATCGACCTCCGGGTCCGCCTGTAGCTGCCTGTACGCTGCGGTGATCTGACTGGCTGACCAGCCGCCGTCGAGCTGTTTGCCGGCTGGGAAACGAAGATCGAAGTCGGGCCTGGCGAGTACCAACAGTTCATTCTTGAACAACTCGGGTGACCAGCTACTGTATTCCATGGGACCATCCGTGACGATGCCAATGGTCACGACCTTCGCCGCCTGGGCAGCCAAACTTAGCAGTAATAACAGTATTAAAAGGTAACGTAGTCTCATCATCATCTCACCTTAAGAGTTGTTTTTACCACGAAGGACATGAAGAGCACGGCGGATTAGGCATGAGCATTATCTCAGCGACTTAATCCACGTTTTTTACCAGAACAATCACCCCAACCATCAGTTCTCATCTTCGTCTCCTTTGTGCTCTTCGTGGTAAATAACCAATCACACCTGTGTCAGCGTTACGGTCTTGCGGAAACGCTGTAGCGCTGCGAGGAAAAATATCGCCCCAATAATCGCCGTAGCCAGCAGATTGGGCCAGATCACATCCACCCCAGCATCACGGAACAGCACCGCCTGGGCCATGCTGACAAAATGGGTGGAGGGTACCAGCTGCATAATCGTTTGTAGTGCCACGGGCATGCTCTCCAACGGGGTATGAGCACCGGAGAGCAGCAGCATCATCACAAATACAATCATGGCCAGCAGTCCGAACTGGGGCATGGAGCGAGCCAGGGTGGCGAGATAAATGCCCAGCGAGGTCACCGAAAAAAGGTAGATGGTAGTAACAAATAGATAGAGTGGAATGGAGCCGATGATGAGCACCGTCAAGGCACCTTGTATCACCAGATAAAGCGACAAACCGGCAGCCAGCACCACCACCAGGCCATTGGACCACACCTTGGCCAGCATGATCTCAATCGGCCGCAGCGGCATCACCAACAGATGTTCGATGGTGCCGTGTTCGCGCTCACGAATCAGGGCTGCGCCGGTGAGCAGAATGGCCATCATGGTGATGTTATTGGTTAAGGCCATGGCGCCTTGAAAGCCGATGGATTCCATATTGGGATTGAACTTTGCGCGGCTGACGATATTAACCGCCTCCACCGCCTGATGGTTATTCATGAAGGCATTCAACTCGTGGGAAATAATGTGCTGGATGTAACCGGCGCCGGTGCCCGCCAGGCCCATGGCGGTGGCATCCACATTGAGCTGGATCACCGTCGGCCGTCCGGCCATCAGGTCGGCCTGGAATCCCGGCGGAATGTCGATAACAAAGGCGTAACGCGCCGCTTCCATGCCGGCATCGATCTCTTCAATGCTAATCGCCACCGGGGGCTGGAACTGGGGTTGCATCAGGGCATCGCTGATACGCCGCGACAAATGAGAGCGGTCCTCATCGACAATGGCCACCGCCGCGTTAACCACCCCGGTGGTGGCGTTCTGCGCCTCCTCCATCACCGAGAAGCTGAACATATAAACAATCAGGAATAACATCACCGGGTCATAACGCAGGCTGTACAACTCTTTAATGCCTAAGTGAAAAATGTTGGCAAGGGCGCGTAGCATGATCAACGCTCCTGGGTTTTTAACAAAGTAAGGCCAAGCACCAGATAGATGAAGATCAACAGGGCGATCATGGCGAAGTTCATCATCAACATGTCAAAACCCAGGGATTTGGTGAAGGTACCCAAACTGATCAACTGGAACGATGCGCTGGGAAAGATATTGCTGAATATCTGGGCGCCGGGGGTGAGTGAGGCCACCGGGGCGAAGAAGCCGGAAAAACTGATGGCCGGCATTGTTGTGGCAATGGCGGTGCCGAAGATGGCCGCAATCTGGGTTTTCATGAACGACGACATCAACAGACCGAAACCGGTGGTGGCGATGACATAGAGCAGCCCCCCCACCAGCAAGGCAGCGACACTGCCTTTGATAGGCACCTGAAACAGGAACACAGCAAGCAGGACCAGGGTGGCGAAGTTGATCAGGGCAATGATGATGTAGGGCAACTGTTTGCCCAATAAAAACTCCAAACCGCTCACCGGCGTGGCATAGAGATTGGTGATGGAGCCCATCTCTTTTTCCCGCACCACCCCAGCGGCGGTCATCATGGCGGGAATCCAGATCAACAGCATCATGATGGTGCCTGGCACAATGGAATAGACACTCTTGAAGTCCTGGTTATAGCGGAAACGGGTTTCAATGGTGACAGGTGCGGCTTGCGGCCTGTAGCCGGACTCACTGCGCAGCTGTTGTTCAAGGTAGGACTGATGGACACCGAGGATATATCCGCGTGCAGTTTCGGCGCGAAATGGGACGGTGCCGTCGAGCCAGATGCCCACCTCCGGTTGGCGACCGCGTTTGATGTCCTTGCCAAATCCCGGTGGAATTTCAATGGCAAAGGTCACCGCAGCTTTGCGCAAGCGGTTCTCCATGTCTGCGTAATTTTGCAGTGGCGAGCCCTGTTCGAAATAGCGCGATCCAGCGAAATTTTCCAGGTAGCTACGGCTTTCCGGGCTCTGGTCACGGTCGAGTACTGCGTAAGAGATATCTTCCACATCAAAGGTGATGCCGTAACCAAAAGCGATCATCAGGATGATGGGGCCCAGCAGGGCGAAGGCGATACGGATTGGATCGCGAACGATTTCCAGGCTTTCACGGCGGGCATAGGCCCAGCCACGGCGTGGGTCGAAGGGTGCACTTCGTGGTCTGTGCTTCGGCTGGGGGGCTTGAGCCTGACGTTCCTGCGGTGTCGTCTCCGCGCTGACAGGCGCTTCGCTAGCGGCCTCTTCCAGGTAGGCTATAAAGGACTCTTCGAGATTTTCCGCCCCACGGGCCTGAATCAGTTTTTCCGGCGTATCCTGCGCCAACACCCGGCCGGCATGCATCAGCGAAATGCGGTCGCAGCGCTCGGCCTCGTTCATGAAGTGGGTGGAGATGAAGATGGTGACGCCATCCTCACGAGAGAGTTGTACCAAAAGTTGCCAGAACTGGTCCCGCGCCACCGGGTCCACCCCGGAGGTCGGTTCGTCAAGGATCAGCATCTCCGGGCTATGGATCACCGCCACCGCCAAAGAGAGGCGTTGCCGCACTCCCAGGGGCAGCTTTTCTGTCAGCTCGTCAGCCATCTCGCCGAGCCCGAAACGCTCGACCATCTCCGCCACCCGTCTTGCTATCTGCGCACTGGGCAGCTGGAAGATGCGCGCGTGCAGGGCCAGGTTCTGACGCACTGTCAGTTCACTGTAAAGGGAGAAGGCCTGCGACATATAGCCTACCCGTTTACGCAGATCGGTGTTGCTGGCATCGACAGGTCGTCCGAACAGCCGGGCCTCACCCGATGAGCTGGGCAACAGGCCGGTGAGCATCTTCATGGTGGTGGTCTTGCCACAACCATTGGAACCAAGAAAACCGAAAATTTCGCCCCGTTCGATCTGAAAGCTGACCTCATCAACAGCAATGAACTCGCCAAAGCAACGAGTAAGGGAATTTGCCTCAATGACGGTTTCTTCATGATGCAGCGGACGAGGCGGAATCGTCACGGCCTGGTGGCGGCCGCGTTTTTCTGGGGGCAACAGGGCGATAAAGGCCGCTTCCAGATTGTGGCTGCCGGTGCGGGATTTCAGCTCGGCAGGGGTGCCGGTGGCCAGCACCTTGCCGCCATCCATCGCCACCAGCCAGTCAAAGCGCTCGGCCTCATCCATATAGGCGGTGGCCACAATCACGCTCATCCCTTCACGGCGGCTGCGGATGCGTTCGATCAGCTGCCAGAACTGCCGCCGCGACAGCGGGTCGACCCCGGTGGTCGGTTCGTCCAGTATCAGCAGATCGGGATCGTGGATCAGTGCACAGCACAAACCTAATTTCTGTTTCATGCCGCCGGAGAGTTTACCGGCAGGACGATCGGCAAACGGCGCCAGGCCGGTCGCCTCCAGCAACTCCTTGATACGCCATGCCCGCTGTTCTTTGTCATGACCAAACAGACGGCCGAAAAAATCGATGTTTTCAAACACCGACAACGTCATGTAGAGGTTGCGTCCCAACCCCTGAGGCATATAGGCGATGCGTGGCCCTACGACCATGCGATTCAGGCCACGACCCATGTCACGCCCGAGCGCCTGCACCGAACCCTGCTGGATCTTGCGTACGCCGGCGATCAGTGCCAACAGCGTCGATTTGCCAACCCCATCGGGGCCGATCAACCCCGTCATCCTGCCCGCCGGAATCTCCAGCTCGACACCGTCCAGGGCCACGCTGTTTTTATAGCGATGGCTGAGTTCGGCAATACGGGCAATGGTTCTCATTGACGAGCCCCTTTTCAGTTCAACCCCCAGGTAACATCACTGCTCGTCCCTGGCGATGCGTAAATTCTCTGGCCACTCACTAGCAGCATCGAGACGGATATAGGCAACACCCGGAATACCGGTTTTTGCCAGGGCAGTGTTCGCTTTGAGGAAACCGGCATCAAGTTGAACCTTGAGGCGAAACATCAGTTTCTCGCGCTCAGTGCGGGTCTCTACCTCTTTAGGGGTGAACTGTGCCCGCGGGGCGACAAAGGAGACAATGGCGGGCATCACAACATCAGGGATACCGTCGAGCACAACGCGTGCCTCGGTACCGATGCCTGCTCTGGCCGCATCTTTGGTAGGGAGGAAAAGGGTCATGTAGATATCCGCGGGGTCAAGCACGGTCAGCACCTTGCCTCCACCAGGTAAGACTTCACCTGGCTCGGCCAGGCGGTAGAGCACTCGCCCACCGATCGGGGAGTACAGCACGCTGTCATCGATCTGAGTCTTGATCAACTCGGTATTGGCGATGGCGGCTTCGATGGCCGCTTCGGCGTTAGAGAGCTGGGCCTGCGCCGCCGCTAGCGTGGCTTTGGCAGTCTCTACGGTAGTTTCGTCACGCTGGAGCTGTTCCAGCGATATGCCGTCGTTCTCATAGAGCTCCATTGCCCGCACCAGATCTTTTTTAGTCAGCGACAATTCGCTTTTACGCTGGGCGATCACAGCAACGGCAAAATACTTTTCCTGCTCGGTACGCCTTACCTCGGCCTGAGCCCTGCGCAGTTGTGCCTGAAGTTCTCGCGTATCAAGCTGGGCGAGGGTTTGGCTAATCTCAACCCGGTCGCCCTCTTTAACAAATACCTGTTCGAGCCGCCCGCCGAATTTTGTGGCGATATCGACTTCAGTAGATTCGGTGCGACCGTTACCGGAGACAAAACTTTCCGGGAGTTTAGGCGGTCCAATTAGCGTCAACAGAAAAGCTATCAATATGATGCCACTAATAGCCAATATAATGAGGATGGATTTCGATTTTGTTAAGTGATTCTTCAACATACCCCCCCGCCTGGCGAGACCGCCTGAGATTATCGTTATCACCCTAATCCACACGCCGCAATATGCGACTGTCTTCTATATTATACCCCTCACCACAATGAGCACAGCCGATAATGCGAACTCAAACGGATACGTTATGAGCGTACTTTTGTTCGCTGTTAAAAATGGGGATTACCACTCTTCTGATTTCCAGACCTCCGGGCGCTCAGTCCATGCAAAGCATCGCCTCGACCAATGCATTCGCACCACCCTTCTGGGAGCGCACTTATGTCATCCGTGTCGTGTTCACACATCAGGATTCCAGTACTTCAGGTCGTCTCTCTTCAGCCGAAATCAAGATATAGAAAAGTGTGGTATTCATAAATCTCATAATTATGTTGAGATTGATATGAATGGACTAAAAGAGGGGGGTGAAATGGAAAATCGTGACCTGAACTTAACGGTGGGCGTGGGACTCCAGTTGGAGAAAATTGACGACCTGACGCGCTATGTTGTCGAACTGCTCGGATATCGGGTGGGTGAAGGGGTGATTATCACAGCGCCATACGATCAGGATGATCAAGTCCCGCTGGCCATTGGCGATGAGGTGATCATCCGTCACCTGGGCGGGGTAAGCGGTCAGTTCGCATTTCGAACCATGGTCGTTCACATGATGTCTGAGCCCTACCCACATGTTCATCTCAAATACCCCGGCGACATTGATGCGACGATGATGCGTCGTGATATTCGAGTGCCGGTGAATGAGACGGTAACGCGAATGGCACTGGATGATATGGGCAATCAGCTCGACATTGAGATGCAAAATATAAGTCGCGGTGGAGCAATGCTCGTCTCACCGGTAGAGCTGGGAATGGTGGGCGAAGAGTTCACTATCGAGATGCCACTGCTATCAGAGGAGAGCACAGCAGTCGTCACATTGAATTGTGCTGTTAGACATGTCAGGGAGAAAATGGAGTCCGAAACTGCCTCATATCATCATGGGGTTGAGTTTGTAGCGATGGATACAGAGGCACGTGAATATATTACAGATTTTATCCAGCTGCAGTCAGACAAAAGCTAAACATCACTAACTATTATCCCATCACCTGAATAGAGACATTCCGTTTACGCGGACCATCCAGTTCAATGAGCATCAGTGATTGATAGATGCCGAGCTGCGGTGCGCCATCGACCACGGCAATCGATTCACTATTTCCCAGCATCATCGCAATCAGATGGGCATGGGCATTTTCGGGCTCGTCGGGTGGACAGTCGCGCAGGTGAATGTCGTTATGAAGGTAACGGGCGCCCGATGGTGCGATGGTTGTGAATAAGTTTTCGATATCATCCAGCAGGCGCGTTTCATACTCGTTAACCGTCAACGCTGTCGTGGTGTGTTGAGCGCTGACGACCACAATGCCGTTTTCGATGTTGCTCGCTTTGATCGTACTACGTAGTTGTGGCGTGATATCAAACAGTTCAAAAGATTTGTTTGTTTCAATTGAGATCAGTTGGTGGTATGTCTTCATGTTAGCAAGGTTAATTAACCATTTGTGTAAAGTATATGAGGATGAAAAGTATCCGGCAACGGCAAGAGAAGGTAAAATATCACAAAGAGAAACTCAGTTCATGACCCATCTGCTATGTATCGATACAAATCCAGCGCATGTCATTAAGACAAACTGGTCTTTCTGGTACGCCGCCATGTCGAGTATGAAGCCGCTAAAATAAAAATTATGGCCGGATATGACCAGCCAGTAGAGGTTTAAGGGGGGTAAGATAATTTAACCCTATTGATTCAGCTTGCAGCTTTTTGTAGGGCGGATTACGCTTTGCTAATCCATCTTGCGGGTACTTTCCGCTTGTGGCCATGTGGCGTTGTTCAGAATTTATCACTTGAACGTCTGCACTTGAACGTCTGCCTGGGCGGTAAGTCATAGTTTATACCATACCTAGAATCCCCTTGAATAAAATGGAGGATTCAAATATACAAACCTCAATCATCTCTTCACATACTCCCTGGGACAGAGGAAAACTCGTTGGACAAAAGCTCCCTCTCAAACTTCAAGAGATCTGGGCGATTCGCATACGTTTACAGCTATCAAAGAATATCCGGGATCTAGCGCTATTCAATTTAGCCATCAACAGCAAGCTAAGGGGCTGCGATTTTGTGAGCCTGAAAGTCAGTGATATTTCACATGGCTCATCAATACTTAAAAGAGCCATGATCATGCAACAGAAAATTAAACAGCCAGTTCAATTCGAGCCTGCTGACCAGACCAGGACGGAAATAGCAAAATTGACAGGCCATCAATACCTAAAATACGGTGACTACCTATTCCAGAGTCGATTTCATCACTCCTTGCATATCTCAACCCGTCAATACGCGAGAATAGTTGAGCAATGGGTAAAAGATATTGGTCTAGACCCTGCTGATTACGGAACCCACTCCCTCAGGAGGACCAGGGTTTCGTCGGTCTATCGTCAAATTCATAACCTACGAGCTACACTATTGCTCCTCGGCCATACCAAATTAGCAAGCACTGTCAGATATCTCGGAATAGAGGTAGATGATGCGCTGGAGATATCAGGGCGGATGGAGGTAAAAACCTTTCACCCCTGGGCTATATACCAGGCCCAGGGGTGAAGTAAACGGCAATAGAATAGACATTACGGCCATTGCGCGACTCATAATAATGGCAATAATTTAATTTATGCCTGAGTCCCGCTGGGTATTTAATTCGTTAGTAATTAAAGCGCTTTACGCTGAGGAATGCTTATTACCCCCAGCAAAAATAATCATATACACTTATCACCAACCCAGCTATTCCTTTTTTAGGGAACCCTGCACAGAAAGTATGATCTATCCATTGAGGGTTATTGGAACCAAAAATCAAAACAACGGGAGTGCCCCATGCAGAGCAAGGAACACTGGCATAACGTAACGGCTGAACAAGCACTCAATTGTCTCGAAACCGACACCAACGGCCTAAACCAGGCAGAGGCCGATCGGCGACTCACCGAGTTTGGCTTGAACAAACTCCCGGAAGCGAAACGCAAACATCTGTTTATTCGCTTTTTATCCCATTTTCACAACGTCCTCATTTATGTGCTTATCGGTGCAGCGGTAATTACCGCTTTACTTGGCCATGTCGTCGATACACTTGTCATTCTCGCTGTCGTCGCCATCAATGCCGCCATTGGCTTTGCCCAGGAAGGCAAGTCGGAAAAGGCGATGGAAGCCATTCGCCACATGCTTGCCCTGCGGGCGCTGGTCATTCGCTCCGGCGAGCGACAAAAAGTGAAAGGCGATGAGCTGGTTCCCGGCGACATCGTCTTTCTTGAGGCAGGAGACAAAGTGCCTGCCGATTTGCGCCTGATTAAAACTCACGGCCTGCAGATCCAGGAATCGATACTGACCGGTGAGTCGATTGCGGTGGATAAACATACCAGGCCAGTTGAAAGTGACACGGTGCTGGGTGACCGCCTCTGCATTGCCTTTAGCGGCACCACTGTCACCAGCGGCCAGGGAATGGGGGTAGTCATCGGCACGGGTGCCGACACGGAAATCGGCCGCATCAGCGGTTTGCTTTCAGCCGTGCAATCACTCAATACACCGCTGGTAGAGCAGATGGCGGTGTTTGGCCGTTGGCTGACACTGTTTGTACTGGCCGTTTCATTCCTGATTCTAGCCTTCGGATATTTCAGGCTAGGGCAGGATTTTGCCAGCCTGTTCATGGCGGTCGTAGGGATTGCCGTGGCCGCGATTCCTGAAGGCTTACCTGCCGTTCTTACTATCACCCTTGCCGTTGGTGTCCAGGCGATGGCGCGACGCAATGCCATTGTTCGCCGTCTGCCGGCAATCGAAACCCTCGGCTCAGTCTCTGTCATCTGTTCAGACAAGACGGGAACACTTACCCGTAATGAGATGATCGTCAGCACTG
>Ga0316207_10004672_pt1 | contig 11768 bp, 6 predicted proteins | sample 6weekpyrite_MG_FD_204943 | JGI IMG/M metagenome (GOLD analysis project Ga0316207, IMG submission 204943) | Microbial mat bacterial communities from mineral coupon in-situ incubated in ocean water Damariscotta River, Maine, United States -... | ecosystem: Environmental > Aquatic > Marine >...
GAGTCCAGGGCGAGATGAAGCAACGGGTCGTGGTGCATTTCTTGTGACAGAGTTTTTACGCAACAAAGAGGGTAAAGCGGCAGAGGATATTACCGTTGCAATACAGGGGTTTGGAAATGCGGGTTATGGTATTGCAAAATTACTCAGTGAAGCTGGTTATAAAATTGTGGCCGTCAGTGACTCCAAAGGTGCAATTTATTCTGCAGATGGGGTTGATGTAGAGTATGTAAAAAAATGTAAAGATACACCTAAAATTCTTGAATCAGGCTACTGTGATGGCTCTGTATGTGAAGCGGAAGAAGACCCGCAGATCACAAAAATTACCCATGAGGAATTACTAACACTCGATGTAGATTTATTAATTCCGGCAGCACTTGAAAATGCGATTACAAAAGAAAATGTTGGTTCGGTTAAAGCAAAATGGATTACCGAAGTCGCTAATGGTCCGATATCGGCTGAAGCTGATAAAACTTTACATAACAAAGGCACTGTCATTGTGCCAGATGTGCTTGCAAATTCCGGTGGTGTTATTGTGAGTTATTTTGAATGGGTGCAAAATCGTGCGGGATATCCATGGACGCTAAAAGAAGTTAGGGAGAGGCTTAAAGAACGTCTGGAAACTACGTTTGAAGAGATGTGGCAACATGAGCACCAGAGTAAAAAAGGAAGTTTGCGATCAGCTGCCTATGCGAAAGCACTGGAAAATATTTCCCAGGTAATAAAAATTAAAGGAACTAAAGAGTATTTTACTAACGCGAGCGAGTGACCATTATTCCTCTGGAAATTTAATAGTGACAATTGAATTATCATCTTCATCTTTGTGGATGGAAAGCTTTAAATCAACGGCCTCAGGTCGGCGCTGATGACCAGGTTCAGTATTTGGAATTCTGTAAACCCTTAAACTGTGATCGCGAATATCAGTCCTGCCATGAAGAGTGCTGGCTGCCATAAAAAGAACATGACGTAATCGATGCAAAACGGCCAGGTCATCAATTTGCTTGTCATGATAATTTTTTACATCGATGCAGTCTTGCCAAACACTGTCTGTCACATAAACAGGTAATTTAAAATGGAATAGGCGTGCGGTACTGGAAACATCCCTGAAACTTCTTTGAGGTGCATAATTCTGTTTTGTATTAATGTTATTCATACGATCACCGTCGCTGATTGAGATGCTGCAGGTAAGGAACAAAGTGACTTAAAACCTGTAAGTATTAAAAGAATTTTGTGTATGATAAGAATGGTTGAAGCTTGACGTAAGGTCAATAGGAGTATTTCCTGATGCTTAAATAGTGATTCTTTAATATGATAAATCTGTTAAAAATAAATGAAAATAGATAAGTGATTTAGTTATAACACGTGATATAACACACTAACTGGTGCAAACCATGCGTGTAATGATAGTGTTTTATTATGGGGGTAGCGGGCGATATCTGTTTGTTAAATTAGATACGTCAAAATTCTGGCGCAAATTGAAGGCTCAAAATATCAGTGATAGTAAATAAAAAACTGTATGTATGTGCTGGATACAGTTTTATGTTGTGCTTTTAAGCATGTAAAAATACTGTGTTAGTGCTTAAGTGGCGGGCTGTTGCTATCTTGTCTTAAAGAAAAGTATAGTGCTATTTTAAAGTTACAGGCTTGTATGAAGTAGCATTTATCTTTCTTTTTTCTGTGGCAAAAGGCTAAAAGCTAGAGCTCTTGCTTTCATAGGTTCTGGTGATGCGGCCTTTATCATCAACTGATTCGAGTATCACATTAAAACCCCATAACCTGGCTGCGTGTTTTAATACTTCATGTGCCGACTTATCAAGGGGGCGTCGTTGGAATTGGGTGTGTCTTAAAGTAAGCGTTCGGTCACCTTTGAGGTCTACATCGTATACCTGAATATTGGGTTCTATGCTGCCAAGATTATACTGTTCAGATAATGTTTTTCGAACCGATTGGTAGCCACTTGTGTTATGTATTGCACTAACCTCTATTTGTCTTTTTTTATCATCATCAGTAATCGCAAAAAGTTTAAAATCCCGGATAACTTTTGGGGACAGATACTGTCCAATAAAACTTTCATCTTTAAAGTTGCGCATGGCAAAATCCATAGTTTCAAGCCAGTTGCTACCTGCAATTTCTGGAAACCATTCGCGATCTTCATCGGTCGGGTGTTCGCAAATCCGTCGTATGTCACTCATCATATTAAAGCCGAGGGCATAAGGGTTAATGCCTGAGTAGTAGGGGCTGTCAAACCCTGGTTGCTGAACAACATTGGTGTGTGATTGTAAAAACTCAATCATAAAGCCGTCATTGCATAAGCCTTCATCATACAGCTTGTTTAAAATTGTGTAGTGCCAGAAAGTAGCCCAGCCTTCGTTCATGACCTGAGTTTGTCTTTGTGGATAGAAGTATTGAGATATTTTTCTGACAATACGGACTATTTCGCGTTGCCAGGGCTCGAGTAAGGGGGCGTTTTTTTCTATAAAATATAAAATGTTTTCCTGTGGTTCATCAGGATAGTGTTGGGGCTGATCAGCGTCAGTGTTAGATTGCCTGGCTGGAATGGTTTTCCATAATTCATTGATTTGTGACTGTAGATACTCTTCACGTTCTTTTTGTCGATTCTGTTCTTCCTGCATTGAAAGAGTTGGCGGGCGCTTGTAGCGATCTACGCCAAAGTTTTTCAGTGCATGGCAGGAGTCTAATATATTCTCAACAGCTTCTTCTCCATGTCGTTGTTCACAATTAAGAATGTATTCTTTAGCGAAAAGCAGATAGTCAATAATAGAGTCAGCGCTTGTCCAGGTGGTAAACAGGTAGTTGTTTTTAAAAAATGAATTATGACCGTAAGCCGCATGTGCAATAACAAGTGCCTGCATTGGCATGGAGTTTTCTTCCATTAAATAGGCAATGCATGGGTCAGAATTGATTACTATTTCATAAGCCAGGCCCATTTGGCCGCGCTTGTAATTTTTCTCAGTGTTAACAAATTCCTTGCCAAAGGTCCAGTGGCTATAGCCAACAGGCATACCAACGGATGAGTAAGCGTCCATCATCTGCTCGGTAGTAATAATTTCAAGCTGGACAGGGTAAGTGCTTAGGCCAAAGTTTCCAGCAATACGTTCAATTTCAGTGTGATACTCTTCGATTAATTCGAAGGTCCATTCAGATGTTTCAGAGATAGGTTTTCGTGTCATTCTGATTTCCTGAATAAAAGATCAAGTGTTACGTTTCTTAAACAGCTTTCTGAAAACAGGATAAATGTCGGGTATTTTTTCAATGCGCTTCATCGCAAAATTATCCCAGTCAGATTTTATATCAGTATACTCCTCCCATAAATTCTGGTGCCTGTCAGCTGTTATTTCAATATAGGCAAAGTATTGAACAAAGGGCATTATTTTTTCGTTAAGTATCTTTTTACAAATGCTTGAGTCATTATGCCAGTTGTCACCGTCAGATGCCTGCGCCGCGTAAATGTTCCAGTCGTCAGTTGGGTAGCGCTCCTGCACTATAGACGACATGAGTTTTAGTGCGCTAGAAACAACGGTTCCGCCTGTCTCACGTGAGTAAAAGAAGGTTTCCTCATCGACTTCACTGGCAATAGTATGGTGGGATATGAAAACAACCTGAATCTTTTCGTAGGTGCGGGTAAGGAAAAGGTAGAGAAGCATGAAAAAACGCTTGGAAATATCTTTTTCTTCACGCCCCATTGAGCCGGAAACATCCATAATACAGAACATAACTGCCTGGGTGGTAGGTTTAGGTTCGTCAATGCGATTGTCGTAGCGTAGGTCGAAGGAGTCAATAAAAGGGACTTTCTGGATTTTCTTTTTTAGAAATTCAATTCTATCCATCAGGTCGATAATGATTTGATCAGTGTTATTGTGTCTTTTGAGTAAGTCATCAAGTTCGGCCTGTTTTTGCTTGAGTTCTTTTTTGTACGGAGCTCGCAAGGCGATGCGTCTGCCCATGGCACCTGTTAGTGAGCGAACTATATTGATATTTGCCGGAATGCCTTCTGAGGTGTGACCGGCACGGACTTTCTTGGTTTCGTTAATGGTTGAGAGTTTTGTTTTGACAAGATTAGGAAGCTCAAGGTCTTCAAAGAAAAACTGTAAGAACTCTTCACGTGAAAGCTCGAAAACAAAATCATCAGTGCCTTCGCCTGAATCCGATGCTTCGCTGCCACCCTGGCCAGCGCCACCTTCTGGGCGGGGTATTTTGTCTCCTGCCTGAAATTCTTTATTGCCAGGATTGACGACTTCCCTGTGTCCTCCTTTGCCATGGTGAAAGAAAGGCTCATTGGTGTCCTTGCGGGGTATGGAAATCTTTTCGCCTTTGTCGAGGTCAGTAACGCTGCGCTCGGCAATCACATTTTCAATGGATTTTTTTATTTGTTGACGAAAACGACGTAGAAATTTCTGCCGATTTACAGCGCTCTTGTTCTTTCCGTTGAGTCGTCTATCAACAATTTGAGTCATCGTGTTGACTGCCTATGATGATTTACGTACGCGTAAATACCACTCACTCAGTAGCCTGACCTGCTTTTCAGTGTAGCCTTTCTCAACCATTCTGGAAACAAAGTCTTCGTGTTTTTTCTGGTCATCAGGAGAAGCTTTTGCATTAAATGATATAACGGGTAACAGGTCTTCAGTGTTAGAGAACATTTTCTTCTCTATAACAGTACGCAGTTTCTCATAGCTGGTCCATTTTGGATTTTTACCTTCATTGTTGGCTCTTGCACGTAGTACGAAGTTAACAATCTCATTACGGAAATCTTTGGGATTGCTGATACCTGCTGGTTTTTCGATTTTTTCCAGCTCTTCATTGAGTGCGCCGCGATCAAACATCTCGCCGGTTTCCGGGTCACGAAAATCAGTGTCCTGAATCCAGTAGTCAGCATAGGTGACATAGCGATCAAAAATATTCTGACCGTATTCGGAATAAGATTGAAGGTAAGCGGTTTGTATTTCTTTACCAATAAACTCAATGTATTTTTGAGTGAGGTAGCCTTTCAGGAATGAAAGGTATTTCTCTTCTGTTTCAGATGGAAACTGTTCGCGTTCAATTTGTTGCTCCAGTACGTAAAGCAGGTGTACTGGGTTGGCGGCAATTTCAGAGTTATCAAAATTAAAAACTCTTGATATGATTTTAAATGCGAAGCGGGTAGAAAGACCTGTCATGCCTTCATCAACCCCCGCATAATCACGGTATTCCTGGTAAGACTTTGCGTGGGGGTCAGTGTCTTTCAGGTTTTCGCCGTCATAAACGCGCATTTTTGAAAACAGGTTTGAGTTTTCTGGCTCTTTCAAGCGTGAAAGTACTGCAAACTGGGCCATCATTTCAAGCGTGCCAGGTGCACATGGGGCGCGGCTTAATGAACTGTGCTCAAGCAGTTTGTTATAAATTTTAATTTCTTCGGAAACCCGTAGGCAGTATGGTACTTTTACTATATTTATACGATCTAAAAATGCTTCATTGTTTTTATTGTTTTTAAATGTGGTCCATTCCGATTCATTTGAGTGCGCGAGAATAATGCCATCAAATGGAATCGCAGGAAAGCCCTCGGTGCCTTTGTAGTTACCTTCCTGGGTTGCAGTTAATAAAGGGTGGAGCACCTTTATTGGGGCCTTAAACATTTCGACAAATTCCATTAAGCCCTGGTTTGCACGACACAGTCCACCGGAGTAACTATACGCGTCGGGGTCATCCTGGGAGTACTCTTCAAGCTTACGAATATCAACTTTACCAACCAGAGATGAAATGTCCTGGTTGTTTTCATCACCAGGTTCGGTTTTAGTAATCGCTATCTGCCGAAGGATGGAAGGGTAGAGTTTAATAACTTTAAACTGGCTGATGTCGCCATTATATTCATGCAGACGTTTGGTAGCCCAGGGCGACATAATTGTGCCCATGTATCTTTTTGGGATATTGTATTCACTCTCAAGGATTTCACCGTCTTCATCGGCATTAAAAAGTGATAAGGGTGATTCAAAAACAGGGGAGTCTTTAATGGCATAAAAGGGCTGGCGTTCCATTAGTGATTTTAAACGTTCAGCTAAAGAAGATTTACCACCCCCAACTGGACCGAGCAGGTAAAGCACCTGTTTTTTCTCTTCAAGACCCTGTGCCGCGTGGCGTAAAAAAGAAACAATCTGCTCTATAACATCTTCCATGCCGTAAAATTCACGGAAAGCGGGATATATTTTGATAACTTTATTCTGGAATAACCGGCTTAGTTTAGGGTCGCTATGGGTATCTATAAGCTCGGGCTCACCGATGGCCTTGAGCATGCGTTCTGCAGGGCTGGCATAAGTGAGTGGATCACTTTTGCACAGATCGAGATATTCCTGTAATGAATATTCCTCCTCCCTGGCATTTTCAAATCGTTGCGTATAGTGATCAAAGATACTCATATCCATTATCCCCGCTGTGCGATTACCAATATCGGTATAAAAAAGTTTAAGCCTCAGTAAAACTATAGACCAGATTAAAACAAAATATCTCCATAAAACAGATACTTTTTCCAACTTTGACAGGCTTTAGCCAGGCGGTACAGTCAGGCACAGATTAGCTGTGCTAAAAAATTGACAATAAGAAAACCTGGGCATGTCCAGGTAAAAATACAGCAATAAACAGGCCATAATATAATATTTATTTTATAAGGGTGGTTTAGTCGTTGATTAATGTCCTCTATAATCCCTGTCTATAAATTTATTTAATGAGTAACCTGAGGGGCATGCTATTACCTCCTTAAGCAAAAATACTATTGCTGCTATTGACCTGGGGTCAAATAGCTTTCATATGGTGGTCGCTGAAGAAAAGCAGGGGCAACTTGTTATTCTGGACCGGATACGCGAGATGGTGCGCCTTGCAGAAGGGCTTGATGATGAAGGTAACCTGGACGCAGACGTTGAACAGCGAGCCCTTGATTGCCTGAGTCGATTTGGTCAGCGAATTCGAACGCTTGATGCAAGTCGTGTCAGTACGGTGGGTACCAATACATTACGTCGTACCAGTAACTCTGAAGAGTTTATTTTCAATGCGGAGCAGGCGCTCGGCTTTCCTATTGAAATTATTTCTGGCATTGAAGAGGCGCGACTCATTTACCAGGGGGTTTCCAATACCCTGGAGCAGGATCATGAGAGCCGTTTAATTGTTGATATTGGTGGTGGCAGTACTGAACTAATTATTGGTGAAGGCTTTAATACCCGGCTAATGAACAGCCTTGAAATGGGCTGTGTCATGATGACCAAAAAATTCTTTGCCGATGGCAGGATAAAAGAAAAGCAGATGCAGGCTGCTCGCATTTATGTTCTGCAGAAAATGAAAGCTGTGCACTATGCCTATACCGAACTGGGCTGGGAATCTGTTATTGGTTCATCCGGCTCTATAAAGTCTATTGCGAATGTAATAGGGCAGATGAAACTGGGTGAATCAGAAGGCATTAGTCGAGCCGCCCTGTCTAAACTGCTGGCGCTATGTAGTGAATATAAAAAAGTTAAAAACCTCGATTTTCCCGGCTTAAGTGAGCGACGCCGAGATGTTTTTCTAGGGGGCTTAATCGTTCTCGCAGGTGTGTTTGAGGCGCTAGACATCGAGCGCATGCAGGTCTCCCATGGAGCCTTAAGAGAGGGCTTGTTGTATGACATGGTTGGCAGGCGACAGAATAATGATATTAGAAATAAAAGTATTAGTTCATTAGCCAGTCGTTTTCACACAAACCAGCAGCATACCCAGCGTATTGAGCAAACAGCATTTGATTTTTTTCAGCAATTAAAGGGTGACTGGTTTATTGATGCACAACATGCGAGCAATTTATTGCGCTGGGCCTGTGAAGTGCACGAAATTGGGCGTGGAATATCACACTCGTCTTTCGAGAAACACAGTGCCTACATTATTGAAAATGCAGATTTATCCGGGTTCTCGCGCCAGGAGCAAAGACGTCTGGCAACGATTGTCGGTGCTCACCGCGGAAAGCTGATAGCGGAGTCGTTTACAAACCGTCATAAGGAGAGGTACGAGATGCTAATCCAGTTAGCGGCGGTGCTTCGTTTATCGGTAATTTTTCACCGCAGTCGTGTGAATAATGCATTGCCGCCCATTGGTGTGTCAGTCTCCAATAAGACCGAGCTGGTGCTAAAAATACCGGATAGCTGGCTTAATGAGCACCCTCTGACGATTAATGATCTTGAGCAGGAAGCCGTATACTTATCAAGTATTGGTTTGAGTTTACGTACAGAGCGAATGTTATAGCAAACCCCAGGTGTGCAAATTGACCTGTCGGTTTGCAGCGCAGCATTTAAATAGGCTGCTTATGGGGTAGGGGTATCGTAATTTGCGGGGATTTCTAACTGCTTTCAGCCAGGTCCTGCAGGAACTTCAGCTGGGCCACAAACTCTTCTTTACCATCATGTGGCGTGGTTTGTGTATAACTGCCATCTGAGTTCATAATCCAGGCCTGTATATTATCCAGCAAATAGTATTCAAGCTCGGTAATAATGCGATCCTGTAAGGCCTTGTTCTCAATGGGGGTCGCAATTTCAACGCGGTGATAAAGATTACGCTCCATCCAGTCTGCACTTGAGATAAATACCTCTGGCTTATTATCGTTTTTAAAATAAACCACACGGTCATGTTCAAGAAAACGCCCAACGACAGACCTTACCTGGATGTTCTCTGAGATACCTGGAATACCCGGGCGCAGGCTGCACATACCTCTAATAATTAAATCAATCTTAACACCGGCATTAGATGCCTGGTAAAGTGCGCTAATCATTTCTGAGTCAACCAGGGAATTGAGCTTAATAATAATGCGAGATTCTATGCCTTTTAATGCGTGCTGGCGTTCGCGTTCTATTTTTGCTTCCAGCGTTTCCTGGAGGGTAAACGGAGACTGCAAAAGCTTGTTAAGGTTCTTTGTCTGACCCATGCTGGTTAGCTGATGAAAAACACGGTTTACATCTTCACAGATTTTTTTGTTAGAGGTAAACAGGCCGTAGTCGGTATAAAGCCGGGCTGTGCGTGAGTGATAGTTACCCGTGCCCAGGTGCGCATACTGGCGCAGATGTGAAGCTTCACGGCGAATGACCAGGAGCATTTTTGCGTGGGTTTTATAGCCAACCACACCATAAACCACATGGGCACCTGCCTCCTGTAATTTAGCCGCCAGTGAAATATTCGCTTCTTCATCAAAGCGCGCGCGCAGTTCAATAACAACAGTAACTTCCTTGCCCATTTTGGCCGCCTTGACCAGCGCATTAACCACGGCAGAGGTGGGGCCGGTGCGGTACAGGGTTTGTTTGATGGCTAATACATTCGAGTCTACAGAGGCCTGGCGTATAAAATCAACCACCGGCGCAAATGACTGGTAGGGGTGGTGTAATAAAACATCCTGCTTACGAATGGCCTCAAATATATCTGACTTTAAGGTGATCTTTGCCGGGATAGACGGCACAAAAGGTTTATATTTCAACTCAGGTAAATTAATCAGGTCATAAACCTCGTTTAGCCGATTTACATTAACTGGTCCATCCACCTGGTATAAGTCCTGTTCTTTTAGCTCAAACTTGTCCAGCAGGTATTTGCACATATCTTCCGGGGAGTCGTGGGCAACCTCAAGACGAACCGCATCGCCGTATCTGCGAGAGCCAAGCTCACCTTCTACCGCGCGTAACAAGTCATCAATCTCTTCCTCATCAACATACAGGTCACTATTGCGGGTCACACGGAACTGGTAACAGCCTTTAACGCTCATGCCAGGGAACAGTGATTCAACATAGGCATGTACAACTGAGGAGAGGAAAACAAAATCATAGGAGCCGCATTCACATTCATTAGCGGGTAGCTGGATAATACGCGGCAGTGCCCGTGGAATCTGCACAATGGCCAGACCACTATTGCGCCCAAAGGCATCCTTACCTTTTAATGAAACAATAAAATGCAGGCTTTTATTTAATATGCGTGGAAATGGGTGAGCCGGGTCCAGGGCCAGCGGGCTTATAATGGGTAATAGCTCGTCTTCGAAGTATTTACGCAGCCAGGCATCCATGCAGGGGTTCCACTCATTACGCCTTACAAAACGAATGTTTTCCTTGCCCAGATGTTCATCCAGAAGCATATTCAGGATCAGGTACTGTTCTTCCACCAGTTCATGTGCGCGCTGGCTAATCAGTTTGAGAACCTGTTGAGGCGAGTTGTTATCAGGCTCATTGTGAACTGCGCCTAACTCAACCTTCTGTTGCAGGCCTGAGACTCGAATTTCGAAGAACTCATCCATATTGGTGCTAAAAATACATAAAAAACGCAGGCGTTCGAGCAGGGGGATGCGCTCATCCCTGGCCTGTTGTAGCACTCGCCAGTTAAACTCGAGCAGGCTGAGCTGTCGGTTCAGGTAATACTCGGGCTTCTTAAAGTCGATTGTATCGACGGAGGTTTGTGACGTATCAGTTTCTGCGGCTGTCATAGTATTCGGTTTTCTGTCAGAAGTTGTGTTGATCCAGGCTAAGCTGTTGCCAAAATATCACATGGGGGGAGCCATTGGTGGATAATTCGCTCCATTTATAAATGAATACTAGACCAGTCAGGGGATTTAAGCCATAGTATATAAAAAAGTTTATCAACAGTATCATGTGTTTATGTCGATTTGTTTACATTTCACTATAAGAGCCAGGTCCGTCCGCAGAGAGTAGCCTGTAAATGGGCATAGTAGAATAAAGGCTTTTCCCCTGGTGTTTAGTCGGGGATGCTGAAGATATAAACGTAATTTCCCCTGTATGGTGTATTCTCAGGTAAGTCCGGTGGTATTTTTTAATTATGGAGTCGTGGTATGGCTTTTGAATTTATGACAAATTTAATCGAGGGGCAGCCCTGGCCCTCGCTGGCCATATCGGTGACGGTACTGATGCTTGTGATGTATGTGTCTCGTCAGCCCGCACATGAAATTATATTAAGTATTGTACGGGGAATCCGAAATACACTACGACTGCTGGCGCGTTCAATTATGTCGGCGGAAAACGCCGTGCGAGAAAAAAATCGTGAAGTGCTTTTAGCGCGAGGTAAGGAGCAGGCCGAGCGTTTTATCGAGCGTGGCTTTCAACGTGTATCCACTCAGGTAAACCGTGATTTGAGTGGCTACCCATCTCTACAGCGTGACCTTAAAGACCAGATAAGTCGAATTGATGAAGATTATGTGGGGTCTAGCGAGGTTCCGCCACAGCCCCCTGAGTGGTTAAAAGCCGTGGAAGCGGTTGCGGGTATTCCAGATAATGGTTCGCCGGTGGTGGCAAAAATTTTAAATGATATTCATGTCACGCTTAAAAAATCACTGGATGTTGATCTGCAGGAGTATCGAAGGGCGAACCGCGAGCGTCATAGCCTGTTAAAGAAAATGATGCCGCACTGGCGCACAGTGAGTGGTAGCCTGGATTCAGTCGAGAAAAAAATTAATAGCCTGGAACAGCGCGCGGTGGTTCTGGATGGGCAGATAAAAGACTACGAAGAGATTCGAAATCATACCAGGCATGCAGAACGCATGCTGGCAGAATCGCATATGACGCAATTCTTTATATCGGGTATCGTTCTGTGCCTGGCCTTTATTGGGATGTATGTAAATTATCAACTGGTCGCGATGCCCATGGAAGAAGTGGTCGGGGCAACCAGTTACCTGGGCTCCAGTTCAGTAAAGGCCTCAGATGTTGCGGCAATGTTTATTGTCAGCATAGAAGTTATTCTTGGTTTGTTCCTGATGGAGGCGGCCGGGGTCACGCGCTTATTCC
>Ga0316207_10004673_pt1 | contig 11764 bp, 10 predicted proteins | sample 6weekpyrite_MG_FD_204943 | JGI IMG/M metagenome (GOLD analysis project Ga0316207, IMG submission 204943) | Microbial mat bacterial communities from mineral coupon in-situ incubated in ocean water Damariscotta River, Maine, United States -... | ecosystem: Environmental > Aquatic > Marine >...
GTCAGCATTATCTCGCCACCATCAGCCGCGGCCAGCAAGAGAGCGCATTGCTTGATGATAAAGACTACTCGCACTTACGCAGCACGCTGCAATATCAGGGTATAGATATCGCAAGTAAACCGGGACAGTTTGGCTGGGATAAACTGGATAAAGGCAGTGTTCTGCTGGCACAGCAGTTTGGAAGAATTCAGATCAATGCCCCCAGTGCAATTCTTGACCTGGGTTGTGGTTATGGCTTTTTATCCCTTGCCGCCCATCAACAATGGCCTGATGCACAAATCACCGCGACAGATAACAACGCCGCCGCGCTGATCAGCTGCCAACAAAACTTCGCCCAACAGGCAATTACAGGTGAGGTTATTGCCGCCAACTGTGCCGCCGGTGTGACAAAAAAACATGACCTTATCCTCTGCAACCCGCCATTTCATCAAGGCTTTTCTGTCGAAAGCGACCTCACCGAACAATTCATATCGACCGCCAAGCGCCTCTGCAAACCAGGCGGCTGCGCGCTGTTTGTTGTCAATGCCTTTATCTCGTTAGAACGCATAGCCAAAAACCATTTCGAGCAGCAGCAACTACTTGTCAATGATGGTCATTTCAAACTCTTCAAGCTATACAACTAGTGGGCCATGCCCACCGAAAAGCACAATCGGCAACCCAGCAGATTTCGCCTCTCTCTGCGGGGTTGGGGTGCGTTTTATTTCAGATCTGGAAAACGGATAACCCACCATGGAAATGGGTAAGGTGCTGCATGTGCTGCATTGCCTGGGTTTAGAGCTGACTATTTATCCTCGGGGCTGGCAAAGCAACAAGCAAACGGCAGCCAACATGACGAGGGCTAAATGAGCACCACCGTTTATCCAGGGCTGACAGACTGGCTGGCAATGAAGACTGGCGGGGATGACCGGCGAGGTTGGATCATTGCCCGCAGATGGCAGCAATTTGCCGAGGATATTGGCGTCAATTATAAAATTGTTCATCAAACCCTGACCGGCATGAGCGAAAAGATCATCAATGAGTCACAGGTTCTGAAAGAGGCGTTCACCCAGCAGCACGGAGAGTGTAAAGTGATTGGCGATATCATCGCCATCATTGAGCAACGTGTGCACAAGGTTCGCTCAAGTCTTGAAGCTGCAAATAAATAAACGTAACGAGTAGCGTGCGCCATGTGCACGAATTGAAGGCTAAAGGCCACAATGTAGGGCATCGTCAGTTTGCACATGTTAGGGCGGTGAGTGAGGCGAAGTTGGGCTAAGCTCAAAGCCCCAAAAACAAACAAATAATAATTGATTCATACACCTGCCTTCGTTAAATTGGTTCGCAGGGGAAGAAGTGCGCAGGCTTATAAAAATCAAAGGGTTATATGGCGATTCCAGACTACCAAACACTCATGCGGCCATTGCTTGCTCAGCTGGCTGATGGTCAGCCACGCTCATTAGCTCAATTGCGCCAAGGCCTGGTGGAACACTTTCAGCTCACCAACGCAGAGCAAAGCGAGCAATTCAGCAGTGGTCGGCCAGTTTTACGAAACAGAGCAGGGTGGGCACGTACCTATTTGCACAAGGCCGGGTTGATGAGTATTCCTGCCAAAGGACAATGTCTAATCACGGAGCGTGGGCAACAGGCACTACGAGAATGTCCAGACAAAATTGAAAATCGATACCTCAAACAATATGAAGAGTTCGTCGCCTTTATCAAACGGCGTAAGCCCGAAGGCGATAGCGACGCCAACGTAAGCAGCGAAAATGACAACGATAGTGACACCACACCGATTGATCGAATCGACGTTGCCTACAAAGAGCTAAATTCCGCCCTGGCCTATGATCTTCTCACAACCCTAAAAGAGGGCAGTCCCAACTTCTTTGAAAAAGTCGTTGTCGACCTAATGCTTGCCATGGGCTACGGCGGTTCGCGTAAAGACGCGGGTCAAGCCACGCAGGCCACCAATGATGATGGCATCGACGGTATCATCAAAGAGGACAAGCTCGGCCTGGATGTGATTTACCTGCAAGCTAAACGCTGGCAAAACATAGTGCAACGGCCCGAACTCGATAAGTTTATCGGCAGCCTTACACGCCAACGTGCGCGCAAAGGCGTGTTCATCACCACCTCCAGTTTTTCCGCCGGTGCACTTGAGGCCGTCACCGGGCTGGATATAAAAATGGTACTCATTGACGGCCCACAACTCGCCGAGCTAATGATCGAACACAACCTCGGTGTCGCTCGCAAAGAGATTTACGAACTTAAACAAATAGACAGCGATTATTTTAATGAAGACGAGTAGTAAAGGCAGTGCTGAATGATCACCGGTGAAATAAAAAGCCAAGTCGATAAAATTTGGGAAGCCTTCTGGACAGGCGGCATCTCCAACCCCCTCACTGTGATTGAGCAGTTCACCTTCCTGCTGTTTCTGCGCCGGCTGGACGAGCGCCAGCAGCTGGAAGAGAAAAAGGCGCATATGATCGGCGGCGAGGTGCAAAACGCCATCTACAGCGAGGCGCAAAAAAAGCTGCGCTGGCACAGCTTTAAAAACTGCGATCCCGATACCCTGTTTGCCCTGTTCACCCAACCCCAAGTCGATATCGATAATCTCAGTGTCTTCGAGTTTATGAAACAGCTCGGCAGTGAGGCCGGGGTGTTTGCCAAATACATGAAGGGTGCGACCTTTATGATTCCCACGCCGCGCCTGCTGGATCAAGTGGTGCAGATGATCGACAAAATCCAGATGGATGATAGAGACACCAAGGGTGATCTATACGAATACCTGCTCTCAAAAATCGCCACCGCCGGAAGAAATGGCCAGTTCCGCACCCCGCGCCATATTATTAAGATGATGGTCGAGATCATGCAACCGACCCAGACCGATACCCTCTGTGATCCCTCCTGCGGCAGTGCAGGGTTTTTAGTTGCCGCCAGTGAATACGTGCACGAGCATCATCCCGACTGGTTTCATGAGCAAGACTTTCGCGACCACTACAACAGCGACATGTACACCGGCATCGAGTTTGACAGCACCATGCTGCGCATCGGCGCCATGAACCTGCAACTGCACGGCATCGAAAAACCGCAACTGATTGGCGTTGACGCCCTTAGCGAAGCTAATGCCGAGGCCCGAGACCAGTTCAGCCTGATTCTCGCCAACCCGCCGTTTAAAGGCGCGCTGGATTCCGACAGCGTTGAAGGCTCGCTGCTCAAAACCGTCAAGACCAAAAAGACCGAGTTGCTGTTTCTGGGCCTGATGTTGCGCATGCTTAAAGTGGGTGGGCGCTGTGCGGTGATCATCCCCGACGGCGTATTGTTCGGCTCCTCCAAGGCGCATAAACAGATTCGCCAAACCATTATCGAAAAGCACAAACTGGAAGCCGTTATCTCTATGCCCAGTGGTGTGTTCAAACCCTATGCCGGGGTCAGCACCGCGATCCTGGTGTTTACCAAAACCAACAGCGGCGGCACCGATAAGGTCTGGTTTTATGACATGCAGGCCGACGGCTACAGCTTAGACGACAAGCGTAGTGAGATTAAAGCCAACGACATCCCCGACATCATCCAGCGCTTTAAACAGCGCGGCCAAGAAGGCGGATCAGAGTCAGGCCGCAGCCGCACTGAACAAAGCTTTCTTGTGCCCTTTGATGAGATCAAAGACAACGACTGGGATCTCAGCATCAACCGCTATAAAGAGATTGTCTATGAAGAAGTGGAATACGCCCCGCCAGCGCAGATCATTGCCGAGATAGAACAATTGGATGTGGAGCGGGCCGAGGCCTTGAGGCTGTTGAAAGGGTTGTTGAAATGAGTGCAAAGATATCCATCGTAGGTTGGGGTGAGGAACGAACCCCAACATGGGTGGCCGCATGCCCCATTGATTGTTGGGGTTCACAAGTTCACCCCAACCTACGAGTTGAGGGACTGCGAGTGTTGAAGGGGTTGTTGGGGTGATATCTGTATTTAAAGAGGTTTCTATTGATGTCGTATGTGAGGTGATAGCAGGTCAATCTCCACCTTCATCAACTTATAACGATACTGAAAATGGATTGCCATTTTTTCAAGGTAAAGCTGACTTTGGTCAACTTCATCCTGTTACACGTATGTGGTGTTCCGAACCAAGGAAAATTTCATTACCTAATGACATCCTTATGTCTGTTCGAGCACCAGTTGGCCCGACAAATGTAAATAATGTTGAGGCTTGTATAGGCCGTGGGTTAAGTGCAATTAGATGTTCAAATAAAATTGAAAAGAGTTTCTTGCTGCATTATTTACGCTTTAACGAGGAAAAAATCGCAGACAGAGGAACAGGTAGCACTTTTAAAGCCATTACTCAGAAAGAGCTAAAGTCGATAAAAATCCCCCTCCCACCCCTAGCCGAGCAACAAAAGATTGCCGCCATTTTGGACGCGGCGGATCAGCTAAGACAAAAAGACCAGCAACTCATCGACCACTACAGCCAACTTAGCCAATCCCTGTTTTTGGAGATGTTTGGTGATCCTGTGACTAATCCGAAGGGGTGGGAGAAATACCCAGCTGATAACTATATTGAACTATTAACTGGCTTTGCTTTTAAAAGTAATGACTACTCCAGCAATAAGAAAGATATTCATTTGTGTGGTGGTCTAATTATAACTCCAGAGGGTATTGATTGGAGCAAGGCGAACTATTGGCCTCGAGATAAAGTTTCTAGTTTAGAAAAATATTATCTGACTGAAGGTGATATTGTCATGGCTATGGATCGCCCCTGGATTTCAACTGGTTTCAAAATACATAAAATAAATGGAAGTGATAAAAAATCGTTGCTTGTGCAACGAACCGCCCGAATTAGAGGGAAAAATACCAATCAAGATTTCTTATATTTTTTATACAAACATTCTGCGTTTGAAAGGCAAGCAAGTACTACCGAGACAACGGTTCCACATATTTCGCCAAAAGATATTAGAAAGTATGAATTGATTATTCCGCCAATCGAACTGCAAAACCAATTTGCCCAACACATAGCAAAAATCGAACAACAAAAACAACAAGCCCAAGCCAGCCTGGAAAAATCAGAGGCGCTGTTTAACAGCCTATTGCAACGGGCCTTTAAGGGCGAGTTAACAAGCAATAAGGTTAGGGCGGCGTAGTGATGTATTGGCCTGCATTGGCGGGGATCGTTAAAGGGGACGAACGATGAGTGGTCAAATCCAGATATTTCAATCCGCTGATGGGCAGGTGCAGTTAGATGTCTCTCTGGATCAGGACACGGTGTGGCTGACTCAGGCGCAGATGGTTGACTTGTTTGCGAGAAATCAATCGGTTATCTCACGGCATGTGAATAATGTCTTTAAGGAGGGGGAGCTTGCCCGAGAAAGCAATATGCAAAAAATGCATATTGCAAATTCAGACAAGCCTGTTGCCTTGTATTCGCTGGATGTCATTATTTCGGTGGGTTATCGGGTTAAATCTCAGCACGGCGTTCAATTTCGCCAATGGGCCACGCAGGTGTTGAAACAACACCTGGTAGACGGATATAGCCTCAACCAGCGGCGCTTGCAGGAGCGAGGCATTGAGTTCGAGCAGGTGGTGAGCCTGCTAAGCCAGACGCTGGCCAATCAACAGTTGGTGAATCCGGCGGGTGAGGCGGTAGTGAGTGTCATCAGCGACTATGCCCGCAGTTGGTCATTGTTGCAGGGTTACGATGAGCAGAGTCTGAGCGAACTCACTGCCAAGCAGGCGGATATGCAGGCCTTGAATCTAGATGATGCCTTTGCTGCTATCACTCAGCTCAAACAGGAACTGATCAATAAAGGTGAAGCCACCGAGCTGTTTGGCCAATTGAGAGGCGAAGGGCTGGCCTCGGCCATCGCGACCATTGAACAGGGCTTTGGTGATGAGCTGTTTTACCCCAATGTGGCCAGCCGGGCCGCCAATCTGTTGTACTTTGTGATTAAAAACCACCCGTTAGCAGACGGCAATAAGCGCAGTGGCTCGTTTCTGTTTTTGTGGTATCTGCGCATCAACCAGCACCTGTTGGCCAAACCGGTAGAGCAATTGATTAATGACAACACCTTGGTGGCATTGGCGCTATTGGTGGCGGAGAGCAAGCCTGACCAGAAGGCCTTGATGATTCGTCTGGTTGAACATTTTATTTTATTAAAGATGCCGTGATGAGTTCAGTCGAGCCACTAGAGCAAGCATGCCTGGGTTGGTTTGTTTCTATTTGCAGTTATAAACGAGTTTTTAGCTAAGCCAGAAGGGGGGTAATCTTGTACAAGGCGCTGGGGGGCAGACAAGCATGAGCAACTTTGCTTTTATCAAGGCCGACTTTCCGCAGTTGTTTGTTGATGCGGCGGAGGCGGAACGTCTGACCTTTGATTCGCCCACGGCGACGGCGATGTTTTGTCGCAGCACCTTGGAAAACGCAGTCAACTGGTTGTATGACCATGAGGCCAGCCTCAGCCGTCCGTGGCGGGCCGATCTTAACACCTTGATGCATGAGCATGGGTTTCAATCCCTATTCAAGCAAAGCCTGTTTGCCGAGCTGAACCTGGTGCGTAAAACCGGTAATCTGGCCGCCCACGGTAAGCGGGTGAGCCAGCAGGATGCGCTAGCCTCGTTAAAATATCTGTTTCGCTTGCTGCGCTATCTGGCGATTTATTACGGCAAGAAAACACCGGAGACGCAGGTGTTTGATGAGGCGCTGATTCCTCGCCCTGCAGGTCAAGCGCAAAAACCTAGTCAAGATCAAATCAAGCAGCTGAAAAAGCTGCAAGACAATCTCGATTATAAAAACAGTGAAGCGCGCAAGGCTGAGCAGGTGCTAGCGGAGAAGGCCCAAGAGAACGCGGCGCTTAAACAGCAGTTGGAACAACAACGCGCTGAAATGGCAGCATTGAAAAAGCAACGCGAGCAGGCGGTCGACATCACCACCGCGGTGCCGCTGGAGGTCTCTGAGGCCGAAACCCGCCGCCGTTATATCGACCTGTCACTCAAGGAGTGCGGCTGGGACAATCTGCGTGACGGTTATGAGCTGGAGTATGAAGTGACCGGCATGCCGCGTAGCACCAACCCCAGTGGCATCGGTTATGTCGATTATGTGTTGTGGGGTGATGACGGCCTGCCGTTGGCATTGATCGAGGCGAAAAAAAGCATGGCCGATCCGCGCAAGGGCAAACACCAGGCCGAGCTATATGCCGATTGTTTAGAGGCGAGCGAGGGCCAACGGCCGATTATCTTTTACAGCAATGGTTTTGAAAGCTATCTGTGGGATGACCAGTTTTACCCCGAACGTGAGGTGCAGGGTTTTTATAGCAAAGACGAGTTGCAGCGTTTGATTGACCGCCGTGACAGCCGCACCGATCTGCGGCAGTTTAAGGTCAACAAGGCCATTGCCGGGCGTGCCTATCAGTTAGAGGCGATTGCGCGGGTGGCGGAAAACTGCGTTGCCACTGTAATGACTGGCAATGCTGAAAACCAATTACGCGGTAGGGCACGTAAAAACCTGTTGGTGATGGCCACCGGCAGCGGTAAAACCCGCACCGCGGCGGCGCTGGTGGATATGTTCAGTAAGTGCAATTGGGTCAAACGGGTGCTGTTTCTGGCCGACCGTAACGCCCTGGTATCGCAGGCCAAAGGCGCGTTTAACGACATGCTGCCCAATCTCTCGGCCATCGACCTGACCAAGGAGAAGGAAGACAACGGCACGCGGTTGGTGTTTTCCACCTATCCCACCATCATGAATCGCATTGATGGTTTGGCTGACAATGATGAGCGCTTTTATGGAGTCGGCCATTTTGATCTGATTATCGTCGATGAGGCGCATCGCTCGGTGTATCAAAAATATCGCGCCATCTTTGAATACTTTGATGCCCTGCTGGTGGGGCTGACCGCCACGCCAAAAACCGAGGTGGATCACAATACCTATGGCCTGTTTGGCATTGAGGATGATAACCCGACCTTTGCTTATGAGTTGGATAGCGCGGTTGCCGAAGGCTTCCTGGTGCCACCCAAAGCAATCTCAGTGCCGTTGAAATTTGTCCGCGAGGGCATTCATTACAATCAATTGTCTGAAACTGAAAAACAGCAGTATGAAGAGAAGTTTGGCGACCCCACCCAGGGTGAAGCGCCGGATGAGATTGGCAGTGCGGCCTTGAACAAGTGGCTGTTTAATACCGACACGGTGGACAAGGTGTTGGATCACCTGATGAGGCAGGGTATTAAAGTCTCGGGTGGAGATCGCTTGGGCAAGAGCATCATCTTTGCCAAAAACCATGAGCACGCCTTGTTTATTGAGCAGCGTTTTAATAAAAACTACCCGGAGTATTCGGGCAAGTTTTTACGCGTGATTGATAATTATGAATCCAAAGCGCAGTCCTTGTTGGAAACCTTTGTTGACCCCTATGAAGAACACGAGCCGCAGATTGCCGTGTCGGTGGATATGATGGACACCGGCGTGGATGCGCCGCGGGTGGTGAATCTAGTGTTTTTCAAAGCGGTGAAATCATCGAGTAAGTTCTGGCAGATGGTGGGTCGTGGTACGCGCCTATGTCCCAATTTATTCGGGCCAGGCCCGGAGAAGGATCAAGATAAACAGGCGTTTTTGATTTTTGATTACTGCCAAAACTTCGAATTTTTTGATGTGAACCCCGAAGGCATCGAGGGCAAGTTGGTTCGCAGCCTGACCGAACAAATCTTTGCAGCAAAGCTGGAAGTTGGGCTATTGATTCGTGAACAGGCCGACAGTAGTGATGAGCAACGCGCATTGGCTGAGGGGTATCTGGATGAGCTTTATCAAGCGGTGGCGCAATTGGATCGCTCGCGTTTTGTGGTGAAGGCCAAGTTAAGAGCGGTGGTTGAGTTTAGTGATAAAAACCGCTGGCAGCGATTGTCCAAAAGCGACATGTTGGAGATCAATACTAATCTTTCCAGTTTGGTGTTACCTGTGGACGATGACGATGAATTGGCAAGGCGCTTTGATGTGTTGATTCTGAACTATCAACTGGCACTGTTAACCGAGGCTTACAGCACAGATCGCTATATCAATAAGATTAATACGATTGCTAAGGCCTTACTGGCTAAGCTCAATATTCCGGCTGTAGCGGCGCAAGAGTCGATGTTGAAAGAGGTTCAGGAAGAGCTATTTTGGCAGGCGATTAATGTCAATCGTCTGGATGAGGTGCGTCTGGCGCTGCGCGATTTGATGAAGTATCTGGATAAAGAAACACAGGTCAACGTTACTACCGAGTTTGAGGATACGCTAGATCATAAAGGGGTTAATGAGCACGATTTGATTCCGGCCTATGGTAGGTTGCAAAGTTATAAAGAACGTGTCGCCTCGTATATTCGTAATCACAAAGATCATTTGGTAATTCAAAAACTCAAAAGCAATAAACCGATTACCGAGACCGAAATTCAGTCTCTGGAAGCGATTCTTTTTGATGGTGCAATAGTGGGGACTAAACAAGACTATATCGATAACTTCGGTGACAAGCCCCTGGGTGAATTCATTCGCGGCATTGTTGGTTTGGATGTCAGTGCTGCTCAAGCGGCCTTTGCCAATTTTATTCAGGCCGGTAATCTGCGTGCAGACCAGATGACCTTTATCAATAGCATTATTGGTTACCTCACCAAAAATGGCATGATCGATAAAAAGATGCTGTTTGAACCACCGTTCACCAATATTCATGATCAAGGCTTGCTGGGCGTGTTTGATGATGCGGCTGCCACCAAGGTGATTAAGTTGATTGATCGGGTGAATGAGAATGCGGTGGTGGCCTTGGTGTTTGGAACAGAGGAAAAACGCGGTTAACTCTAATGAATACCTTGTTTAATAGTCATCTAGTCATTGACTGGTGGAACGAATCCCAATAATGCCGCAATTACCTATTTTATATTCTTTCCGACGCTGTCCGTATGCCATCCGCGCCAGGCTTGCGATTAAGATGAGCGGCATGCAAGTTGAATTGCGCGAAGTGAAGTTGGCGGATAAACCGAAATCCTTGTTGGCATATTCAGCGAAAGGAACAGTGCCTGTATTGATATTGCCGGATGGGACGGTGATTGATGAGAGTCGTGAGATTATGAATTTGGCGCTACATCAGCATGATCCTGAGCATTGGTTGCCAAACAATCAAAAGGAAATGATGCAAATTAACTCGCTTATTGATATGAATGATGCCGAATTTAAGCAGCATCTGGATCACTATAAATATGCTGACCGGTTTCCTGAGCAGTCAATGATATTTTATCGCCAGCAGGCGGAAGGCTTTATTTCAGAGTTAGAGTCGCGGCTTAAAAGAGATCGTTTTTTATGTTCGGATAAGCTTTCTTTGGCGGATATGGCTATTTTTCCGTTTATCCGGCAATTCGCTCACGTGGATAAAACATGGTTCTTTCAGTCAGAATATTCACACCTGCAAGCTTGGTTGGATGGCTTATTAAATACGCAGGTATTTTTATGTGTGATGGAAAAATACAGACCATGGCAGGTGGGGGATGAGTTGATAGTGTTTTAATTCGTAGGCTAGCATTTAGCTTGGGGTAATATCCGAAATTGCGATGAATTTATTTTTAATCTCTGGCCACGTTTTTCTTCGATATCATTAGTCTTTCTGCTTATCACCTATTCATTACTATGACTGTTATTTTTGATTCTTTGTTTCTGATGCTGGCCTATCCCCTGCTTGCGATTGGTATTTCGCTGGCGAGCTTCTCTCGTACACGTCTTTTCTCTTTTATCCCCTGTGGTGTGTTGTTGGCGGGAAGTTATCTTGCTGGTTTTTTGGCTTTGTTGCCATTGTTGGGGCTTGTGGTTTTTATGGTGTTGGCTTTTCTTTATGTCGATGAACGATGTTTTGATTGGTTAGGGCAGGTAAGGCATCGTCGTTGGTTATTGTATGGCGGCATTGTGCCATTGGCGTTGTTGATTGGTTTTCGTGTTTTTCCCGGTGTTGCCAATCCGTTGTTGTATGGCGATGTGCAGTTAAGTAGTGTGGCGCGGCCATTTTCGATTTATTTGAGCTTGGATAAGGGGGTTCTGGCGCTGTTGTTGTGGATGGTGGCGTCGTCCAGGTTGTGGCCTGGCAAGATGTCGCCAGTGTCTGCGTTGTGGTTGTTGCCTCTGATGCTTGGAATAATTTTATCTGTAGGTGTGATGCTGGGTTATGTGGCCCCTGATCTTAAGTGGCCCGGTTTACCGCTGTTTGCCAGTTGGGCCTTGGCTAACTTGTTGGTTACCTGCGTGCTTGAAGAGGCATTTTTTCGCGGCATTGTGCAACGAGGTTTGATGACTCGCTGGCAGCAGTATCGTTATGGCCCAGTGGCTGCGTTGGTGGTTGCTTCGCTGTTGTTTGGTATCGCCCATGCTGGAGGTGACTGGATGTTTGTGTTGCTGGCGACGCTAGCGGGGCTTTTTTACGGTGCTGGTTATTGGTTAACGGGCCGCTTGTGGTTTGCGGTGTTGCTTCATTTCTCGGTTAATCTGGTTACTTTTATTGGTTTTAGTTATCCGGCTTTGTTGTAGTTTTATATGTCGATTATTCATGTGATTGGCATATAGCTATGGCAAAAGTAACAATGAAATTGTTCGTTACACAATAATATTGTATTAATACTGTTCGGTCTGAAATTTCTGAAACCACCCACTTACTCTATTTGCGAAGCTATTTTAACTACATGACCATTAATTCCCATAATATGATTCCCTGTTACGTTAGCGGCAAAGGCATGCATGCCACCGATGCAACGTGGCGTTTTAAGACTACGGTGATGTCGGTGTTGCAGTCGAGTAGTTTGGGCT
>Ga0316207_10004674_pt1 | contig 11763 bp, 8 predicted proteins | sample 6weekpyrite_MG_FD_204943 | JGI IMG/M metagenome (GOLD analysis project Ga0316207, IMG submission 204943) | Microbial mat bacterial communities from mineral coupon in-situ incubated in ocean water Damariscotta River, Maine, United States -... | ecosystem: Environmental > Aquatic > Marine >...
ATAGGCCTTGAAATCGCCGAAATACTTCGTGATCGCAGCCGTCAGAGTCGTCTTGCCGTGGTCAACATGGCCAATCGTGCCGATGTTCACATGCGGTTTACTGCGGTCAAACTTTTCCTTTGCCATGATGGCCTCCTTGCGTTTCCTTTGGGCGGTGGGGCAAACCCCACCCTACGGTTGGTCGGTAGGGCGGGGTTCACCCCGCCATCCCGGTGCGTCGGGAAAACCCGACGTTATTATGCGTATTTCGACTGGATCTCTTCCGAGATGTTCTGCGGTACCGGCTCGTAATGGTCGAACTGCATGGTGAAGTTCGCCCGTCCCGAGGACATCGACCTGAGCGTGTTGATATAGCCAAACATGTTGGCCAGCGGCACAAAACAGTCGATCGCGATGGCATTGCCGCGCCCGTCCTGGCCCTGCACCTGGCCACGACGCGAGGTCAGATCGCCGATGATGCCGCCGGTATATTCGTCCGGGGTCACCACTTCGACCTTCATGATCGGCTCCAGCAGCTTTGCGCCGGCCTTGCGCATGCCTTCACGCATGCACATCCGCGCTGCGATCTCAAAGGCCAGAACGGAGGAGTCCACATCGTGGAACTTGCCGTCGATCAGGGCAACCTTGAAATCGATCACGGGGAAGCCAGCCAGCGGGCCGCTATCCATAACCGAGTTGATGCCTTTTTCGACGCCTGGGATGTATTCCTTGGGAATCGAACCGCCAACGATGCGGCTCTCGAAGGAATAGCCTTCGCCGGGTTCGGTCGGGCTGATGATCATCTTGACTTCGCCGAACTGACCGGACCCACCCGACTGTTTCTTGTGGGTATAGGTATGCTCGACCTCGTGGCCGATGGTCTCACGATAGGCCACCTGCGGCGCGCCGATATTGGCCTCAACCTTGAATTCCCGCTTCAGGCGGTCGATCAGGATATCGAGGTGCAATTCGCCCATGCCCTTCATGATGGTCTGACCCGATTCCAGATCGGTCTCGACCCGGAAGGACGGATCTTCGGCCGCCAGACGCGCCAGACCCTGGCTCATCTTTTCCTGGTCCGCCTTGGTCTTGGGCTCAACCGCGATCTCGATCACCGGATCGGGGAAGGTCATGGTTTCCAGAACCACCGGATCATTGGTCGCGCAAAGCGTGTCGCCCGTGGTGGTGTCTTTCAGACCGGCCAACGCGATGATGTCACCGGCAAAGGCTTCGGTGATCTCATCCTGCTTGTTGGAATGCATCATCACCATACGGCCGATGCGCTCTTTCTTGCCCTTGGTCGAGTTCAGGAACGTGTCGCCCTTGTTGACCTTGCCCGAATAGATCCGGGTGAAGGTCAGGGTGCCCATATAGGGGTCGTTCATGATCTTGAAGGCCAGGCCCGAGAACGGCATGTCGTCATCGGCGCGGCGCGCGATGTCACGGGTTTCCGACTCGTCACCGGGTTTGAAGCCCATGTAATCGACAACATCCAGCGGGCTGGGAAGGTAATCGATCACGGCGTTCAAAAGCGGCTGAACACCTTTGTTCTTGAAGGCCGAGCCTGCCAGAACGGGGATGAATTTGATCTCGAGCGTGCCGGCCCGGATCAGGCGGCGCAGGGTGGGCACGTCAGGCTCTTCGCCTTCCAGATAGGCCTCCATCACGTCGTCATCCATCTCGACCGCGGTCTCGATCAGCTTGGCGCGCCATTCATCGGCGGTGTCTTTCAAGCTGTCGCGGATCGGGCGGCGCTCCCAGGAGGCCCCCAGATCTTCGCCGGCCCAGACCCATTCTTCCATGGTGACCAGGTCAACGATGCCTTCCAGCTCGGTTTCGGCCCCGATCGGGATCTGAATCGGCGCAGGCGTGGCCCCGGTGCGGTCTTCGATCATCCGCACGCAGTTGAAGAAATCGGCACCGATCTTGTCCATCTTGTTGACGAACACGATGCGCGGAACCTTGTAGCGATCGGCCTGACGCCACACCGTTTCGGTCTGCGGCTCGACACCGGCATTGGCGTCCAGAACGGCAACCGCGCCATCCAGAACCGCCAGCGAACGCTCGACTTCAATGGTGAAGTCGACGTGGCCGGGGGTGTCGATGATGTTCAGGCGGTGTTTCTCGGTCTCGGGCGTTTCGCCATCTTCGGTGCGCTCCCAGAACGTGGTGGTCGCAGCCGAGGTGATGGTGATGCCGCGTTCCTGCTCCTGCTCCATCCAATCCATGGTGGCCGCGCCATCATGGACCTCGCCGATATTGTGCGATTTGCCGGTGTAGAACAGGATGCGCTCGGAACAGGTGGTCTTGCCCGCATCGATATGGGCCATGATCCCGAAGTTGCGGTAGCGGTCGAGCGGATATTCGCGTGCCATTTGGGTCGGTCCTTAGGCAAAAAATTCAAGTTGTGCCGGGCCCCGAACGGGCCCGGGCCAGTTACCAGCGGTAATGCGAGAACGCCTTGTTGGCGTCGGCCATCTTGTGCGTGTCTTCGCGCTTCTTAACGGCAGAGCCACGGGAATTGACGGCATCGACCAGCTCACCGGCCAGACGCTCTTCCATGGTGTTCTCGTTGCGGGCGCGGCTGGCATTGATCAACCAGCGGATGGCCAGCGCTTCGCGGCGCTCGGGGCGAACCTCGACGGGTACCTGGTAGGTGGCACCACCAACCCGGCGCGAGCGAACTTCAAGCGCGGGTTTGATATTGTCGAGGGCTTCGTGGAACACTTCCACAGGCGCGCGCTTCAGCTTTTCCTCAACGCGATCAAAGGCGTTGTAGACGATGCGCTCTGCGACCGACTTTTTGCCGTCGATCATCAGGTTGTTCATGAATTTGGTCAGAACCTTATCGCCAAATTTGGCGTCGGGCAGGACTTCGCGCTTCTCGGCGGCGTGACGACGGGACATCGCAGTTTCCTCTTATTTGGGGCGCTTGGCGCCGTATTTCGAACGACGCTGGCGGCGGTCTTTGACGCCCTGCGTGTCGAGAACACCGCGAACAATATGGTAACGGACACCGGGAAGGTCTTTCACACGGCCGCCACGGATCAGGACAACCGAGTGCTCCTGAAGGTTGTGGCTTTCACCACCGATATAGCTGATCACCTCAAAGCCGTTGGTCAAACGCACCTTGGCCACTTTCCGCATCGCCGAGTTCGGCTTTTTCGGAGTTGTGGTGTAGACGCGGGTGCAGACACCACGCTTTTGAGGACAGGCTTCCAAGTGCTGCGACTTGGACCGTTTTACTTTGGGCTGCCGCGGCTTGCGGATCAGCTGTTGAATCGTTGGCATTCGGTTCCCCGTCTTGCTCGTTCATGTCATCTGACGCCGACGCATACGCGAAAACGCCAATACCGCATGTGCCCCTTCCCTACCTGGAGGACACAGCGGTGGAAGTTTCAGAGGATCGGGGCGCTAGTTGCCCGGATCATGACCACTCAAATCTGTTTGTATGGTACCCGAAACGGCGAACGCACCGGGGCCAGATGGCGCGGGTAATAGGGGGAATCGGGTGGCCTGTCAACAGCCGCGCCCGGGCCATTTGGCCCTTGCCTCACAGGCGGCGCGATAATGCCGCCCACCCGGCCCGAAACGTGGCGATATCAACGCCAAACCGGCGCGCCATCAGGTCGGGGTAATCGCCCGCCTCTATCTTGTAGCTGCCGGTGCCGGCAAGGCCCACCTTGCTGTCATTGGTGGCATGCGCCCCGCGCAGGAACATCAGCTGATCGGTATGCGAGACCAACGGCATCCGCTGCCACACCTTCTGATGCGGGAAATCCATGACACAGGCCGCATCGCCCGGGCGCAGGAACACGGTCAGCGCCGCCGCCCAGCAATGGCTCAGAACCGGGGTCAGCGTCACCTCCGCCCCCTCGACGGCCACGACAACCCCCTTGCCCTGATCCAGCGCCACCCGGCCCTTTTGCCGAAAGAGAGGCCGGATCTGCGGCGCCGCGCGGCGGATCATCTGCACATAGCTCACCGCCACCGCGTCATCATCATCCAGCCGGAACTCGGCCACCATTTCGGCCCCGGGGTCGCGCGCGGCCGTCAGGATCTCGCGGTAAACCAAGCGGTGCGGCCCGGTGGGGCGATAGACCGGCCGGATCTGCGGCACGTCCGCGATCATCGCCAATAACCGGTCATGATAGGGCTGCGGGAAATCCTCGCCCAAGAGCAACAGCAGCGTGAAATCATCGCGCGCCTGCGCCCTGAGCCCCGGCAGGGCGAGATGTTCAAACCAGAAAAGCCGCGTTTCCAACCGCTCAGGCGCGTAAAGCGCCGCGCGCCGTTCCTCCATTGTGGCATGGCGGGTCTGAAACCCCTCCAGCTCCGCCGGATAGGAAAACCGGCAAAGCCCCAGCACCTGAAGACCGCCCCCGTCAGCCATGCGCCGCCCTCATCCTGCTTTCGCGGTAGATCGTGAATATCCCCGTGGCCACCACAACCCCCGCGCCCGCCAGCGTCAGGTTATCAGGCCAGTCGCCAAACAGATACCAGCCCAGGCCCAGCGCCCAGATCAGCATCGTATAGCGAAACGGGGCCACGAAACTGACCTCCCCCACCCGCATCACCATGATCGACAAAAGGTAGCCGACAATGATGAACCCCGCTGCCAGCCCCACCAGCATCGCGCCGCGCGGCGAAACCGCCGCCCAATCCTGCGGGATCGTCATCACCCCGCCAAAGACCGCGACCGCGGCCGCCGTGATCACCGCAACCGCCAGCGAGGGCACCGCGTCTGACAATTGCCGGGTAAAGATATCGCGCGCCGTGAACAGCGCCACCGACAGCAGCACCAACAGCGAATAGGCGTTAAATCCTGCGGCACCCGGCTGCACGATCATCAAGACCCCGATCATGCCGACCAGAATTGCGACAAGCCGCCGCCAGCCCACCGGCTCACCCAGAAAAACCGCCGCCGCCAGCGATACCGCCAAGGGCAGCGACATCAGAAAGGCGCTGATATTGGCCAGCGGCATATGCAACAGCGCGGTCAGAAAACTGACCATACCACCCAGCTCGGCCAAGCTGCGCCCGGCCACGAGCCAGCGGTCGCCGGGCGGAATGCGCAAAGATCGCAGCCCCATCGCATAGGCCAGCGCGATGATCAGGCCGGTGGTCAGAACCCCGCGCAGAAAGATGATCTGAAAAAGCGGCATTTCGGGGGCCAGCAGCTTGACGCTCGCATCGTTGAAGGTAAAGGCAGCCATGCTGCCCATCATGTAAAGCGCGCCTTGCAGGTTGGGCGACAGGGTCATTCGGGCCCGCCCGTGCCGCCGAATTTGCGCCACATCAGCGGCATCACCGTATCGGGGTCCAACCCGAACCGATCCCGCAGGATCGCCTTGGCGCGGGGCTTTTCGATGGCCACGGCACCCGGCGGGATCGACCGATCGCTGTCATTGTGCTGATGCAGCGTGCGCACGAACATCAGGTCGGTCGGATCGGTCCACATCCGCGCATAGGCCCCGACCCGGCGGTGGTTCCAGCGGAACATGTTGGATTGATCGTCAGGTTTGGTGATCATGGCGCTGGCCAGCCCCAGAGGCCCGATCTCGCGGAAATCGTAAAACGGGGCCTCCTTATCGTTCATGTCCCAGTAAAGCCCGCGATGAAACGCCACCACGACGGGGTGATCGGCATCCGCCCAGCCCGCGGCTATCATGTGATCGGCGGCGGCGCGGGTTTTCTCGATATAATCCACCGCCACGGCATCATCATCATCAATGCGAAACCCGGTGATGAAATCCGCGCCCTCCTGCAATCCGCGCCGATAGGCGCGCTTGGTGGATTTAAGCGGCCCGTGCGGCTCCAGCGCGCAGATCCGCAGAAACGGGTATGTCTCGGCCAGCCCCTTTAGCCGCGTGCGATACCGCATCGGCATCGAGGTGCCGATCAACACCACCAGCCTGAAATCAAGATCGCTTTGCGCCGCCAACGACGGCAGGCAGAGCTTTTCGAAGAACGCAAAACGGCGGTTCATCCGCTGCTGCTCATAAAGCTCGGCGGCCAGCTTCTCGATACCCTGTTTCGAGGCCTCGAACCCGCCTTCGCCCAAATAGGAAAACCGGCAGACACCGACAATCTGATTGTTAAAGCTGGTGGCCATGGCTCTGCTCTCTTGCCGGGTGTCTCAGGCCCGGATGCTAAGCCAAAGCGAAGGCTGAGGGAATCCCAAAGGCGTCCAGGATCGGGGGCAGGCCCCGACTGCCCCGGCATGCGCCTTTCGACGAGCGCTAACGCTAGGTCACGCGGCCCGATTGACATGGAACAATGTACGGCCCCGCGGCGGGCGCTATCACGCCCATGACATGCATGGGACGGTTGCAGCGCCCCGCAACACGCGCATCCGACCGGATGCCCGCGGGGGCGGTCAACCAGCCATCTTGCCCGGACCATCACGGCCCGAAAAACCTTGGACCTGACACATACTGGAGCAGATCATGAAACCCTTCCTCCTTTCGACCATCGTCCTGCCCGCGCTTTCTGTCGCGGCCTGGGCGCAACAGGATACCCGGCCCGTCTATGGCTATGAATCGCATATGTGGGACGGCGGCGGCTGGTTCTTCCTTGGACCGCTGATGATGATCCTGTTTCTGGCCGGTCTCGTGGCCCTGATCGTCCTGGCGGTGCGTTGGGCAGGCGGCGAGGGCGCGGCCCGGCCGCAAGCGCCGGGCAGAGCCCCGCTTGATATTCTCCGCGAACGGTTTGCCCGCGGTGAAATCGAGCGTGACGAGTTCGAGGAACGCCGCCGCGCGCTTGGCGAATAACGGCTTTCGGCCACCGCGCCCCGGCCCGCCGCATAGCATTGGGAACCAATGAGCCCCCGCCGGGTCACACCGGCGGGGGCATCACGGTCGCCCGATCAGGCGCAACTCTGTGCTCTTGCCGTTACCCCCCCCCGGGGGCACCGGTGCCTAGTCTAAGGACCTTAAGACATCAGCGCCGACATGTCGCTTGCTGGCGGTCTTGAATGCTGACACCACATCATGTCTCGGAGCCTCTGCGGCAGGCCCTACCCCTTAACATGTTGAAATCTTTGATATCAGACCGGGTGTGACGAGCGTGCTCGGGCGGGAATGCTCAGCCCCTCTGACCGCTTCCCACGATATCGGCGTTCTGGTGCCAGATACGAAAAAGCCCCCGCCGGTTTGCACCGGCGGGGGCTTTGGCATTGTCAGATCGGGCGCGCCCTATTCGTCCTCGGATACCGGCTGCGCAAAGGGATCGGCCTCGACCGGGTCGGGGGCTGCCAGTGCTGCGGCGGCTTCGGCCTCGGCGCGGGCTTCCTCGATCACCTTCATGTCGCGGTCCTGCGCGATCTTGCGGACCTGCTGCGTCGCCCCACCGGTACCGGCGGGGATGAGCCGGCCAACAATGACGTTTTCCTTGAGGCCCACAAGCTTGTCGCGCTTGCCCTGCACGCTGGCCTCGGTCAGCACGCGGGTGGTCTCCTGGAACGATGCCGCCGAGATGAACGACCGCGTTTGCAGCGATGCCTTGGTGATCCCCAACAGGATCGGTTCGCCCTGCGCCGGACGTCCGCCCTTGGAGATCGCCTTCTCGTTGGCTTCGTCAAACTCGGCCTTGTCGACGTTTTCACCTTTCAGCAGCGTGGTTTCCCCTGAATCCAGGATCTCCCATTTCTGCAGCATCTGGCGAACGATCACCTCGATATGCTTGTCGTTGATCTTGACACCCTGCAGACGATACACATCCTGCACCTCGTCGATCAGGTAATCGGCCAGCGCCTCGATCCCCATGATCCGCAGAATGTCATGCGGGGCCGGGTTGCCATCCATGATGTAATCGCCGGTCTGGACGAAATCGCCCTCGGCGACGGGGATGTGCTTGCCCTTGGGCACCATGTATTCCACGGGCTCGTCGGCTTCATCGGCCGGGACAATCGCGATGCGGCGCTTGTTCTTGAAGTCGCGGCCGAATTTCACGTAACCATCTTTCTCTGCGATGATTGCGTGGTCTTTCGGACGACGGGCTTCAAAGAGTTCCGCCACACGCGGCAGACCACCGGTGATGTCCTTGGTCTTGGCCCCCTCACGCGGGATCCGTGCCACAACCTCGCCTGCCGGAACCTGCTGGCCATCTTCGACCGACAGGATCGCGTCAACCGACATGGTATAGACCACCGGGTTGCCCTGATCGTTGCGCATCGGTTCACCGTCTTCGCCGATGATCAAGACCTCGGGCTTCAGCTCGTTGCCTTTCGGGGCCGAGCGCCAGTCAGACACGATCTTCTGCGTCATGCCGGTCGCATCGTCGGTATCGTCACGCACCGAAATGCCGCTGATCAGATCGACGAACTTCACCGTGCCGGCCTTTTCGGCGATGATCGGCAGGGTGTAGGGATCCCATTCGTAAAGGCGATCGCCGCGCGCGATTGTGGCACCCTCCGTGACATGCACCTTGGAGCCATAACCAAGCTTGAAGCTGGCACGCTCCTCGCCCTGGTCATCGACAATGGCCAGTTGCATGTTGCGGCCCATGACAACCTGTTCGCCGGCCTCGTTGGCCAGCAGGTTGGCATTGCGGAACTCGATCTTGCCTTCCTGGCCTGCTTCCTGGAACGATTGCTGACCACCCTGGGCAACGCCGCCGATGTGGAAGGTCCGCATCGTCAGCTGTGTGCCCGGTTCACCGATGGATTGTGCCGCGATGATGCCCACCGCCTCGCCGGTGTTCACGCGCGTGCCGCGGGCAAGGTCGCGCCCGTAGCAGGTGGCGCAAACGCCTTCTTCGGCCTCGCAGGTCAGGGGCGAGCGGATCCGCATCTGCGCGACACCGGCCCCATCGACCGCATCGGCCTTGCGTTCATCGATCAGCTCACCTTCGGCCAGCAGAACCTCATCGGTGCCGGGAACCAGCACGTCTTCGGCAGCCGTCCGGCCCAGAATACGCTCGGCCAGCGACGACACCACTTCGCCATCGCGGGTTGCCGCTTCGGCAGTGATCGAATTCGAGGTGCCGCAATCGACCATGCGCACGATGCAATCCTGCGCCACGTCCACCAGACGCCGGGTCAGATAACCCGAGTTGGCCGTTTTCAACGCCGTATCCGACAGACCCTTGCGGGCCCCGTGGGTCGAGTTGAAATATTCAAGAACGGTCAGACCTTCCTTGAAGTTCGAGATGATCGGCGTTTCGATGATCTCGCCCGACGGTTTGGCCATCAACCCGCGCATACCGCCCAGCTGCTTCATCTGGGTGACCGAGCCGCGGGCCTTGGAATCGGCCATCATATAGACCGAGTTCGGCTCCTGCTCGACGCCGTTTTCATCCACCTTGTTGGCCGAGATCGTATCCATCATGGCTGCGGTGACCTGATCGTTGCATTTCGACCAGGCATCGATGACCTTGTTGTATTTCTCGCCCTGGGTGATCAGGCCGTCCATATATTGCTGTTCAAAGCCTTTGACCTGGTCGCGCACGTCATCGACGATGTCCCATTTGGTGTCGGGAATGACCATGTCATCCTTGCCAAAGGAAATCCCGGCCTTGCAGGCCTCGCGGAACCCGATGCCCATGATCTGGTCGCAGAAGATGACGCTCTCCTTCTGGCCGCAATAGCGGTAGACGGTATCGATCACTTCCTGAACCTGGCCCTTTTTCAACAGCCGGTTGACCAGCTCGAACGGGGCCTTGGCATTCATCGGCAAAAGCGCGCCCAGTTTCAGGCGGCCAGGCGTGGTTTCATAGCGTTTGACGACCTCATTGCCTTCTTCGTCAACCTGCTTGATGCGCGCCTGGATCTTGGCGTGCAGATGCACCTCGCCCGAATCCAGCGCATGCTGAACTTCGTCGATATCGGCAAAGACCATACCCTCGCCCACCATGCCCTGGCGCTCCAGCGTCAGGTAATAGAGGCCCAGAACCATATCCTGCGACGGCACGATAATGGGCGCACCGTTGGCCGGCGACAGCACGTTGTTGGTCGACATCATCAACACGCGCGCTTCCAGCTGTGCCTCAAGGCTCAGCGGCACGTGCACGGCCATCTGGTCACCGTCGAAATCGGCATTGAAGGCGGAACAGACCAGCGGGTGCAGCTGGATGGCCTTGCCTTCGATCAGCACCGGTTCGAACGCCTGAATGCCAAGCCGGTGCAGCGTCGGCGCACGGTTCAGCATCACGGGATGTTCGCGGATCACCTCATCGAGGATGTCCCAAACCTCGGGACGCTCTTTTTCCACCAGCTTCTTGGCCTGTTTCACGGTCGAGGAAAGCCCCTTGGCCTCCAGCCGCGAATAGATAAAGGGCTTGAAAAGCTCCAGCGCCATCTTTTTCGGCAGACCGCATTGATGCAGCCTAAGCTCTGGCCCCGTCACGATGACCGACCGGCCCGAGAAATCGACCCGCTTGCCCAAAAGGTTCTGCCGGAACCGGCCCTGTTTGCCCTTCAGCATGTCAGACAGCGATTTCAGCGGCCGCTTGTTGGCCCCGGTGATGACCCGGCCCCGACGGCCATTGTCAAAGAGCGCATCGACCGATTCCTGCAACATCCGCTTTTCGTTGCGGATGATGATATCGGGCGCGCGCAGCTCAATGAGGCGCTTGAGGCGATTGTTGCGGTTGATCACGCGGCGATAGAGATCGTTCAGATCCGAAGTCGCGAAGCGGCCACCATCCAGCGGCACCAGCGGGCGCAGCTCGGGCGGGATCACGGGGATCACGGTCAGGATCATCCATTCCGGGCGGTTGCCCGATTCAAGGAAGCTCTCGACGATTTTCAGCCGCTTGATGATCTTCTTGGGCTTGAGCTCACCGGTTGCCTCTTTCAGGTCCTCGCGCAGCGTCGCGGCTTCCTGTTCCAGGTCGATCGCCTGCAGCATCTCGCGGATTGCCTCGGCCCCGATATTGGCCTGGAACGCGTCCATGCCATAGGCGTCCTGGGCATCCATGAACTCTTCTTCGCTCATCAGCTGACCGTATTGCAGATCGGTCAGGCCCGGTTCGATCACCACGTAGTTCTCGAAATAGAGGATGCGTTCCAGATCGCGCAGCGTCATGTCCAGCATCAAACCGATGCGCGAGGGCAGCGATTTCAAAAACCAGATATGGGCCACGGGTGCGGCCAGCTCGATATGGCCCATGCGTTCTCGGCGGACCTTTTGCAGCGTCACTTCCACACCGCATTTCTCGCAGACAACGCCGCGATATTTCATCCGCTTGTATTTGCCGCAAAGGCATTCGTAATCCTTGACCGGGCCAAAGATACGCGCACAGAAAAGGCCGTCACGCTCGGGCTTGAACGTGCGGTAATTGATGGTCTCGGGCTTCTTGATCTCGCCATAGGACCACGAGAGGATCCGTTCCGGGGATGCAAGGCTCACCTTGATCTCGTCAAAGACCTTTTGCGGGGCCAGCGGGTTGAACGGGTTGTTGGTCAGTTCCTGGTTCATTTTCAAATCCTTGAATTCGGGCGTCGGGGGTGAGGGGCCAGAAAATTCTTGTTCAAAAATTTTCCGGAAGAATTTTCTTCAGAAAGAAAATTCCGGTCCCGTCATTCCTCCCCCTCTGCATCCAGGAGTTCCATGTTGAGGCCGAGGCCCCGCACTTCCTTGACGAGAACGTTGAACGATTCCGGAACCCCGGCCTCGAAATTATCCTCGCCCTTGACGATCGATTCATAGACCTTGGTCCGGCCCGCCACGTCATCGGATTTCACCGTCAGCATTTCCTGCAAGGTGTAGGCGGCACCGTAGGCTTCCAGCGCCCAGACCTCCATTTCCCCGAAACGCTGGCCGCCGAACTGGGCTTTAC
>Ga0316207_10004676_pt1 | contig 11759 bp, 3 predicted proteins | sample 6weekpyrite_MG_FD_204943 | JGI IMG/M metagenome (GOLD analysis project Ga0316207, IMG submission 204943) | Microbial mat bacterial communities from mineral coupon in-situ incubated in ocean water Damariscotta River, Maine, United States -... | ecosystem: Environmental > Aquatic > Marine >...
GCCGGTGCGGGAAGTGGAAAAACGAGAGTACTGGTTCACCGAATCGTTTGGGCGATTCAAACTATGGGTGTTTCACCTTATTCCATTCTTGCGGTGACATTTACGAATAAAGCAGCAGCAGAAATGCGTTCTCGTATTGAGAGTTTGCAAAATATTCCCTCTGCAGGTATGTGGGTGGGCACGTTTCACGGTATCGCTCATCGAATCTTACGCGCGCATTTTGATGAAGCTGGCTTGCCGCGTGAGTTTCAAATCATCGATTCCGATGATCAACTGAGAATTATCAAACGTATTATGAAAGATCATCAAATTGATGATGCTAAATGGCCACCCAAACAAGCGCAATGGTATATCAATAATAAAAAAGATGAGGGGCTTCGATCTAAAAATCTTGATTCGCAAGGCGATGCAACAGAACAATTTTGGATAAATCTATATCAATTGTACGAGCAGGTTTGCCAGCATTCCGGGCTGATCGATTTTGCTGAAATGCTGTTACGTGTTCAAGAAATGTTTATTCAAAAACCCGATATATTGGCACATTATCAACGCCGCTTTCGGCACATTCTTGTTGACGAGTTTCAAGATACCAATGCTATCCAGTACGCCTGGTTGCGATTGTTGGCTGGGAATACAAACAAAGTGTTTATTGTTGGTGATGATGATCAATCGATATACGGTTGGCGTGGTGCCAAAGTTGAAAATATTCAAAGCTTGCAAAAAGATTTTTCAGATATTGAATTAATTCGTTTAGAGCAAAATTATCGATCGACGGGAAATATTTTAAGTGCGGCCAATCACCTCATCGAAAAAAATGTGGATCGCCTGGGAAAAAAACTATGGACCGAAGGTGAAGATGGCGAGCCGATAAAATTATATACCGCCTACAATGAGCAAGACGAAGCTCGATTTGTTGTTGATGTTATTAAGCAATGGGTACAAGACGGTAACGTTCGTCGGGAATGTGCTGTATTGTATCGTTCAAATGCACAATCTCGTGTAATTGAAGAAGCCTTGCTTATGGAGAACGTTCCCTACCGCATATATGGTGGAACACGCTTTTTCGATCGTGTGGAAATTAAAAACGCACTTGCCTACCTGCGTTTAATTTCAAGTCCGTTAGACAATGCAGCATTTGATCGTATCGTTAACATCCCTCCGAGAGGAATCGGCGAAAAAACACTTCAGTCTGTAAGGGCGGTTGCTTTAAAAGAAAATATTGCTTTTTGGTACGCTATGGAAATTGTTATTGCGTCCGAATCTCTACCAGCAAGAGCGAACAATGCTTTAAAGCAGTTTCAAAAAGTCATTGGCGAGTTAACAGAATTTTCTGAGAATACGTCTTTAGAGGATTTGTTAATTGAAACCCTCGAAAAAAGTGGTCTTGTTGAATATCATAAAAAAGAAAAAGGTGAAAAAGGCCGCGCTCGAATTGAAAATTTACAAGAGCTGGTCAGTGCTGTTAAACAGTTTGAGCAGGAAGAGGAAGATGATCAGTTTCATGATGAAGAATTTGATGACCTCGATAACCTTTCTGTTTTTCTTGCGTACACCGCCTTGGAATCCGGTGATTCTCAAGCCGAGGTAAATGAAGATTGCGTTCAGTTGATGACGATGCATTCAGCAAAAGGACTTGAATTCCCTATGGTGTTTATCGTGGGAATGGAGGAAGGTTTATTTCCGGGTGAACGATCTATTAATGATCCAGCACGTTTAGCAGAAGAACGTCGATTATGCTACGTAGGGATGACACGGGCGGAAAAGCAATTATACCTTACGGCAACGGAGCATCGCCGCCTATACGGGAGAGAAACCTATCCTGTTTTGTCGCGATTCATTCGTGAAATTCCACAACAAGTTATGGTTGATGTTAGACCACAAGCATTGGTGTCTCGGCCGGTTACTGCTACTCCGATGCATAATCGATTGACAGAGGCATCTGTCGGTGCCGAATATAGTGTGGGGCAACTGGTATCGCATGCTAAGTTTGGTGAAGGTGTGGTGCTAAATTACGAAGGCGATGGCCATCATGCAAGGGTGCAAGTTAATTTTTCTGAGGGCAATAAATGGCTCGTTTTAGCTTATGCTAATTTGAAGCCCGCTTAGAGATTAAGGTACAGAACTCTTTTTTTTGCTACACCGTTTCAATCAAGCGTTCTGAAGTTTGCTTTTGTTCAATTGGATCTGATTGCTGATCGGCTTTATCCCCTAGATGGTTAAAGAAAAGCGAAAAAATATCATCAATTGATTTTTCAATGTTACCAATATTTGTGCTTTGTGCTGAATTGAATAAGTTGTTGATATAATCATTTAAATTGATTGAAGTTGGTGAAACTTCCTGGGCCTTATTTTCACTATATTCGGCTTGTTCTGCAGCAGGTTCTGTTGCCAATGCGGTTTGTTGGTAGAGATCAATTGCACGATAGTGCTCACTCGTTCTAATATCAAGTGAGTAAGCAGAAAGTTCACTTGAATCAAAGCTTATATTTTTTGAGTGATTAAGTGCGGCTTCTATATTACCTTTTTCAAACTTATCAACGGTATTAGCAATTTCATCAACTAAATCACTGATTGCGTTTAGTTCATCTTCATCAAGTTCACCTACTACGCTAAAGTTAAAGCTGTGATTGCTTTCATTATAAGACTCTTGTAGATGTCCGTAGGCGTTATTCGTTTGAAATGTTGATTCAGTGTGTTGGTATGCAGATGATTGAGCCAAATCAATTGTCACAATATCGCCATCACGCGTTTCTATCTGTATGCTTGTTTCGCTGTTGGACTGATATTCTCTGCTGCTGAGTGAGGTAGTCTCGTTAATGGGTTGACCTTCTTTACGTTGCGTAGGCTCAAGCGAAGATAGAAATTGATTGACTTGATCTTTGATCTCGCCAAACTCTTGTGAGATTTGTCCATGGAACTCATTCCGTTGTTCCAAACTTAATTTTGTTTCACTAAATCCTTGTTGCACAGCAATGACCAAGTCTTTGAACGAAGTTGATTTATCCGCTGATTCGTTTTCTATAGCGGCATTGGAATGATTGATTTTGTTAATAAGGCTCGATGCCACCGACGCGGGGTCTGCAGAGATATTTTGGTATTCAGGTGCTTTGGCAGTATTGTAAGCTCGTGAATGATGGGGGATCGATTCATCGATTTTCCGGCCAATATGGCTGTGTAAAAATTCTCTTGCTTGCTCTGGCTTTATATTATTGAGAAAAACATGATTTGACGGTTTTCGGTATGTCTTAACGTCATCATCTTGGTGTCGCCTTGAATGAGAGGGTTCATGCTTTCTGGCGTATTTTCCAGAATCGTAGTGTCCATTAATTTTATCCGAGGAAACATGCATGTCTTTCACCTTACGTAAATATCTCAAAAAGTTTAACGATTCTGTCCTCATTATTGAGAAGTAATCGTTAAAAAATAAATTAAAGCCTTATTCTATTCACGAAAGTCGGCCGCAAATTGAAATTCTTTAATTTTAATGAAGTGTTTATGGATTAATTGAGTTTGATAAGTGGGATTAGATGTAAAATTAGGCGAAAACGGGGTATTTTGACAGTATCAATGACGCTATGGCGGGAATGTCGGGGACGTAAACAGTGTGGCTATTGTAGGAAAAATGCGCCTTGCTGTATTTATGGTCCTTGACGATTTTGGTGGATTCCCCAATATTATGGGTGTTAGCTTCTATGAGCTGAGGTGTATTTTTGGCTACAATGCCCAAATGAGGTAACTTATGGTTAGCATCTGGGTTTCTTACAATTAAAATAATGACTTTTTGGACCTGGGCTATATGGTCATCAAGCTCCAGTTGATCAAAAAGAATAATCGGAAGGAGAGATTGATTCCAATTTAAACAGCCAGCCAGCCAGTTTTTATCATATTTGGAATTGGTTTCAATCGGTGAAACAACCACTTCAGCCACAGCGCTACTTGGCAGTATTAAGTTGTATTTACGTGCTTGAGCGAACAAGCACGTAATTTTTGCGGTCTGAATCATAGCTTTCTACTTCTGGGCGACTACTGGGATATCCGTTTACCCGTCAACGCTTGGATATAACCAATTAATTCTGACTCTTGGTATGGTTTACCTAAGAAAACTTCAACACCAATTTCACCTGCTGCATGACGATGATGCTTCCCGGTTCGTGAAGTGATCATAATAATCGGGATATCTTGAAGGCGTTTATCCGATTTTATTTTGGTTGCGAGTTCCAGTCCATCCATGTTTGGCATTTCGATATCCAAAAGCATAATGTCTGGTGTTTCATTCTCTAAAATTTCAAGTGCTTCCACACCATCTTTTGCTGTGAGTGAAGTAATACCGTTTCTATTTAAAAAACGTTCTGTGACTTTTCGAACAGTTATTGAATCGTCAACGATAAGTGTTTTTATTTGCTCACTCTTGGTATTTAGTTCATCAAGAGATTGAAATTCTCGATGTTGATGTTCGCCAGATTGAGAGAGCTTTAACAAAACTGGGATGTCGACGATTAGAACCACTTTACCGTCTCCCATCACGGTAACTCCTGCAATACCTGCAACATTATTTAGTTGTGGGCTGTTTGGTTTTAGCACGGTATCGCGGGTATCTTCGACTTGATCCACGTGTAATGCGAGTCGTTTGTTGCCGTATTTCAATAAAATAATATGTGCAATTCCATTTTTTGCCGGTAGACAAGTGGGTGAATCGTTTAATAAAGTATTTATATACCATAGCGGGTAATCTTTGTTATCGTAATCACAGCTAGGCTGATTTGCTTCATAAAGTTTCGCCAAATCTGTCTGGCTTGCGGAAAACGAATGCTCAATTGCTGACGAAGGAATCGCATAGGTGTTCTTGCCAGCTTTAACGATTAATGTATGGTTTCTTGATAAAGTGAAGGGTAGACGAATGGTAAATTCGGTACCTTTATTTTCTTCTGTTGATACGCTTATAGATCCACCGAGATTATTTATTGTGTTTATTGCTACATCCATCCCCACTCCACGACCGGAAATTTGAGAAACTTGGTCGCTTGTACTAAAGCCGGGTTCGAAAATTAAACTGGCGACGTCATCGGATGAATATGCTTTATTTTTGCTAATCAGCCCTTTTTCAATTCCTTTTTTCTCGATGGCTTTCAGGTTTAACCCGGCACCGTCATCTTTTATGACAATAAGATGCTCTGTCTTATCTTTGCTAAAAGATATATTGACTGTGCCAGTGTCATGTTTTTTATGCTCTTTCCTTTCAGTTGGAAACTCAATTCCGTGTGCAATGGCATTTCTAATAATGTGTTCCATGGGTCCCATGGCTGTATCCAAGATTGCACGGTCAATGGAGCCATCTGTGCCTTCCAAAACTAGTTTTGCTTTTTTATGCAGTTCGCTACAAGTTTGTCTCACAATTCTCTGCATACGTTGTGTTTGAATAGAAAATGTAACCATGCGTGTATCAAGTAAACTTTCATGCAGCTGATGGTGTATTTTGCGTTGTTGATGGGCGAGGTTATCCGTTTCTAATGTGATTTTCGTCAAAACGCTGTGAAGGTTTTCAATGTCCCCAATACTTTCCATTAATCGCTGTGCAACCTTTTGTGATTCTGTAAAAGAACTTAAGTTTAATTTATCGCCACTTTCTTTTTGACTTTCTGAGCGAGAAATATTGGATTCGAATTGTAAATCTCTCATTTGCATGAGTGTTCGTGTAATTGCATTGTCTAGTTCAAACAGTGTTGTTTTCGAAGTTGCGACATGGTCGCCAATTCGGCTGGAAATCGCACTTTCTTCCGTGGCAAAATCCACAAGCTTGTCTAATACCGATGCATCTACTTTAATCGCGTCAGTGGATCCGATGGGCTTAGTCGGTTTCATTGGTGCAATGGATTTGGTTGTGGACTCACTTTTTGTTGTAGGTAGATTTTCTATGGCAGAGTTTTGGGTCGTAGGTTCAGGCGTGGATGTAATTTCATCATCCTTACTCTTGTCAGACTCGTTACTGATTAGTGTCGTTATAGTATCTAATGTATTCTCGTTTTCACTTAGAATAATACTCTGATTAATACCCGAATTTTCAGTCGAGTCACTCGAGCTTGATTGGGCTATTGCTGAAGGAATTTCAGAATGGGAATCAAGTGCTTTGTTTTCCTCAATAAAGTGTTCGTCGGTAGTTTCGGTTATACTCAGCTGATCGTTATCGGGTTCAGTAGCTGAAATATCCAATACTTGTAGATCTAAGTTGTTAGTATTATTATTTTCATCTTTCAGGGAAGTGTCGTTAGAAGATGATTTGCTACTTGCGGTTTCATTTAAATTATTCGTTGCAGATTCATCTGCTTTAATAATCACGTCGTTGATTTTATCATCGCTCGTTTCTTCAGGCGCACTTGGTTCTGAATGGGAAATGATGCTTTCTAATTTTATCAATAACTCATTGTGGGTTCTTAAGTCTGCACCTGATTGAATGTCATCAACCATGTCACTGATTGCATCTAACGTCTCTTGTGTTAAATCGGAGAGAATGGCAGGTGTTTGAATTTCATTTGAAATTGATGCCTCGAAAACTGATTCAAGCAAATGAGCGATGTTTCCAACTGAAGTGACACCGGCCATGCGTGCGCTACCCTTCATAGTGTGCAATAACCGCTGAATCGAGGTAAGAAATGCGTCATCGACTTGTTCGGAATCAGAAATAATCTGATTACCTTTTTCGATAAGTTCGAGCGCTTCTTCCATAAATATATCAATTAGATCGATGTTATCGTCATTGTTGAGTTCGAATTCCTCATCAGGTGGGTTCGTATCTTCGAGTAATTCCTTTGGAGCATTTTCATTTAAGGACTCAAGGGAGTGAATTTCTTCCTTAAATTCCGTTTCTTCTATCTCGGTAGGTAGGCTTGATACCTCATCCGTATTAATGGGTTCTGACAACAGTGATTCAATATCTGCTGCAGGGTTACTAAAATCCGTTGTTCCGTTTTGACTCGAATCGTTAATGGATAATGTTTCAAGGATGTCTGATTCCAGCTGGCTATTTTCTTTCGAGGTGGTGACTTCGGAATCTTGCGAATCCAAATTATTTTCGTTGGACAGGTCTGCTAATATTTCTCGTGTGGTGGTGCAGAATTCATCTAGAATATCCAAAGTTTCTTGGTTAACCGGTGCATTTTTCTTGGCAATGTTGCCTATATATTTTGAGAGTAATTCAATTGTTTGCGTGAACTCTTTGTTGCCCGCTTTTTCGGCAGATTCGGCGAGTTTTGATATGGCTGACTTTAAGTCGTCAGTGATCGAGATTATTGCATTTGATTGTAGCTGACGATGTATAAAGCTTTCAATCAGTTCAATTTGAGCAAGATTTTCATTGTTTTCGATTTCTACAGAAAGGTCTTTTGGCTTTGCTTCAATTTCATCAATTGCCTTAGTGTCATTTGATTCACGTGAAGCAAATTCGGCTTTATTTTGTGATTCGTTGACACTGGTTTGAGGTTTATCAGATTTGCTGTTACTTGAAGTTTGGATGCTTGCAATGTATGCATCAAGTTTCTTAATAAAATTATTTGCATCCACAGAAGAGGGCTTATTATTTTGATAGAGATCTATGATGCTGAATAAGATTTGTTGAGACTCTTCTAAGAGTGTGACGCCATTCTTATCAATGTTGATGGCTTTGCAGAGAACTTTTGCAAGATACTCATCTGCTGCTGTGGCTAAGTTACTAACTTCAGTAGCACCTGCAATTTTCCCGCTTCCTTTTAACGTATGAAAAATTCGTCTTAAAGATGAAAGTGTGTCAGTGTCGTTAGGGTTTAGTTTTAATGACTTTATTTGGCTCTCCATGTTGGAAAGTTCTTCAAAAGCTTCTTCAACAAATATTTCTTTTACTTCTGGGTCGGGTTCTTCTGTCGCAAAGGCAAGAACGTTATTGGATTTAGCATCAGTATCCTGTTTTTTGGAGTACTCATCTACGCCATGTGGCCTAAATCGAGCAGGTGCTTCATTTATATGGGTGACAACGGCCTCTAATGCCGGCATATTTTTATTCGCTTGTTTAGGCAATATTGTTGGATAGCCCAACTTGGTGAGATTGTCACACGTGATATGCAAAATGGATGTACTTGGTCGTCGTTCCTCAACAATCGACTCCAAATAGTATTCGATGCTAACCAATGCCTCGGCAAATGTGTCGTATTCATCTTTTTTGGGGGGTCTATTTGGGTTGAGAAAATCTTTTCTAACATATTCCTTCAAGGGTGCAAGAATGCTAGGTAAATACTTGTTCTCTAGCATAACCATGCTGCCATTAATCTCAGAAATGAGTTTTGGGATTGGCTTAATTAATTCACTTTCTTCTGAATTTGATGACAAATAAGATAAAACGTTATTTTTAACTTCTGCAATATTGTTTTTTGCTTCTTCGGCCGTTTTTATTACGAGAAGCCTGTATTCTGCTTCAGGTAATTTACCATTTTTAGTCGATATCATATGATCACCAGAAATTAAATCATCGTTAGCTTCAACTGTTGAGCGGGGTTTGCGTTTTATAGCACCGATACTTTTGAGTGCGCTCTCTGCGTGAAGCATGGTGGCTGCTATTTGCAGCATAGTTTCTTTCTTAGGAGGTGTGTCGCTAGATATTATGTTGGAAATATCTTTTATTAATGATTGCAGTAGTTTTTTCTCGTTTCCGAGACTTAACAGGCTCATCGTATCTGCAATGTGTTTGAGGGGGATAATTGTCTGATTAAGTTTGCTGGTATTCTCAGGTGAATTACGTGCAAAATTATCAATAACAGCTTTTACCTGATCGAGAGATTTTTTAAGTTCTTTAGCAATGGCCTGTAAAGATTCGGAGCTTGGCGAGTTCAGGTCTTTTCGAAACGTTGAAATATCTCGGTCACTGGGAATGACTTCACTGAGTTTATACACATGTTTCAACGTTTTAACACGTTCTCCACTGGATGTGGCCTGTGATATGTAATAAAGGGCATTCTTAAGTAAATCAATTGGTGGCGCTTTTTCGTAGATTTCTTTGTTGTCCTGGCTAAGCGATTTTAAAACACGATCTGCTTGGCCAAGTATAAGTTTAATTGAAATGTTTGCATTTAAGCCTTTTTCTGAAAGAGCTTCGTATAATCCACCAAGAATCCACCAAATTTGTCGGTTTCGTGGAGTTAAGCTGCTGGATTCCAAATTTCGCGCAACCAGTTTCATTTGTTGCATACTTAATTGGTCGGATGGATCGCGAAACCAGGTTAATAACGCAGCTTGGTAGTAAGGTCGTAGAGATTTTGCACTTTCGGATAAGCACGATTCGTCATAATTTTCGGGAATGTCCCCGGGGGTTTTTGGCACAATAGACAAGTTGGGTTGGAAAAGTGCGCTTTCACTTAAAAGCGGTTCACTTATCGCGGCACGTATATCATTCATAACAGGAAGCAGTGAGAGTGGAAGATCATTTTGATCTTTGTGAAGCTTTTCGATATACGCTTCCAGTGAAAGAGTTGCCTGCAATATTGACTCGAAAACATCTTCTTTTTTATCAATAGATTTTGCGAGCAATGCATGAATGGCCGTTTGCATACTCTCCACTAATAGTGCGACAGCGTAAAACTCTAGCATTTCGAGGCTGCCGCGAATTAAATGTAGATTAGCGTTTATTTCTCGTAGCGCTGCATCGTTATCCAAATTATCGGTGTAGGTCTCAAGTAAGCCGTGAATGGACCTGATCGTTTCATCGAGTTCAGGCTTTACCCAAATGAGAGGGTGCCGAATATTTTTTCTTGTTGAAATAGTCATATTTAAACTCCTAAGGAAGGCCAGCTATTTTGGCGTTTCTCAAGTTGATGTCTCTGGTAATTTGAAACCTTTTACCGTTGCTTTTTGCGCATTTGCTAAATCGGCTAATTTTCCGGTTAACGTGGCTGTCTGTTTGGTACCTGCCAAATTTTGGTCGGTAACTTTTTTGATTCCGTTCATGGCATGTGAAATTTCTTTGGATGTTTCTGTCAATGTGACGGTGGCTGACGTGACATTATTGATGAACTCGGCCAAATGTGCAGACACTGTTTCAATTCTAAGTAAAGAATCACCTGCGGTCTGGGCAAGTTTGCTGCCGTGAAGTACGTCGGTACTACTTTGTTCCATGGACATAACTGCTTGGCTGGTATCTAATTGAATTGAGTTAACCAATGATTCTATTTTCTTCGTCGCTTGCGTTACCCGTTCGGCGAGTTGTTGGAGTTCGTCAGCAACAACAGTGAAGCTATGTCCTGACTCGCCGGCGACACTTGATTTGATTGCTGCGTTGAGCGCAAGGATATTGGATTGATCTGCAATGTCGTTGATAAGCTCAACAATATCACCAATTTCTTGGGAACTCTCCCCCAGTCTTTTTACTCGGTTGGAAGTGTCATATATGTCATCGGTAATTGTTTGCATACCCGCTAATGTATTTCGTACGCTTAGTCCGCCTTGTTCGGCCATCTCGACTGCTTTGTTTGCCAGTTGACTGGATTCTTCTGCTTGCTTTGCAACACTTTGAAAAGATCTCACCATTTTGTTTATTGCGTTTGTGACTTTTCCTAATTGCTGGGCTTGCTTATCGCTTGCTTTAGCCAAAAGTATGGCGGTAGCCTGGGTTTCTTCTGCAGTTTCTGAAACTTGGACTGTCATGATGTCAATATTTTTTACGAGATGCCGAAGCGCATCGATTGAGATATTTACGGTTTTTGAAATGGACTCCGTAATCCCGGGTTTTACTGTGGCCTGTACAGTTAAATCACCACCCGCAATAGCAGATATTTCGTCTTGAAGTTTGATAATTGATTCCAACGTTTGTTTGTTGGCCTTTGCTTCGGAATGGAGTTGTGAACGAGTGGATTGCGTATAGGTGATCATCAAAGATATGATGGCAATTGCTGCAAGAGCTTCAAGCACAAGCAAAATCAAATCGATATCTTTACTATTCGTTGAATGATTGTGAAATTTGTCAATAAGCGTGTTGACGCTGGATAATAAATTGTCAGAGTTGTTGAGTATTTCGTTTGTCGCAACGTGTGCCTGTACGAGCCTAATCGAATTCTCGTTAACGCGCGCAACCAATTCCTCTATTGTTTCAAACGCAAAGATTAGATCATTGACTTCACTTCTCAGGGATTTGCTGCGAATTTTTGAAATGCTCTTTTTGTTGTTGCCCTTAAGCATGCTTTCCAATACATTTCTGAAGGCACGAGTATCCTCAAATAAAATTGAAATATTGGATTTAGTGTTGGTGCTTTGTTGTCCAACTAGGTTCATGTTAGTCATTATTCTTTGAGCGAGAAGCAATTGATGGCTTGCAGCGAATATTAAGCTTGGATCTGACTGCTTGTTAATAATTTTGCTGATGAGTTGTTCAGAGCCGTTGATAATGTCAGGCATCACTAAATTGACCGCTCGTACAAACTCTTTAGTAAGCCTAATCACCTTTTCTGAGTTTAAAATGACTTTTATGTGTTTTTGTTGTTCATTCCAATTTGAAATAACCAAGTGCAAGTTAGAACGGCTTTCGCTAGTTACTTGTGGAAGAGGGTCTGCTTTATTTCCGGCTTCGAGTTTAGATAAGATCGAACTGAAAGACGTCAGCGTCTCTTCAAGCTGATCAAATGATTTTTCATTGCCTAAATCACTGTCGTTGGCATATTTAATAATTTCAAATATATGTGAACGTAAGTTATTGCTGAGGTGGCGAATTTCATGGTCTGTTTTGTCAATCGCGGCTTTCTGATTAAACG
>Ga0316207_10004677_pt1 | contig 11755 bp, 9 predicted proteins | sample 6weekpyrite_MG_FD_204943 | JGI IMG/M metagenome (GOLD analysis project Ga0316207, IMG submission 204943) | Microbial mat bacterial communities from mineral coupon in-situ incubated in ocean water Damariscotta River, Maine, United States -... | ecosystem: Environmental > Aquatic > Marine >...
ATTTTAGACAAGTTCTGGGATATTTCATGTGATCTGTGCACATATCTAATGTGCATTAATCACATTTCTACAGAAATTTCGGTTTCATCAACTCTCACGGCGCTCAACCGAAAAATATAACCCAGTATTTTACTAAGGTATATCTTTTTTATCTTAAATATATTAGAATAGGCTAATTCAAACATTAGATTTTTATGATTTAGAGGTTACACTATGGACGTATTAGAACGTATTGGAAAAATTGTAAACGACCATCCGGTTGTTGTTTTTATGAAAGGCACACCGCAACTCCCACAGTGTGGCTTTTCTAGTCGAACGGCAGAAGCTTTAATGGCCTGTGGCAAAGAATTTGCGCATGTGAATGTATTAGCGGATCCCGATATTTTTCAAAATTTACCACGCTATGCCGACTGGCCAACTTTTCCACAGGTATACATTAATGGCGAATTAATCGGTGGCTGCGATATTACCCTGGAAATGTACCAAAAGGGTGATTTGCAAAAAATGATTAGTGAAGCGGTCGCGTAATCTCTAACACGCTATTCGCGCTCCGCAAAATAAAAAAGCCCGAGAGAAGTCATCTACCGGGCTTTTTTCTTATCTGTTTACGTTTCAATCTGCTCAGGCTTAAAAGTGCTATCCCATGTATTGACAATTTTACAGAATAATTCGGCTGTTTTTTCTGTATCGTAAATAGCAGAATGCGCCTCGTTATTATTCCACTGAATCCCGGCAGCTTTGCCCGCCTTTGCCAGCACAGTTTGCCCATAGGCCAGGCCGCCCAGGGTTGCGGTATCAAAGGTACTAAATTGATGAAAAGGATTTTTCTTGATTTTACAGCGATCGGAGGCGGCTTTTATAAAACCCAGATCGAAAAATGGGTTATGCCCAACTAAAATAGCGCGTGTACAGCGCGTTGTTTTAATAAGCTGTCGGATAGGTTCAAAAATATGCTCCAGAGCCTCTTTCTCGGCCAAGGCCATACGAAACGGGTTATAGGGATCGATCCCCGTAAATTGCAATGCCTCTTCTTCCATAGCCGAGCCTGGAAAAGGTTCAACATGACAGGATACCGTTTTGGCCATACCAACTCTCCCGTCTGGCTTTACTAAAATAGGCACGGCAGCAATTTCCAGTAGTGCATGCTTATTGGCATTAAAACCACCGGTCTCTACATCGACTACAACCGGCAAAAATCCTCTGAATCGGGTATTTATCGGGTTATTTTCTTCTTCAATCATTACAACAGGATACTAAATCACACTTTAAAATGCGATGAATATCATTTGTTCAGGTCAGGAAAAAAATTGCTTCGCTTAAACATCGCCACTTAAACATCACTTAGTTCAATGATCATAACTAACTGCTGCGTACTACCTACTCCTGTCACTGTCAGCAAATCAAATCTTATTTAAATACCAATACGTTTTCATGCATTTTTACACCATAATGTCGTGAAATAATTAACTCGTTTGTCCCCCATTTGAACCATAATCATCGTTACCTTGCAGGTATACTCGTAATTTTATCCTTATCCCTGACTGAACTTATTCCGGAGTACATTCCGGGTTATATAGTTAATCTATATTATATTCATGGTCTGAATATAAGTAACCATTGTGAACAAACTCATCCGTCAAAAAAACTGACCGTTTTTAATTTAGATGCGTCTGTAACCAAAACTCGAGTAACGCCAGGTGCCAAAGTTTACTGCCCTGCAAACGGGTAAAATATTCGTCAGGTTTTAGTAGTAATTTATCGACATAAGCACGGTTATAAACGCCACGATTAATACATTCACTACTGTTTAAGATATCCTGCATAAATTCCAGAAATTCACCACGCACATATTTTAATGCCGGCATTGGGAAATAACCTTTGGGACGGTCAATAACGGCATCCGGGACAATACCTCGCGATATTTGTTTTAAAACATGCTTACCACCCGATTGTAACTTCATTTCTGCTGGCATCCTTGCAGCTAACTCAACTAAATAGTGATCCAGAAAAGGAACTCGCGCTTCCAGACCAAATGCCATCGTCATATTATCAACACGCTTAACCGGGTCATCTACAATTAATGTATTTACATCTAAATGTAATACCCTGTCGATATACGAATCGGCATTTGGTCGGTTGAGCAAGTCACTAATAATTTTTGATGTATAGTCTTCACCTCGATAATCATCAGATACAGTCTCTAAAAACTCAGAGTGATCACGATCAAAATAATATTTAGCAAAGCGTTCCACACCGTCAGTTAAGTTATCCTGTTGAATACGTGGAAACCAGAAGTAACCGGCAAAGACTTCGTCCGCACCCTGTCCACTTTGTACTACCTTTACATGTTGAGAAACCTGTTCGGATAACAGATAAAAAGCAACCGCATCCTGACCGACCATTGGCTCAGACATCGCCTGAACGGCTTCAGGTAACCGTTTTAAAACTTCCTCATTGGCGATATGGATTTTTTGATGATTGGTTTGATACCGATCAACAACCTGATCAGAAAATTCAAACTCGCTACCTTTTTCCTCAGGCTGGTCTTCAAAACCAATGGAGAAGGTTCTAATATCTTTTACACCGGCTTCCGCTAATAAACCGACTAATAAACTTGAATCTAACCCGCCTGATAACAACACACCAACCGGCACATCGGCAACATCTAATCGCTTACGAACAGCTTCACGTAAACTATCGTGTATTGCATCTGTCCATTCCTGCTCCGTAAAATTAGCTTCTGGCATCTCTTTATCAGGACGGGTTGCATCAAGATTCCAGTAACGTTGCGAGACAGGTTTTCGATCCTGTTTAAAAGTGATACTGGTGCCCGGTTCCAGTTTTTCGATACCCGTTAATATCGTATTCGGTGCGGGTATCACCGCATGTAAAGTAAACTGGTTATGTAAACCAACCGGGTTAATTGTGGTATCGATACTCCGATCAATTTTATTACTTGCCAGCAGGGCCTGTATATTTGAGGCAAAACGGATACGTGAATTATCAAACGAATAATATAATGGTTTTATACCCATACGATCACGGGCAACAAACAATGATTGTTTTTTCCAGTCCCATATCGCAAAAGCAAACATACCATGCAAATGCTCCGGGCACTGTTCACCCCATTTATGATAAGCCTTTAATATAACTTCGGTATCACCATGCGATTTAAACCGATAACCTTCTTTAATAAATTGCTGACGTAATTCAGGGTAATTATAGATCGCACCATTAAACACCAGTGTCAGTTGTAACTCTTCATCAACCATGGGTTGATTGGAATCTTCTGACAAGTCGATAACCGATAAACGTCGATGGGCAAAACCCACCTGCGTTTTTATCCAGCGACCTTCGGCATCAGGTCCACGACGTTCCAATTTACCAAGCATGGCCTGGATCACCTGTTCATTAATTGGCTGTTGGTCAAACCTGACTTCACCACAAATTCCACACATTCAATTTTTTTCCTGCTTAAATTAATAACGCTATCATTCAGTCGGATAGTCCCCAACCACCGCCGCCCGCTGTTTCTATTTTAAGTCTATCGCCCTGCTTTAACTTCAAACTTACTTTTGCAGCGATGTCTTTATTATTCACAGAGTTTTGTCCTGGCTGGCCAGCACTCCCCCCGGCGACCCCCCATGGCTGCTGACTACGACGCTCGGTTAGTAAGGTCACATTAGCCGGGTATAAAAATTCATATTCACGGATAATACCATCACCACCCGCATTTTTTCCCTCGCCACCCGATGCCTGCCTCAAGGCATATTGCTTAAGCCTTAATGGATAATTCAATTCAAGAACTTCAACCGGGGTATTTAAAGTATTCGTCATATGGGTTTGCACACCACTAAGACCGCCAGTTTGTTGACTTGCGCCCATGCCTCCGCCGATGGTTTCATAATAATCCCAGGCAGGTTGCTGCTTATCGCCCACATAACCCATCGCCACATTATTCATGCTGCCATGACTGGCAGCTGCAAGCTGTTCCGGAATGGCCTTCAGTAAAGCACCGATGACGACATCAACAATGCGCGTAGAGGTCTCGACATTTCCAGCAGCAACCGCGGCTGGACGAGAAGCATTCACCAGGCACGATTCTGGCGCCGATAATTCAATTGCCCGAAACGTGCCCGCACAGGCGGGAGTGTGCCCCGGCATTAAACAACGAAATACATAATAAACCGCGGCAGCCGCAACGGATAAAGGACAATTGATATTCCCCCTCACCTGCGCTGATGTACCGCTAAAATCCACTTTGATCTGGTTTGCCCGAACAGAAATATTAACCGCAATCGGTATAGCAGACTGTCCCTGACCATCATCATCCATATAGTCAGTGAACGAATATTCACCATCCGGGATTTGAGCATAAACGGGTTCTGCCAGGCGCTCACCATAGTCATTTAAATCATCTAATGCCGAGGTAAATGTCCGTTTCCCCATTTGCACGACTAACTCCTGCAACCGTAGACAACCGATCTGATTGGCACTGATTTGAGCGGCAACATCGCCCTCAAGCGTTTGTGGCTGGCGAGTACTTTCAAGCAAGCGCGTCATAATGGATTGCTGGCGTTGCCCTTGCCTGCAGATATACGTCGGCGCAATGATGATGCCTTCCTCCTCCAGAGTCGCTGAAATTGGCATCGACCCTGGCGATTCAGCCCCAATATCAGCGTGATGAGCACGATTGGCGACAAAGGCAATGAACGTTTCCTCATGAAATACAGGGCTAATAAATGTAACATCAGGCAAATGAGTCCCACCAAGGTAAGGGTCATTTACGATGACCATGTCTCCGGCTTGCCAGTCAAACTGACTGATAATCCCCTGCATAGCATACGCCATGCTCCCCAGATGAACCGGAATATGTGCCGCCTGGGCACATAAATTCCCGCTGGCATCAAACACCGCACAGGAAAAATCCAGCCGATCACGAATATTTGGAGAAAAAGCCGCACGCTGTAACACCGCCCCCATTTCGTCACACACTGCCGCCAGCCGATTAGAAAACAAACTTAATTCAATTACACTCATTCGATTAATATAACGCGAAGCCGGCCAAATTCATATTGGCGAAGTAAGCTGCATTACTAATTTAAAGAATTGAATGTCAACCCTGATTAGGGGGTGCCCCGATAATAAATACTGTAGTAAACTACTCAAACTATTTTTTTATAACTACAAACCTAACATAGGGGAAACACATCATGAATCCACTAAAATCGATACCCGGCACAATTGCCAGCGGTTTTATCCTGGCGATCATCATCATCATTGCAATGGGCACTTCTGGCCTTAACATACTTTCATTAGAAGTGTGGTTACACGTTTTAGCTGGCGTAGTATGGATTGGTCTGCTCTACTACTTCAACTTCGTACAAGTCCCTGGTGTGGGTGCAGCACTTGCTGATTCTGATGGCCCTGGCCCTGCGGCAATTAACAAATACGTTGCTCCGCGTGCATTATTCTGGTTCCGTTGGGGAGCAGTGGCTACCTGGATAACAGGTGTTGGTGCATTACAAAATCTACCGGGCGTTCCTGAAGGTGCCAGCGGTGCACACTTAGCCTTCACTTTTGCTGATAACTTCGAAATAATCGGTCTTGGTGCATGGCTAGGTACTATTATGCTATTCAATGTTTGGGTATTTATCTGGCCAAACCAGAAGAAAATCCTTGGTATTGTTGATGCAAGTGCAGAACAAATAGCCAGTTCAAAAGTCATTGCTTTAATGGCTTCGCGGACTAATACCGTTCTTTCTATCCCTATGCTTATGTGCATGGTTGGTTACGGTCACGGTGGTTTTCCGTTCTAAACCTTTACCACGTCAACAAGCTAAAAAAACCGGCTAATTTAGCCGGTTTTTTTATATCCCAGTATCCATGCAGTCTTGTACATATCTGAAATCCAATCAGTTGAAGTAACCCTGTCTTAGGCCAGTTGGCTTTATTATTACCTTTATTATTTTAAATTTTAAAATGACTTCTCGTCAGACTACTTAAATCACCAAGAGTCGTATCGACACAAAGTTATATAACGGGTTTAAGCTCTGGTCATCAAATAAAAAAATCATTGTAGTAAACGGCAATTTGGGTAGTGGTTATTCCTTTACGCCGCATGTCACTTACATAGTCGTTAATTGCGTTAGTATCTGATTCACTATAAATATAAGCTCGGCAGCTCTAATACTTTCTGAATGTATAATAATAAAATCAATAGCTCAGTTTTATTAAAACTTAAATAGAACCTTTAGAATTGTGCTTTTTTAAAAAGAATTACTCGCAAGTAACTTTACTAAAGTATTTATAACTTTAATTTCAAATAGTTACTAATTATTCACTCTTTGTCAGTTTAGTGCCCGAATCAACTTTGCTTGTCAAAAACCACTATATCCCAACTTCCTTGTTTTAAAACATTTAAATTGCAGGGTTCACCTCATTTGCCACAATGCGCTTAAAAGACTAGAATCTTCGGTTTTCCTCGTCCAAGTTATACGGTGTAATGTGGTAAGTGGTCACCGAATGATTGGGGCCAAGTATCATTTGGCGTGGCTGCTTTTTTCTGACTACACTTTGATTTTTAATAAAAATGAAATGGAAATAATGTCTGACTATTTAATGAAAAATTATGCGCCTCTCCCGGTCACCTTTACCAAAGGCGAAGGAGCCAATTTGTGGGACGAAAAGGGTGAGCAATATCTCGACGTTCTCAGTGGTGTTGCTGTGTGTAGTTTGGGGCATGCCCATCCTGACGTTGCCATGGCTATCGCGAAACAGTCTAAACAGCTTATCCATACCTCTAACTGGTATCATATTGCTCACCAGGAGGAATTAGCCAAAGAACTTTGTGATTTGAGTAGCATGGAAAATGTTTTTTTTAGTAATTCTGGTGCTGAGGCCAATGAGACGGCAATTAAACTTGCACGTTTATACGGCCACAAAAAGAATATTGATAACCCAGCCATCATCGTAATGGACGGTAGTTTCCATGGCCGTACCCTGGCAACGCTTTCCGCCACTGGAAACCGTAAAGTTCACGCAGGATTCGAGCCTCTGGTACAAGGTTTTATCCGTGCACCTTATAATGACTTAACGGCCATCGAAAATATCGCTAACAATAATAAAGATATCGTCGCTATTTTAGTTGAACCGATTATTGGCGAAGGAGGGGTGCAAATACCCAACAGCGATTATCTGGAAGGTATCCGTAAACTTTGTGATGACAATGGCTGGCTCATGATTCTGGATGAGATCCAGACGGGAATGTGTCGAACCGGTGAATGGTTTGCCTTTCAACATAGCAACATTACACCCGATATTATGACACTGGCTAAGGCGTTAGGTAACGGTGTCCCAATTGGAGCCTGCCTTGCAAAGGGTGAAGCGGCCAATTTGTTTCACCCCGGTAACCACGGTAGCACCTACGGTGGTAACCCTTTAGTCTGTGCGGCTGCATTAGCTGTTGTTAACGTTATGAAAAAGGAAAAGCTGGCGGAAAAAAGCAAGCAACTCGGTAAAACAATGTTGGCTCAATTTAATACCGCCTTAGAAAATAACCCCGCCGTTGTTGATATACGAGGCCAGGGATTAATGATAGCCATCGAGCTCGACCGACCGTGTGGCGAGTTAATGCAAAAAGCGCTTGAACAAAAACTATTGCTAAATGTCACCGCTGAAAAAGTAGTACGATTACTACCGCCTTTAATTATTAGCGATGATCAAGCAACTGAAATTACAAACAAAGTCACTTCATTAATTAATAATTTTACCCAATAACATTGATAAACTTCATAACCAAGATACTGTCATGAAACATTTTCTTACCTTACTCGATATTCCAGCTGAAGAATTAAAACAATTAGCTCTGCGTGCAACTGAATTAAAACAAATGCAGCATCGTGGTGAAATTTATGAACCGTTAAAGAATAAAGTCATGTCGATGATTTTCGACAAATCATCAACTCGTACCCGGGTCTCGTTTGAAACTGCTATGGCACAATTTGGTGGCCATGCCATTTTCCTTTCGCCTCGTGATACCCAACTCGGTCGTGGTGAACCTGTTGAAGATAGTGCGCGCGTGCTATCAAGTATGGTCGATGTGATTATGATTCGGACCTATTCACACGATATGGTAAAAGCATTTGCCGATAACGCCAGTGTTCCCGTCATTAATGCATTAACGGATTTATATCATCCCTGTCAGTTATTAGCCGATATGCAGGCTTATAATGAAGTCAAAGGTTCTATCCAGGGTAAAACTGTCACCTGGATCGGCGACGGTAATAATATGTGCCACTCTTACATTAATGCCGCCAGACAATATGATTTTAACCTCAATATAGCAACGCCTAAAGGCTATGAACCCGTTGCTGATATTGTTCAGGCCGCAGGCAACAGAATCAAACTCACCTATTCACCGGAAGAAGCCGTTGAAAACTCTGACATGGTAACAACTGATGTGTGGGCGAGTATGGGGCAAGAAGAAGAACAAAAGCTGCGTGAAAAAGCATTTGGCAATTTTCAGGTCACCAAAAAACTGATGCAACTGGCAAATAAAGATGCCGTATTCACCCATTGCTTACCCGCCCATCGAGGCGAAGAGGTTGCGGCTGAGATTATTGACGGAGAGCAGAGTATTGCCTGGCAAGCGGCTGAAAATCGTTTGCATAGTCAAAAAGCACTATTAGAGTATTTGTTGACCAAATAATAAATACTTACGCGGCTTTAAATCGCGGGCCCCTCTAAAGCATTTCGTCATTTGGACGCTATATAAAGTAACATTCAATCGATAGCGCCGTACCCCTGCCATGCAGCTGACACAAAAGTTTATCAAAACCGTCATTTTTATCACACTTTCTAGCGTGAGTATGTCAGCCAATACTACGCCGCTTCAAGATGGATTCGACGCTTATCGAGCGGGCCGTTACGACCTGGCAATAAAATACTGGCTACCGCTGGCACAAAGCGATGAACCAACAAAAGATAACGCCGATGCAATGTATAACATCGGCTTACTCTATATGAATGGGCAAGGTGTTAAACAAGATTTCAAACTGACCAAGCAATGGTTTAAGCGTGCCGCTTTTTATGGCAGTGTCGATGCCGCCTATAACCTGGGTTCCCTGTATATGAGTCGCAAGTTTGGCTTCCCGAGTAAAAAAGATGCCTTATATTGGTGGAAGCAGGCGGCTGAACAGGGCCATGCAGATTCCCAGTATAATCTGGCAATATTACTTGCTTATGGCCACGCAACCAGAATCGATAATAAAGCCGCACTTTCCTGGTGGTATAAAGCTGCAAATAGTGGTCATAAGCAATCTGCACTGGCTTTGTCTGAAGCTTATTCAAGAGGATTATTTGGCCTAACAAAAGATAAAAAACTCGCCTTATTCTGGAAAAAACGTTCAGAATAATCTCTATTTACTGCACTCGAAACGACTACACAATTTCACTATCTAAGCCTGAATTTCTTAATCAAATTTTAAGTTAAATGTCTACCTGTGGTATAAAAGCTACAAATAATGGTAGTCATAATATCTTCATATTATTGCAAAGATACTGTCATATTATTTCAGCATTATTCCCCCGCTTAAGTGATAACACTTTATTTAACCATTACTTGGGGAACACTCAATGAATAAAAAATTAATTGCTGCAACGACAGCGACATGCTTCTTACTACCAGCAACTTCAGCTTTTGCGGCTAAAGTTCTTGATAAAAAATTAGAAATCTACGGTAAAGTTCATCTTTCTATTGATTCTGTAGATTCAGATACGACTCTTGCAGCCAATACTAGCGAAGGCATTAGTATTTCAAGCAACTCTAGTCGTTTAGGCTTTAAAGGCGTATTACCAGCGGGTAACTTAAACTTCATCTACAAAATTGAATCTGAAATTTCATTTGATGAAGGTAATAATAACAATGGTAAGGGTAGTAAATTATCCTCACGTAATACTTACGCAGGTTTAAAAGGTGGCTTTGGCCAAATTATTTTAGGACAACACGACACGCCCTTTAAAACCGTTGCATCTAAATGGGGTATTTTTGGTGATAGCGTTGGCGAGCGTCGCTCTATCTTAGGCGCTGGTTATAAAAGTGGAAATAAACTAAATATCCGTGCTAGAAATGCAATTATGTACACCTTCAAAGCCAATGCAATTACTTTTGATGCAATGTATGCAGTGGATCCAGATAGTGCACCTGATGGAACTAAAGATAACACAGATAGCAGTATAACCAGTCTTTCTGTTCGTTACAAAAACGGTCCACTATGGATAGGCGTTGCATCGGAATCTTATGATAATGCATACGATCTTAAGAATGGCAGTGCATTACGTATTGGTGCTAAATACAAATTTGGTAGCGCTCAAGTAGGTGCTTTTTATGAGTCTATTGATACAGATTCAAATCTTGCAGCTGAAAATGACTGGAATCGTGAAGCAACCGGCCTTAACGTGAAGTTCAAAATCAACAAAGCAACTGATATTCGTGCTCAATACCTGGTAGCTGATGACGCTGATAACACGACTGATACGGGTGCCTCTAAACTTAGCTTAGGTGTATTCCATAAATTAGACAAAAAAGCACAAGTTTATGTTGCTTACGGCGCAACTGACAATGATGCAAATGCTAAATTCCAAGCAGTAGATGGTGGTCACGGCGATGAAGTGAAAACTAAAAATGGTGGAAACCCTAGCGCAATATCTTTAGGATTAATCTACAAATTCTAAAGAAGCTAAATGAATGCAACAGGGATGTTGCAGTCGTTTAAATTTACTTTTTCGGCTATTACCCTCTCCACTAGATTTGCGGAATAGAAATTCTGTTATCTACGATTCAATCTCTTCCTCAAAATCACATTCCAGAACTGGTCAAAAATTGCTACTATATAGCGCATGAGTGCTGTTCTAGAACTACGTAATATCGAATGTTGTCATCACGGTCAAACCATTGTCGATGACCTTAGCTTTCACGTAAACGAAGGTGACCTTGCCTGTTTACTCGGCCCCAGCGGCTGCGGTAAAACAACGGTCTTACGCGCTATTGCCGGCTTTGAACCCATACATAAAGGCGAAATTATCATCCGCGACTTTAGCTCGTCACGACCGGGCTTTACCCGTGCACCCGAAAAACGTCGCATTGGCATGGTTTTTCAGGATTATGCACTTTTTCCACATTTAAACGTTGCCGAGAATATTTCGTTTGGCTTAAGACATTTAAGCAAAACTCAGCAACAGACCGTAATTCGTGAAATGCTCGAAGTCGTCGATCTCGAAGGTTTTGGCCAACGATATATTCATGAGTTATCCGGAGGACAACAACAACGTGTCGCACTTGCCCGGGCATTAGCCCCCAACCCCGAACTTATTTTAATGGACGAACCTTTTTCGAACCTCGATATAGAAATGCGAGAAAGGCTGAATAATGATGTTCGCGAGATACTAAAATCTAAAAATATGACCGGGATACTGGTCACTCATGACCAACATGAGGCATTTGCAATTAGCGATCATATCGGCGTTATGAATCAGGGTAAACTTTTGCAATGGGACACGGCATATAACTTATATCATTCACCCAATAGTTTGTTTATTGCCGACTTTATTGGTCAGGGTGTGTTTCTTGATGGCTTACTTAAAACCCCGGATACCGTCGAAACTGAGATTGGGGTGGTAAGCGGCGACCGGGCCTATGATCTTAAAACCGGCAGCCAGGTAAAACTGTTATTACGACCGGACGATATTATCCTGG
>Ga0316207_10004678_pt1 | contig 11755 bp, 11 predicted proteins | sample 6weekpyrite_MG_FD_204943 | JGI IMG/M metagenome (GOLD analysis project Ga0316207, IMG submission 204943) | Microbial mat bacterial communities from mineral coupon in-situ incubated in ocean water Damariscotta River, Maine, United States -... | ecosystem: Environmental > Aquatic > Marine >...
TCGATGGTCAATCGAGTGAGTTTTTATTAGGACGACATCTCGCGGGTGGTGTGCTCGGCCTGCGCGGTGGCTATAAAAAATTTAATTACGACGTATTTCTAGGAAAACCTATCTCTAAACCAGATGGCTTTCGAACAGCTAAAACAGTGTATGGCTTTAATCTTAATGTGACGTTTTAACGAGGCAAACATGAAATTTGAAGGATTAAATATCATTTGTCCGGCGAAGACCGGTAAACCGTTTAACGAAGCCGAGGTGTTAGGCTTAGCTGTTTGGCTATTAATACAATCTGATTCGCGTAAAGAACTGCCTTTAATGGATTTGCCTGTGATCCTATTACCCGCTATTAAACACGGTCAATTTATTCTCGCACTTGAAGATGATAAGCCAGTATTTTTTATTAGCTGGGCTGAAATGAGTGCAGAAGCGGAAGCACGTTATCTTGATCAGCCACCTGAACTAATGCCCTTGGCAGATTGGCATAGCGGTGATCGTATTTGGTGTTTAGATTGGCTGGCACCGTTTGGACATACATTCGTAGCTAGTCGCTTATTCAAAAACGTCTTGTTCGCTGAACGTTGTGTGCGTTCGCTTTACCATCGTGGTGATGAAAAAGGCATGCGTCTTATGCATTTTCATGGACGACTTCTTTCTCATCAGCAAGCAAAACAGTGGTTTGATGAGCACCCAATTATTAACAGTGATATCGAGTTACCTAAAATTAACGAAGCAACATCACAAACGCAATATGCATAGCAGGGAAGCCGCATGAACAAACATTTATATCGTATTATTTTTAACCGAGTCTGTGGCCGTTTTGTTGTGGTCAGTGAGTTAGCTAACATAAGACGCGGTCAGTCGAGTGGTCTTCGTGGGGGGGCTGCGGTTACAAGTCTGTGGTCACGTTTAAATCCATTGGCCTTGTTCACGCACCTGGCCTTGGGTGCCACAGTGTTGTTATCCACTACGGCTCAGGCAGAAATTGTTGCTAATAGTGCAGCGCCGCTAAACCAACAACCTACGGTAAGTACCACGGCAAACGGTATCACACAGGTTAATATTCAAACGCCGAATGCGTCAGGCTTGTCGCATAACCGCTATAGTCGTTTTGATGTTGATCCTTCAGGCGCTATTTTGAATAACGCGCGCGTCTTAACTCAAACGCAACTCGGTGGATTTGTGTTGGCTAACCCAAATTTAGCGACGGGCACTGCCAGTGTGATCTTAAATGAAGTTAATGCGAATAATCCCAGTCAACTAAGAGGCTTTCTTGAAGTTGCAGGTGATCGTGCGCAAGTAATTGTCGCTAATCCGGCAGGCATTACCTGTGATGGTTGCGGTTTTATTAATGCTGATCGCGCAACACTGACAACCGGCACGACAGTGATTAATGGCGGTAACCTCGAAGCTTATGTGGTGCGTCGCGGTATCGTCAGTATTGAAGGCGATGGCCTAGACGCCAGCCAAACTGATTTCACTGATGTTATTGCGCGTAGCGTTCGCATTAACGCCAACTTACATGCCACAGATTTGCGTATTACTACCGGTGCTAACCGTGTTAATGCCGCCAACACGACGGCAGAACGAATTGAAGGTGAGGGAGATGCACCAACCTTTGCGCTTGATGTGAGTGAACTAGGCGGCATGTATGCAGGCAAGATTCGTTTAGTCGGTACTGAACTGGGTGTAGGGGTTCGTAATGCAGGCACTATTGGTGCTAGCGCAGGTGAATTTATTCTTACGGCGGATGGTCGTTTAATTAACAGTGGTGATATTACTGCAACCACAACGGTTGCCATTAATACTGTAGAAGGCATCGATAATAGTGGCACGATTGCAGCGGGTGGATTACTCGACATTGATAGTGAGGCTGACCTCGTAAACAGAGGCAATGCCGCATTATTTGGTGACGATGTAACAATTGATGTTGCCAGCGTTAGCAATCGCGCCGAAGATGGGCGTGCCGCGGTTATTGCAGCACGTAATAACTTAACGATTAATGCGGATGAAGTTGAAAATCGTGATGGCGCACTTTTATACAGTGGCAATGACACTACTCTAACCGTTACTACATTAAATAATAACAGTGGCTTAATTGATGCCGATGGCGACATTAACATCACTGCCACGACTATTAATAACACCAATGAAAATTTTCAAACGCGTTTGGCATTTCAGGGACAAGAAGCGATACAAGAATTTGCCTTAGTTGGTTCACCTAATCGTTATCGACCTGATCAAGTTAGTTTACGTCCTGACCGAAATGATGATGTGAATTTTCTAGTCACACCAGAAGGTGAAAGTGATGCTTACAATCGTTTTGATTACACGCGTCGGCTAGATGAAACCGAAATTTTAAGCTCCGACCCAGCACAAATTCGTGCAGGCGGTGCTATTAATATTACCGCCGACACGGTGATTAATGACAATAGCCGTGTTATTGCCGGCGGTGTATTGACGGTCGACATCGATAACCTGATAAACACTGAAACTAGCGGCCGACGCATTACTCGTGAAAATGGCACGCTCACCACCTTTACACGCCGTAACCGTAAAGGCAGTGACTCAACCCGTGTGCGCGTATCTGAGTATGCACCTGCAGCCAGTGAACAAAGCTTTAGCCTTAATCAGGCTGCCTTTGCCGGGGAAACAAGCGGTGAAGCAAATCGTGCAGAGGTGCCACTGAGTAACAGTGCCTTATTCCAAAATGTGCCTGATACAGCGGCCAGTTTTTTTATTGAAACTGACCCTCGATTTATTGACCAACGCACATTTCTGTCATCAGACTTTGTACTTGATCAACTGGTTTTCGATCCAAGTATTTCCCAAAAAAGGTTAGGTGATGGCTTTTATGAACAGCGACTAGTGCAAGAACAAGTGGCACAGTTACGTGGTCGTCGATTCTTGCAAGGTTTTTCTGATAATGAAAGCCAATATCAAGCATTACTCAACGCAGGTATCACTGCGGTAAATGAATTTGATTTCAGACCCGGCATTGCATTGAGTAAGGAGCAAGTTGCACAACTTACAAGTGACGTGGTGTTATTGGTAGAACGTGAAGCAACGTTACCGAATGGTACGACTGTTCTAGCACTCGTCCCGCAACTTTACTTGCAACCACAAGCTGGCGACTTAAATGGTAATGGTGGGTTACTCGCTGCTGCACAAGTTAATCTAACTGCCACGCAAACCATCCAAAATTCAGCCTCCATCAGTGCCGATACGGAAACGACCTTAGCGGCTGAAACAATTTCTATACAAGGCGGAGATATTCGCGGTAAGGAAACAACATTAGCGGCACAAAATGATATTCAACTACGTGGTGGCAGTGTGCAGGGGGATGATCGACTTACCCTCACTGCAGGCCGTGACATTGATGCGCGTTCTGAAGTTTCAACACAAACAGGGTCACAGGGTAGTCGAGATAATATTAATCGCCGTACAACATTGTTTGTCACCAATGCACAAAGCATTTTGCTTGCCAGTGCCGGGCGTGACGTGACGCTAAACGGTGTGGACATTGTTCAAACCGGTGCGGCGGGTCAAACCCAAATAAACGCAGGGCGTGATATTAAACTAGGTACAGTCACTGAGCGATTAGAGCAATCGGTGGAGCATGATGCTAATAACTTCCGTCGTGAGAAAAATGAGGTGGAAGTGGGTAGCCGTGTATTGGCTGAAGGTGATATTAACTTGACCGCAGGCCGTGATATTGCAACGCGTGGTGCTAACTTACGCAGTGATAATGCCAATATCACCCTCAGTGCTACTGATAACATTAGTTTGGATGTCGCACGCAACAAAACCGAACTAGATGAAGGCGTTAAAAATAAAAGTAAGGGCTTTGCATCTAGTACCACTCGCACTCGTCGCGACACGCTCAAAACAGATACAGCCATAGGCAGTGTACTCAGTGCACAAAAAATTAACGTACAAGCCGGTAATGACATTACTGTTACCGGAAGCGATGTTGTTGCTTCAGAAGATCTCACGGTTAATGCAGATAACGAGATTAATATCACCACAGCGACCAATACACGACTCGAACTTAACTTACGTGAAAAGAAAAAGAGTGGTTTGTTCAGCTCAGGCGGGCTAGGCGTGACACTGGGCACCCAACAACTGAATAAAGACACCAGCACTCAAGTTGCAAGCAGTACAGGCAGTACCTTGGGCAGCCTTAGCGGAAATGTCGCACTGACCGCAGGCACTGATTTTACACAACAGGGTAGTACGGTTTCAGCACCAGAAGGTGACGTGACTATTACTGCACAGAATATCGATATCCTCGCTGCACAAGATAAACAAACTACCATTAATGAATCGCGCTTTAAACAATCGGGTATTAGCCTGACTATTACCAACCCGGTTGTCAGCGCAATACAAACCAGTCAGAGCCTGATTGATTCGGCTGGCAAAGTAGAAGACAGTCGCCTGCAAGCATTAGCGGCGGCGACCATTGCACTGAAAGCGAAAAATGCCTTTGATGCAGTTCAACAAGGCCAAGCAATTGAAAAAGGTAATCTTGCTGATAGTGTCGGTGGTATTAACATCAGCATCAGTATTGGTAGCTCAAAAAGTAAAAACACCACTACCCAAACCAGCGTTACGGCGGCGAGCAGTATTGTTGCAGCGGGTAATAATTTGTCGTTAACAGCAACGGGTACACCGGTTGAGGCCAATAATGACGGTGGTGGTGATATTGAAAACGAATTACCATTCCCACCAGTTAATAATACTGGCGGTGATATCAACATTGTTGGCAGTGAACTGAGTGCGGGTAATAACGCTAGGCTTATTGCTAATAACGCGCTGAACATTACAGCACAACAAAACACAGCAACCCTTGAGCGTGACTCAAAATCCAGTAGTTCCAGTGTTGGCATTGGCTTTAGCTTAGGCAGTCAAGGTGCAGGCTTTAATGTTTCTGCCAGTGCCTCCCGCAGCGAAGGTAGCGCCGAAGGTGATGACATCACCTTCACCCAAAGCCGTGTTAATGCCGACAATATCACCACGCTGGAATCTGGCGAAGACACAACCCTAAAAGGCGCTGTTGTTACAGGGAAGCAAATTATCGCCAAGGTGGGTGGTGACTTGAATATTGAAAGCGTGCAAGACACCAGTACGTTCAAGTCAAAAGAAAAAAGCGCAGGCTTTTCTGTCAGCATACCCGTTACCGGTGCGGGTGGATTCTCTGCTGGGGTGAATGGTGGTAACAGCAACGTTGATAGTGAGTTTAAAAGTGTCACCGAACAAAGTGGCTTTAAAGCGGGTGACGAAGGATTTGATGTCACCGTGCAAGGCAACACTGATCTAAAAGGTGCAGTGATAGCGAGTAACCAAACTGCAATCCAAAATAATAAAAACCAACTCACCACAGGCACAATCACGATAAGCAATCTTGAAAATGAAGCTGAATTTGAGGCTGATGCTATTAGTCTTGATGCCAACGTTGCCATTAAAGGTAGTGACAAAAACAACGGCTTAGCGAAACCGCTCAGCGGCGGTGGTGTGGCTGAAGATAGCGGCAAGGCGAATAGCACAACCTTATCTGGCATCAGTGACGCTAACATCACGATAACAGATGAAGACGCTCAACAAGCCTTAACTGGACAAGATGCTGAACAAGTGATTGCGAGCCTTAACACTAATGTGGACAGTGATACAGATACCAGCAATGCCCTTGGTCGTATCTTTGATGAACAAGCGGTGCAAGATAATATTGATGGGCAAACTGCGATTACCCAAGCATTTAGTCAAGTCGCACCTAAGGCGGTGGCGGATTTTGCACAAGCACAATCCGAAAGATTAAATAAATTAGCAGATGAAGAGCCTGATCTTGTTCGAGCACAAGCTTTGCGTGACGAAGCTGACAGGTACGGTGAAGCAGGGCTTTATCGAACGACGCTACAAACACTTATTGGTGGTCTTAGTGGTGGGGTTGATGGTGTCTTCGGCGCAGGGATTGCTGCAAGTAGCGCCAATATATTGGGCGAAATACAAAAAACGGTACAAATATCTTTGAAAGAAGCAGGGCTAAGTACTAACGAAGCCAATTTGCTATCGCAAGGTATTGCACAAATCACGGCGGCAACATTAGGTGGTTTTGTTGGAGATATTCAGGGGGCAGCAAGTTCTTTGGCTGTTGATACTAATAATCGACAATTGCATCCAGTTGAAGTTAACTTTTTGCAAAATAAAGATCGTATTAAACGATATGCGCAGCAAGTTGAAGAAGAAACTGGTCGAAAGCTTAGCTTAGAAGAAGCACGGCGTGAGTTAAGCGCATTTGGCGCAGGCTCTATTGATGCGGCTTCATTTGAGCTATTCGGTGGTAGTAAATTATTTAATGATTTTATTGCTAAGGAAACGGATGATGCGTTATACAATCAATTTATAGAAAAGCGAACAGATGGCGATCAACTTTATTACGTTGATAACGATGGTGAGACACGTGGTTTGTTTAGTCTTAAACTAGATGAATATAAGGATGAGTTTGTTAATCTAAAGCCTTTATTTACGGCATTTAACTCGAATGACAATGTAAACCAGTTTATTAGAGATATTAATCATATAAAGAATTCTACAAGACCTTTCAATGGGCAAAGTTATGTAGCAGGTCGTATTGCGGGGCAGGCCGCTGCGAATGTGGAAGCAGATACGCTTGATGATCTAGGTAAAATTGCTAGCAGTATAGGCCAAACAATTACAGATATCCCTGAAGCTGCTGTTAATGATGAAGTTGGTCCATTGGATGCTACACAGCTCGCTGACTATTATAAAAGATTGTTAATACTTCAAGGAAGAGACGAAGAGCTGGGTTATCTTGAAGGGTATTTGGCACAAACGGGAACGCGTCAAGAGTTTTTGTCGGTAGGAATAGGTGCAATACCTGTTGGGATCTTAGTAAAAGCAGTAGCAAGTTCAAGGCTGGCTAAGATTGTTAAGGATGTTGGTCCGTTAAGAGAGTCTGCTAGACAGTTAGATATTAATGAGGGTGTCCTAATTGATAGCACTAAAGGACTTCAGTCACGGAAAGATACGGTTTTTAATAATATTGTTGAGGGTTCTCGTGTAGAAGGAAGAAACACTTATTTATGGACAATAGATAATAGAGGAATTAACACTGCAATAGAATCCACACCGTTTCCGACACCTAGAGGTAATATAGTTCATTCTAATATTAGCAAAAAAGCTTCAATAGCTGGAGAAGCTTGGTTCGGACCCAATAATACTGTAACAATAAATGCTGGCTCAGGTCGGTTTGGTGATGGTGCTGGTATAACAACATCCCAGTGGTCGGCTGCTATAAAGTATTGGGAAAATTTAGGATATAGAGTAAATGCTATTCCATTTGGAGAAAGATGAGTGAGGATCGTAAAATGAAGTTCTGGAAATTAGTTTCTGTATGCAAGGATCTAAATGTAACTCTAAATGCTGATTGTGTAGATAAAAAATGGAGCCGATATGTAAATTGGTATAAACGATATAGTGATATTGTGAACACTCAAGATCGTGCAATTCTTGATAGTGAAGTCCCTAATGAATTGTGTAGGGAATTGTTTAAATTGAGTTCTGTAACTGTATATATATCTAATGGCTATTTGAGGAAAACACCACTAGGAAATGCTGATGAGATTATAAGTATAATAGATGTATATGATAAGTATGGTGGCGATGTGATAGAAGAAGTTTTTGAGGCAGGTTTAGTCGAAACAAGGTAAACAGAGCGTAAAAAGGTGCCGGAGGGATTAAAAAGTAACCAGTTTAAGAAAAAAGGTGCCGGAGGGATTAAAAAGTAACCAGTTTAATATTTATGTTATAAAGTAGTTATGAACAATTAATATGCAAAGGAGTTGCATATGCCAAGACGAACAAGGATGTGAAAAAAAGGTGCCGGAGGGATTAAAAAGTAACCAGTTTAATATTTATGTTAAAAAGTAGTTATGAACAATTAATACGCAAAGGAGTTGCATATGCCAAGACGAACAAGGATGTATATTCCAGATTAATTTATTCCCTCCGACACCTTTTTTATGCCTGGGATAAAGAAAGCTCCATTGTATATCATGATGAATATTTAAGACTCAGCAGTGAAAGCAAAGCGCGTTGCCATGCTTATAGAGAACTATTTAAACAGCAACTCTCTGAACATGATATTCATCAGATTAAGAAAGCAGAAAAATATTGTCATCCTATTGGTGATGAGAGGTTTAAAAAGTCAATTGAAGAAAAATATGATATTAAACTTGGCCAAATGTCACGAGGGAGACCACGGAAGAAGAGTGATGGTTAAAATTTAATCCCTCCGGCACCTTTTTACCAGGTTACAAAGTTAACGCGATACCATTTAAATAAATGTAGGTATGCATGAATATTTGGCAATTAGATTCAATATTTGAAGGTGATATGACGTTACCAATAAAGGTTTCAGGATCACGATGTGAATGGGACAAGCTAACTAAATGGTTTGAGTCAATTGGTGAGTATAGAAAACAAGGTAACAGAGATATTTTAGATTATGATTTACCACATGAGCTTATTGTAGATATATTTAGACAATCAAATAAACACTGCTATAAAACTAAGTCCGGATTGTTAATGTCTAACAAGTGCGTAGTAGATGATGAAGCAGTTTCGACATCCGGTAACGAGTTGATTACTGCTGAAGATGTTATTAAGAAATATGGTAGCTCTATATTAGAACAGGTTTTTGAAAAGGGCGCAGTAACGTTAGAAGAAAAAGAAAAAAATAAAAGGTGCCGGAGGGATTAAAGAATTGGGGTCAGAGAGCATAATTGGGGTCAGAACACAGATTTCACTAATATACGAATAATCAAATAGCTGAAACTATATATTCTGACCCCACTAATGTTGTTATTTAGAAACGGTAGCCAATGCTTATACTCAATTCTGACACATCAAGCTCACCAGTAGATAAGTTGACGTTTTCACGATCGTAATCAATTTCTTGATACTCTAGTCTTGCCTCGATGTTGCGTGAATAAGCGTAAGCGACACCAAGACCATAGCCAACACCATTCACACTTGTTGTTCCGTTGCCGGCTAAACTATCACGATAATTTGCATCGCCATCATGATAGGCTAATTTTGCAAAACCGAGCCATTTGTTATTGAATTTGTAGCCAGGTTCAATATATACCGACCAATGATCTTCTAATTCAACGTCAACAGTTTCTGTGTTGCCACCATCCAAATAAGTCACAGTATCAAAATCTGTGTCCGTTAAAGAGTATGAGGCTCCAAGATTAACTACCCAGTTACCTGATAAGGCAAAACCATAGCTAGCGTATAATTCAGTATCTACATCATTTTGAGAGCTTGATATACCGTCAAGGAAGCCACCATAGTCGACATCATTGTCAACGGCGCTAACTTTTACACCAACAGAAGGTCCCGTAAAATTTGTTTCAGTTGCATATGCAGTGTTTGCTAATAAAACACCAAAAATAATTCCAGATAACTTTGTGATTTTTTTATTCACGCGTAAATTCCTTTTATATTTATAATCCCGCTGTATATGACCATATCGATTGTTGTTAGTTCAGCTATAAAAGGTGCTTTTTCTTCTTGCAAAGGTGTTCCTCAACACACTATTCAGCGTGGTAACAATCGTGAATTCTGTTCTGCTCAAATACTTTTTTTAGGCTCTAAAACGTCTTGATGTTATAGAGTTGTGACGTTATATTGTGCATAGAGGTGTTAGCTATGAGTGAATTATCAAAGCGATCAACGATTTATTTTGATGCAGATCTACATCAGGCGTTAAGGCTGAAAGCGGCTAGTACGCATCAATCGGTTTCTGAACTGGTGAATGAAGCGGTTCGCCTTGTTTTACGTGAGGATCAAGATGATCTAAATAGCATTGCGCAACGTGTAGAGGAAGATAGCATTAGCTATGAGGTATTGCTTAACGATCTAAAGTCACATGGCAAAATATAGTCTGCACTTTAAGAAATCAGTTGCTAAGGACTTGCGGACTATCCCTAAAAAAGATGTTAAACGCATTATTCAATGCATTGAATCACTACAAGATGATCCACGAGCCGAGAGGTGTTTGAAATTAATTGGTTCAGATTGTTATCGCGTGAGACAAGGTAAATATCGTATTATTTATGAGATTCAAGATCAGCAATTGATTATTCTGGTTATAAAAATTGCGCACCGTCGTGAGGTTTATCGGTAATTTAAAAGGGTACTGACCCCTTTTTTAATTTTACTTTTTTACTGAGCCCTTTTTTAGTATGGCCAATAACGCTAGCCATCGCCTCGCCATCGCGTACGTGTAAGTGCCAATCATCAGGTTTTGTTAGCGTGATATTTTGCATAGTCGATTTCTTGCTCTGATGTTGGGGAAATTATGCCACGAAGCGGCGGGCGCGTCTGCTATGCGTCTGGTTATTCCTCAAACGATTCGGTGTGATAGCGAGCCACCTTAATGTCGTCGGACCAGTAATCACCGGGCAGACCTGCTTTGTTTTTCAGGTGAAACAGAAATTGTTCCGGCTCTGGTAGAGACTGCCATACGGTTGGTAGAAAGGTGCCACGATGGATGCCTTCACTGAGTAACAAGCCATCTTTACCCGGTTGCAGTTGATCGATTAAGTCTTGCTCAGAGCTAAATTGGATGGGTTCTGGGCTGTTAAGCACTTCAATATGGATGTGCAGTTGATCGAATTCGTTTGCCTGTAACGGGGGGAAGCGTGGATCGTGAAAAGCAGCGTTAAAGGCATTATTGCTTATATCATTAACCAGTGCCTGATTCGCTTCGAGGTTACCGATACATCCCCGAAGTTGCCCTTGTTTGTGCAGGGTGACAAAACTGGCGCGTTGTTGTTGTAAGTCGACAGAATAGTTTTGTAGATTTACGGTTAGAGGTTGACCATTTGCCAGTCCAGACTGAATTGATTCCCGAGCGAGACTGAGAAGGGTTTGTCGGTCTTTGTTGGAAAGCATAGTTAACGGCTTACACTCCATGCTCCATAACCGACGACTTGGTTGCGATCACCGGCGGTATCTCCTGAGTTACGTAGATCAAGTGTATGTACCTTTAGACCGCGTTGCTGTGCGATGGTGAGCAAGCCCTTAACCGGGTGACGGCCACAGGCATCATCAACACCAATACCATCAGGGTTGAGAGATTCAATGGCTGAGCAGGTGTGTCGATCCATTTTCTGAGCCGAGCCGTAATCGTGGTAATGACTTAGGTCAGAACTAATGATGATCAGGGTAGCATCGTCTTGCCAGGCCATGTCGATGATTTCAGCAACCTCATCGGTTGTTGCATCACCAACTACGATGGGCACTAATTCAAAGTCATCGAGGACTTCCTGCAAAAAGGGTAATTGAACCTCGAGGCTGTGTTCCTGTGCATGGGCAGCATCAAACACCTGTACTTGGGGTAGCTGGTTTAGTCGTTCCGAAGTGGCAGTATCAAGTTTGATATCTCCCAAAGGTGTCGCAAAGAACGAGGCGCTGGACGTCGCAAGACCATGAAAAGCCACACGATGTGATGGACCCAATAAGATTACGCGCCGGATTTTATTACGTAGCGGCCGTAGATTGACATAGGCACTGGCAGCGATGGGACCCGAATAGATATAACCGGCATGGGGAACGATAAGGGCTAAAGGTAGCTCCTTAGATGCTGTGGTTGTAGCTAAAAAATGATTGATTTGCTCATGTAGCTCATCTGGGTTAGCAGGATAAAATAACCCTGCAACGGCGGCTGGTC
>Ga0316207_10004679_pt1 | contig 11754 bp, 10 predicted proteins | sample 6weekpyrite_MG_FD_204943 | JGI IMG/M metagenome (GOLD analysis project Ga0316207, IMG submission 204943) | Microbial mat bacterial communities from mineral coupon in-situ incubated in ocean water Damariscotta River, Maine, United States -... | ecosystem: Environmental > Aquatic > Marine >...
GCTGTTTCACGACCTGAACCAGGTCCTTGTACTTTAATACCAACTTCTTTGATACCGTGTACCATTGCTTTTTCCATTGCATCTTCTACTGCAGCTTGTGCAGCAAAAGGAGTAGATTTCTTAGAACCTTTGAAACCAAGGCTTCCGGCAGAACTCCATGCAATCATATTACCCATATCATCGGTAACAGTTACTAGTGTATTATTGAATGATGCCGCGATATGTACGATACCTTTAGCAATATTCTTTTTTACAACTTTTTTTCTAGCTACTTTTCTTTTTGCCATAATCTATTCCTTACGCCGCGCCGACAGTTTTCTTACGACCCTTACGAGTACGTGCGTTTGTCTTAGTTTTTTGACCACGACATGGAAGACCACGACGGTGACGTAAACCACGGTATGAACCCAAGTCCATAAGAGCTTTAATATCCATAGCAACTTTCTTGCGAAGATCACCCTCTACCATGTGAGTAGCTTGGATCTCTTTTGCGATTGTTGCCGCTTCATCTTCGCTTAGTTCATGAACACGTTTGTTGTAATCAACACCCGTAGCATCAAGAATTTGACGAGATTTGTATAAACCTATACCATAGATATAAGTCAGTGCATATTCCATGCGTTTCTTTTTAGGTAAGTCAACACCAGCTATACGAGCCATGCTTATCCTTGTCTTTGTTTATGTTTTTTAGTTTTGCAGATTACTCTTACAATACCCTTGCGCTTAACGATCTTACAATCGTCACACATCTTCTTTACTGAAGAACGTACTTTCATGATTAAATCCTTCTCGTTTCACTTGCTGCTTCTAGGCGTCTAGCCAGTGGCTGACGCCAACCCTTGTATAAGCACTGTTTTGTTTATACAAAGACTCAATTATGAATCAAAGCATTACAAGCGGACGCGAATTATACTCAAGTAAATGTTAAACTTTTATTAAGAATAATTCTGATAGTCCAAAATCTCACGGATTTTTTCAATTCATCTTAAATTGCCTTGACAATCAAGAAAGCTTTGTCTATAATTTCGGCCTCTTAACGAGAAGAGTAATTATATGTTCTTTTAGTTGATAGACAACTTACTGTTAAACATTCCGGATTAGCTCAGCGGTAGAGTAGGTGACTGTTAATCACTTGGTCACTGGTTCGAATCCAGTATCCGGAGCCACTTCAATTTAAACCCCTAAATTACGACCTTTAAGCTACTTCATTTTCAGATAGTGCCATAATAGTGTCATTTTGTGCCACAGTCGCCTCTAGAAAAGCACCTCTATTTTTATCTTTTCGTTTGACATAACGAGCATAAGTCGAAAGTGTAATACTAGAATTTTTGTGACCAAGCATATGAGATACCCATAAGACATCCTCTCCATTTTCTAGCATCACTGTTGCAAAAGTATGTCGTGTATGATAAATTGGTCGATATTTAATTTCACATTGTTTCAATACATCTTTCCAAGAGTAATCACGAATTCTCTTGATATCATATATATGCATTCCTTTTTTATCAGTAAAAACATACTCACAATGACCCGTAAGCTTTTGCTGTTCTTTTAAATAAGGAACCAAGACATCAATCATATCAATAACTCGCTTACTTGATTTTGTCTTCGTTTTACCAATTCTACCCATTCAAATGCCTCTTGAAATATCAATTTCTTTACGCGTAAAATTTATGTCTTCCCAACGCAATCCAAGCATCTCTCCACTTCGCATCCCCGTAAAAAATGCAAGAGCGAAGAAATTACAACTTTGTCCAGTTGAATTTTTCAAGATTTGAAACATCTCAGGCTCTGAAAATGGTCTAATATCAGTATCTTCTATCGAAGGTACTTTAACCAGTTTTAATGGATTACTAGTGATAATTTCATCTCTCCAAGCATCCATTAAAATACTTGAAAGTACAGACCTAATATTTCGAACAGTCCTTGGTTTTAATTTTTCCAACAAATCAGATTGCCATTTTTTTAATTCAGAAACTTTAAGAGTATCAAGTTTTCTTTTTCCAAAAATAGGAGCGATGATCTGTCAACACTATTTGAGACACATTTTAAATACCTTACGCACTCGTACCATTTAGTGACAATTGATTTTCAAAGTCAACTGGTGATAAATAATTATTGCTAGAGTGCAACCTCTGTCTATTATAAAAAACTTCTATATATTCAAATATAGCTTGATTGGCTTGGCTCCTTGTTTCAAATTTCATGTGGTGTGTAAGTTCAGTTTTTAAAGAATGAAAGAAGCTTTCGGCGACTGCATTATCATAACAATTTCCACGTCGGCGCATACTCTGAATAATTCCATACTCTTTTAATACTTCTCTGTGAGAATCAGAGGCATATTGAGAACCTCTATCTGTATGCCAAACAAGGCCTTTTTCTGGACTTCTTGTTTTTAGTGCCATAAATAAGGCATCATTTACAAGAGTGCTAGTCATATTCTTATCCATAGACCATCCCACAATTTTCCTAGAGTATAAGTCAATTACGGTAGCTAAATACAACCATTCTTCTTGTGTTGGAATATAGGTAATATCTCCTACATATATTGTGTTTGGAGATGAAGTGTAAAAATCTTGTGACAGCCTATTGGGTGCAATAGCGTAATTATGGTTGGAATCTGTGGTTAATACTCTAAACCTACGCTTAGTCTTTGTGTTAAGCCCAAGTTTCTTCATTATATGGCCAATGCACCTTCTTGAAAGAACTAAGCCATAGAGTGTCTCTAGCCTTTTCTTAAGGCGACGAGTCCCATAGGTCTGATGTGAACCTATAAAAGTATCTTTTACGAGTTCATTAAGCTCAAGGTCTTCTTGATGATCTACTCGAAGCCAATGATAATAACAGCTACGAGATACTTTTAGAAGCCTGCTCATCCGTTTGATATTAAAAATACTACTATGCTCTTTCATCCATGCGTACTTTATAGAGTTTCTTTGGCGAAGTACGCGGCTGCCTTTTTTAATATTTCACAGTCTTTCTTAACGCTAGCTATCTCTTTTCTTAGTCGGCGATTTTCTTCTGCCAAACTTTCTTTAGAAGGTGACTTTGGAATATTTCCTGATGTATGTGAAGTTAAATTGTTTTTCTCTCTATGCTCTCGTAACCAAGCATATAAAGTCTTATCACTTACCCCTAGCTCTTTGGCTATTTGTAAGGTTGACTTTTCGCTGTTAAGCGCTAACTGTATTGTTGAAGCCTTAAACTCTTTCGTGTACCGATGTCCTCTTTTTCCCATTCTTGAAACCTCTCATTATTATGTAGAAATTCTACCATTTCTATGTCCTAATAAGTGTAGCCAGATCAATAGTCCTATAGACATACACAATCGATTACGAGATAAAAACAAGATAGGATAAACGGTGATTAAATATATATTTATAGATTAAAAAACATCAAATTTTTATCTCCACAGACCCTTTTTGATATAAACAACAAAAAACAAGCTATATTAAGAGATTTAAAACTGTGGTTTATAATTCTCTAAAGCTTCAATTCTATTTTGATAATATTTAATATCTTGCAAGTTTTCTAATGTCTTATGATAATATAACAGAGCGTATAAGGTCTGCATATCACCCGTATGTTTCGCAAGTGAAGCCTCAAGAACCTTGATAGCCCCCACAGTGTCTTTTCTAGAAAGTGCTACGGCATACACATATTGGTAACGTGCATTTGATGTATCCAAATCAGCAGCTTTGTTGAGAGACTGTAGTGCTTTTTCCTGCTCTTTTTGACGAACATGCCATAGGCCTGTTGCATGATGCAGAGCAGCACTATCAGGTACCTTGTTAAGACCTCTTTGCAATAATTCATAAGCTCTTTTTTCATCTCCGATACTCTGGAAATAGTAGGCATAATTTATATAGCTTGGTAGAAACATCGGTTGTACTCTCAAAGCCTCAACATAGGCTTCTTCTGCTTTAACAGATTCTCCTTGGAGAATATAAAGCTGTGCCAAGGCATTAAGTGACTCAGGTCTGTCAGCGTTAAATATAAGGGTCTCTTTATACTCTTGTATAACCTTGTTCAAGAGTGATCTTCGCTGTATATCCAGATCACCCTGAGGTAAACCAGAAAGTTGTTGTGCCGCTTCCATACGAACAATTTTTCTCTCATCTTCTAACATCTTAAAGGTCTTAGCTATACGATACTGAACAGGAAAATTTTCAAAAGTACGTAGTGCATTCAGACGAATCTCGACATCCTTATTGCCTAACATCTGTACAACTGTTGTATAACTCTGTTGTGAAGGATAGTTTCCAAGATAACCAATCGTTGTTGCCTTAACAATATCAGGTGCATCACTCATAAGCACTTCGTACAGAAACTGTTGAGACTGCTTGTCATTTTTACGCAAAGCCTCAAGTGAGTGCGAAAAGTTCTGCTTGCCTACGGGAACAGTTCCGTACCATTTCTGCATTTCTTCTGTGGCCCATAATGCATCTTTTTCTTTATGACAATTATTACAGGCATTAGGGATATCAGAATTGACGGAAAGGTCAGGTCGTGGCAATCTAAAACTGTGATCATTTCGTTCATCCACACCCATGTAGACACGTGATGGCATATGACAGGTGATACAGTCTGAACCTTTCGAGCCGATCTGATGTTTATGATGAGAACTTGCTGTGTACTTCTGCGGTGTATGACATTGATAACAGACCTTTTCACCAACTGCTTTACGCTTTAATGAATGAGGATTGTGACAATCGGAACAAGTCACCCCTGCTTCATACATCTTGCTCTGTTTAAAGGAGTTGTAGACATAGACTTCGTCTTTGATCTTTCCATCTGGAAAATAAAGGGCCTCACTCAGTGTTACGTTTTCATAATGATCAAAGAAGTCATCTCCAGGAGTATACTCATCATCCAAGGCAGCACGTCTGGAATGACATTTTGCACACATCTGTACCTCTTTATGTTCCAAATCTCCTTGACGTGTCTTATGCTCATAAGAAGAAGCTTTAAGATGAAAGTCAAATCCGTTCTCGCCTTTCTTTCCAGAATTTGCCCATTCAAGATGTTTAGATGCAGGTCCATGACACGATTCGCATGAAACATCGATCACATCATACGTAGTACTGAATGTCTTCGTCTTTGGGTCATAGTTCTTCTTTAGGTTCGTACTGTGACAATCCGCACACATAAAGTTCCAGTTTAGATTTGGACCCGTCCAGTGGAGTACATCATCTGACTTTATACTCTCATGTGGATGCAGATGATACCAATTTTGACCACCATCTTCTTGGGATCTACTATCCCATGCAATGTCCAAGACCTGTATCTTTCCTTTAGGAAATTTCACCATATACTGCTGAAGGGGATAAACTCCAAAAGTGTAGCTTATCTCATAATCATGCAGATTTCCGTCCGGGCCGTCAGTACGAACCATAAACTGCTTTCCTTTTTTAAAAAAAGTGCTGATAATCCCAGCTTTAGAGACAAACTCTGCCTTATTAAAGTCACCCCGTACCGTATCTTCATCAGCGATCTGCATGGCAAGGTCATGATGCGAGCCTTTCCACTGTTTATAAGCCACTTGATGACAACTTGCACAGTTTTTATCGCCTACATAGTGAGCATCAGTAGCTAAAAGAGATAGGGTTAAAAACACAGTTAGAAGGAGTAGTCTTTTCAATATGATTCCATTTATATCTTTCTTTTTCACACACATTAATATTATGGGTGATAATAGCATTAAAACAATCAAACCCTTATAACTTGGGCAGGCATTCACAGATTAAAGCCATTAAAACCCAGCTATCAGAGCATAGAACATTTAATGGAACGCATAAGAAAGAAATCAGTGGTTAACAACTATTTTCACGCATATAATATTGAACGAGAAAATGGTATATATGAGACAAGTAGTACAAAGTTCTTGAAGCTACTTATTTCGCTTTCCGGCATTATTTAGAAATTATTGGCTAAATAGGTTATTATTTTATGACTCACCAAGAACTTCTTTACATGTCTTATATCCATGATCAATCATCTCGCGCGCACGCGTGAACTCTAAAGTTCCACATAGATTACGTGGGAATTCAATCTCTACATCCGGTGGATACGCTGAAAGTTTCATTCGAGCAATAGTTCCTTGCATCGCATCAAAAGATTGATCTGCGATCTTATACATACTCTTTCTTTCAGTAAAAAATTCTGGGCTCGCTATGCTTTTTAGATAGGAAACAATCTTTTGTGATGTCGATCCATCATCAAGATCAACCACCTTATCATAAGCAGGATCCACGCTTCCACCAAGGTTGACTGCGATAGTTAAGTCTGTTTCATCATTGAATGTCGGTGCAATCGGCACAGGATTAAGTACCCCACCATCGATCAGATCTCGGCTGTTTAAATGATAGGGGACGAAAAATAGAGGTAAGGATATAGAAGCACGAATAGCCTCTATTAAAGAACCTTTGTTAAGCCATATCTCTTTTTCAGCCGTGACATCTGCGGCGATAGCTGTGTATTTCATATCAAGATCTTCAATCTGATGGTCTCCGATTAATTCAGTGAGTTTTTTCATTAAAATTTCTCCTGATACAAGCCCCCCAGAACCTTTAAAATCCAGTAACTGTAGCATATCAATAACATTAAGCTCACACAACCAATCAACATATGTATCAAGTTTACCTGCGGCATAAAAACCACCGATCAAGGCACCCATGGAACAGCCAGAAATCGACTTGATGACATAATCATTTTCTTCTAACCATCTAATAACACCAACATGTGTCATCCCTCTTGCCCCGCCGCTACCTAATACTAAAGATACTGTTTTTGCCATCTGTTTTCCTTTTTTTTAACGCCTTAAGCTATTCATAGCCATCTATAAAACACAACTATCCCTTGCAATGTCCAAGACCTGCATAACAAGTTCATGATGCCTTCACTTTTTTCCTTCTAAAACTTCTGTTAATATATTTCCATTTGCGCCTGATGGTGGTTTTACATTTACATAGGCACTAAGTGTTCTTGCTACATCAACGGTTTGTATCTTTGTATACACTTTTTGTGCCTTAAGCCCATGACCTGCGAAAATAACAGGAACGAAGGTATCATAAGTCCAAAGTGAACCATGAGTAGATGCCACACGTAAGCCATCAAAATCATTAATAAACCAATTTGGCTCAAAAAGTAAAAATATATTTCCAGAACGTTTTGTATTATGTGAGTTTAAAATCAAACGCATATTCTGTGTATTAGCCACCTTTCCATCCATTAAATCAGAACTCGATACCGCGCAAGAAACACCTTTAAACTTTTTAAGCTCATCCGCTACTGCACGTTCAACTCTTGAAAGTTCTAAGTTATTTTCTTTGATAAGCTTTTGGTTCAAGTAGATATAAGGAGGGTTAAATGCCTGTATCAGTTCTTTATCGAGGCCAAACTCTTTTTTTAATCTCGTAATTGCCTCTGTCTTATCCCAAACATTTACATCCACATAATTTGCTTCTATGCCATATTCATTGACTTGGCCTGGTGCGTCTGGTCCACCATGGTCTGCTGATAATACGATTAAGGTATTTTCTAATCCAACACGTTTATCCACAAAGGCCAAAAGCTTCTCTAGGGTTTTATCAAGTCGTAGAAGGTTATCTTCTGCTTCTAAACTTGATGGTGAAAAAAGGTGTCCTACATAATCCGTAGACGAAAAACTCACAGATAGATAATCCGTAACATCATCAGCACCTATCTTTTCATTTGCAATAAGCTCTTTTGTAAAATCAAGCGTCATTTCATCTCCCGCTGGACTAAGTGTTAGCAGGGTTGTAAAGTATTTACCATTAGAATTTCCATAAGGATGAGGGAAAGTCCGTCCGAATTTTGCAAAAGACGTTTCCCATTCTTGATTATCTTTGGCACCAAAAAGGTACGTTGATGATGGGAACAATAACTCCCAGGAGGTATTAGAATATTTTGATGTTGGCTTTGATTCATTAAATTTTTCTACCCATTTTGGATACTTATCATAATAAAACGAACTTGTAATAAACTCACCTTTAGCCTTTGAGAACCAAAAAGCTTTTCCCGCATGACCTGCCATCGAAACAGATCCACGATCTTTTACAGATACCGCAAAAACTTTTGCTTTTTTATTTGTGTTCATGGAGAGTTCATCACTAAATGTTGATACTAAGATATTTGCAGGTGAACGGCCGTCTGTTCTTGCTGTTTTTTGCGTTGGGTCAATCTCTGTTGACTTGTCTACGTCCGCACCAGCGCTTAAAAGCGGATATCTATAATCTTCTATATTATACGTTAGGGCATGTGTTGTTCTATCATACCAGACATTACCAATCAAACCATGTACAGATGGGTAAGCCTCCGTAGCCAAGGTTGTATGTCCAACTACAGTTTCAGTATTAGAGTGGGCATGATGAGCATCCTCATAGACTATACCATCATTATACAAGTACTTAAACCCACCCTCTGACATGTTTGACATGTATCTTTTAGGAAGGTCCCCTCGAAGTTGATCAACGGTGATTTGTAGAATCAGTTTAGGAGCTGGACTACTGTCTTGTGCATAAAGAGTGGAAATATTAAAAAGGGTAAAAATCAGTAAGAAAGAAATAAAAAATTTCATGAGAGGGTCCTTGCGTATATATCCCCATCAAGAAGATGGGAACGAAGACATATACAGTCTAATTAGTCACCCGTGACCGAAGTCATTTTATCCAAGACTTTGTCCAGACTAAAGCTTGCCGCTTTTTGACGTGGAGGGAACTCTTTAAAGGTTCCCAAGAATCCAGCTACATAAGTTTGTGCCGGAACCAGAAGGAAGGCATGGTCTAGCAACCAGTCATAGTATGTATTAGACGTCAACTGAGCACGCTCATAAGGATCGCGGCGAAGATTTGTGATCAATGGTACCCTTAAAGGTGTAAATGGATTTGCCCACGCTTCCAAAGTAGTCTCAACACGCTGCTCCATAAAGATTGCTTTCCAATCGTTATAGCGTAAAGCCGTCAGGTCACCGTCATCTGAAAAGTAAAATATCTCTTTACGAGGTCCTTCTTCTTCTTTACCTGTCAAATATGGCAAGAAGTTATAACCATCAAGGTGAACTTTATACGTTCGTCCAAGTGAACGTACTCCACCTTTTTTCAGACGTTCTTTGATAGTATCTGTACCTGCAGCAGCTAAGAATGTCGGCATCCAATCCATATGGTGCATAATCTCATTAGACCAAGTTCCTGCTTTGATATGTCCCGGCCATTTAACCATAGCGGGTACTCTCCAACCACCTTCCCAGTTTGTATTTTTCTCACCTCTAAATGGTGTCATAGCAGCATCTGGCCATGTGTTCATATGTGGACCATTGTCTGTAGAATAAAATACAATCGTATTGTCAGTCACTTTAAGGTCATCCAGTGCTTTTAGAAGCTTTCCTACGTGCATATCATGTTCTACCATTCCATCACTATACTCATCTTGACCGGAAATACCACGTAGTTCTTTTTTTACATGGGTACGAAAGTGCATACGCGTACCGCTCCACCATACAAAAAATGGTTTGTTAGCTTTTGCCTGACGTGTCATAAAGTCAATAGAAGCTGCGACAGTATCATCATCAATTGTCTCCATACGTTTTTTTGTCAATGGACCGGTATCTTCAATCTTACCACCCGCAAAAGAGTGAATAACACCACGCGGACCATATCTTTTACGAAAGTCATCACCTTTAGGATAATCCTCAAGCTCAGGTTCTTCCTCCGCATTTAAGTGGTAGAGGTTACCAAAAAACTCATCAAAACCATGGTTGGTTGGTAGCATCTCATCTCTGTCACCCAGATGGTTTTTCCCAAACTGTCCGGTAGCATAGCCATGTGCTTTAAGAAGACCGGCAATAGTTGGGTCTTCTACTTTCATTCCCTCTTTTGCACCGGGAAGTCCAACTTTAGAAAGTCCAGTACGAAAGACACTCTGTCCCATAATGAATGAAGAACGTCCAGCCGTACATGACTGTTCACCATAATAATCTGTAAAGGTAACCCCATCTTGTGCAATGGAATCAATGTTTGGAGTCTTATAACCCATCATACCATGCGTATACTGACTGATATTCGATTGCCCAATATCATCACCCCAAATAACAAGTATATTTGGTTTTTTTGAAGCATGTAACGAAGTAGACACTACTATACTTACAATAAATATTGTCATTATTTTTAACATAAAGGATCCCTTTTGGTTTTAGACTATTGTATCACCGTATTCTTATTTATGTCTTATAAAAAAATATAGACAATGTTTATCATAAAAGTGAATTCGGTGCCAGCATCGTGCCATTTGATACTATTAATTATCACTTTTTTCGAAAAGTGTAAAACGGAAAACTTCGTATTTATGGTATCTGATGGTATTTAGCGTCTAACTCGATGAAATCCAGTATCCGGAGCCACTTCAATTTTAACCCCTAAAATACGTACTTTTAAACCATTTCTCATAAGAACTGTGCCCATTTTTGACTGCACTACGACCTAACATATAAGAAACCCACAAGATATTTGCATGTTCGATTATCACCGCAGCAAAGTTATCATATATTAACGCTCTAGCTGTATTTCCTGCTTGATCATGATCTAGACAACGAAGATTCGCTCACAGAGGGATATCTTCAACCGACTCATTATATCTTTTTTTTCAAATTCATTCACGAAGGATCTAGTTTTTAGGGACATTCCAAAGTTTCAATTAACTATATCTATTGTATCATTTAATTTAATGCTTAGAATAGGGGTTGATTTGTTTTTCAAAAAGTCTTTTATTCTAATTGCACTAATTGCTATTATCTTTTTTATTGCTAGTGAAGTATCTTCTTTTTACATAGGTTCTAAAAAAGCAAGAGCGGAAATATATGAAAATGACAAATTAGCGCTAGCCAATTTAACACTAGCTCAAAAAGAAAACATCAAAATATTAGCGAGCAGCCTTGCACTTAACAAAGATGTTAAAAAAGCATATCGTAAAAATAACCCTGAGTTGATAAAAGAGCATATTTTTCCAATTTGGCAAAAAGTCAAAAATGAAAAACTTGTTTATGAGATTCATTTTTTCAAACCACCTGCTATCTCATTTGTTAATTTTTCAGACTTTGACTCTATTGGACAAGATACATCTGATGTTAGAAGTGATATTAAATGGATAACATCCTCATTTAAACACAGCACACATGCTATGATGTGTAAAACTTATGCAGGACTTCGTGCTACATATCCAATTATAGATGATGATGGAACAATGCTTGGTGGTATCTCACTTGGTAAAAAAATAGACTGGCTGCCAAAGACAATAAAGCAACATACAAATAGAGAAGCTTTCTTAGTCTATACGAAAAAATCAACGTCTACATTAATTAAAAGCTATTATGACTCTTTTATAGAAGACAAAAAAGTTATAGGTGATTATATCTTAGCTAATCAAACTATAAAGATGCCATTAAAACTAATAGAAAAAATCAACTTCTCGAAAAAGATGCAAGACATTCAATTAGATGGCATTAATTATTCCTTAAATAGTTATCCCATTATGGACTTCAATGATAATATCATGGGATATACATTTATATTAAGCGATATAAGTTATTTTTACAAGAAATATACTGATGAGCTTTATAATGGCCTGAAAAATCAAGACAAGTTATTCGCCTGATTTAATTTCACCTCTTACTCGTTACACTATCCCACGTTTTTAATAGCTTCAAGATATAGATTCATCGGTTTTTGATAATTGATAGAT
>Ga0316207_10004680_pt1 | contig 11752 bp, 8 predicted proteins | sample 6weekpyrite_MG_FD_204943 | JGI IMG/M metagenome (GOLD analysis project Ga0316207, IMG submission 204943) | Microbial mat bacterial communities from mineral coupon in-situ incubated in ocean water Damariscotta River, Maine, United States -... | ecosystem: Environmental > Aquatic > Marine >...
GGTATCGGTAATGTCTGGGCAAATTCGACAATTGAAACGGGCTTACCGCTTATTGGCGATCTTGAAGGCGAAGCCTCGATGTTCAAATGGTTCGTAGGTCTAAATTTAAACTTAGGTTTGATGAATCTGGTGTACGAAACAGATACTACCGGCGACTCCATGTCTCATAGTGTCAAAATGGGATTTAGATTCTAAGAAAACAGTATTTATTTTTTTAAAAAGGCCAGTGTGATATTTCACACTGGCCTTTTTCATTATTAATAAGCTGTAATTCAAATAAAACGGGGTACAATACGATAACTCACTTGTTTTAAACCGTTATACTCCATGAAATCATTTCGACCTGTTCTAAAATCGTCAGTTGCCTTCACTTTTCTCGCTAGTTTGCTACTGCCTGTGTATGCTGATGACCATGTTCCCGGTGAGCTTTTAATTAAATTTAAAAAAGCCCCAGTAAGCACCTTAAACAGCCTCTCTTTGGACGATAATAAGACATCTCGTTTATCTCCCTTTCAAGCCATCATTAACCATCATGTGGATCTACTGACCGTTCAACAGCGTCACGTATTTTCCCACGTAAAGGTGGAACATTGGCAGTTTTCGAGCAGTAAAGAGTTGAACCATGTTTTGCAAACATTAAAGCGTGACCCCAATGTTTTAATGGTCGAACCAAATTATCGTCGATTTCCAAGATCCTCGCATTCGGCAACAGAAAATGCCAAAACATTAAGCCATCAACAGCTCACTCAAATGAATTTAGACGGTGTTAAAGCGGATCCTTCTAACCGCTTGGTCAGAGTTGCTATTTTTGATGATGCGTTTGAATTATCGCATCCGGATTTAATTGGTCGATACGAAGCACCGAGAAATATCGTCAATAGTGACAGTGATGTCGCACCGCAAACTTGTGAGGCCACCGGATTTAGAGAAAGCCATGGTACGCAAGTAATGGGAATTTTGGCAGCGAACGACGCCAACAATACAGGCGTTACGGGGGCGACTGATTCTGGAGTTAAAGTCATTCCAATTCGCATTAGCTGTAATTATTCCGTTGCCGATGAATTAAAAGCGGTGGATTGGGCAATTGAGAACAACGCAGATATCGTCAATATCAGTTACGGTGGCCCTCAGTTTTCGTTTAGTGAAGATGACGCCATTCGTTTATTGAACGAAAATGGAATTTTACTGGTTGCGGCAGCCGGAAATGAAGAGATTAGCAACGATAGAATAAAAGACTATCCTTCAGGGCTTGATTACCCAAATATTATTGCTGTCGCGGCGGCTGACGCACAAAAAAATCTGACAAACTGGAGTCAATACGGTGCGACCAGTGTTGATTTGGCCGCGCCTGGAAATGAAATTGGAACAACTGGCTTGTCGGGAAGTTATGTTTCAAATAAAGGAACGTCCTTCTCATCTCCCTTAATCGCGGGTGTCGCTGCTACCCTATTAGGGAGGCATTCGGATAAAAGCGTGTACGACGTTAAAGCGGCTTTATTAGCCTCTGTAATACCGTACACAAGCTACCAGCAAGCGAGTTTGGCATCTGGTGGCTATGTTGACGCACTTGCCGCACATGAACTGCTAGGAGAGTTTCAGCGCCCACCTGTTCCACTGGTGAAAAGCATCGAAATTGATGATAGCGCCGGTAACAACAATGGTGAAATAGATCCTAACGAAGATATTGTTCTTGTATTAACTTTAGAGAACATTTGGGGAGATGCCGATTCGATGTCGTTAACGCTAAACTCATCGATTCAGGGCTTTTCGCCAATTCAACAACAATTACAGGCCGGGTTAAATGGAATAGGCGAATCATTTAATGGCTCTTCAACACAAACATCTTACGGCACCGCCGAGGTCAGGTTCCCAATCGATTTTGGTGTACAAACACAAACCCCTGGGTTGCTCTTTACACTCGATATACGTGGAAAATATGCATCGTTCAGCAACGACTATCAGTACGAACGAGCGTTTGTTATAGATACTGGTAGTGTTGATATCGATGGAATCGTGCAAACAAATTTACGTAAACATGACCAAGATGACGTACATTATTATCACGTCAACGTGCCAGAACGAAAAGGAACCGTCACAATTTCGTTGGAAATGCTGGATACGACCGTTTCGGCAAATAATCTTAATTTGCTGGTTAATCGCTTTAATTCACCCCAATTTATTTTTAATAAATACGAAAAAGTATCATCGATAGGGGGGACTATCATCGAAAGCGTTAATCGAGGGACACTGGTCAGCGCCAAAGGGGGTTCTCAATCCGAAACCATTACTTTGCAAGACGTGGGTGAGGGTGTGACGCTAAGAATTGCTGTTGCAGCGAGTGACGAATCAGATGCAACAAATATTGGCTATCGAATGCGAATATCATCGACGAATAAGAAATTAGCGCGAGGTTCTATTAGTGGGTGTACGGTTTCCATTAACCGTGCATTCGACCCTACCTTGATTTTATTAGCGCTATTTGCCGCCGTTTCTCTTTTTAGACAAAGAAATCAGACAAAAAAAATGGAAAAACTGATTTAATTTAGCCTTTTTCTATTCCTTTTCCTATATATCCCCTTCCCATTTACCATTTACCCAGTAATTTGCTTTAATTAATGAAGAGTGTGGTTTTCTGTATCGATATCATCGATATTTTTAAAAATCGAGATAATATTATGAATAAATTAATAGAGATAGTTGTAAAGAGGCGAGTAATTGAGAAAACTGTTCGGTTTCCTCTATGGAAACGGGGGCAATTGATCTCACGTTGCGATAATAAATCGATGTAGTTGGTTTGGTTTTACATTACTGCGGTAATTTAATGCCGATTGAGTAAAGCAGTTGTATATTCTATTGATGGTTTTAAATTCGTGTTTAATTCGATAATCAGTAACATTTATGAGCAACAAAATGATTAATATTCCTTATCCAACCAAAAAATCGTGTTTTTAATTAAGAATTCTCTCTAAAACCGAGGGAAATTTATTTTGAAGTCCAAATTTCATCGGACTTCATCAAAATTACCGGTAGACCCAAACTAAATTACATAGACTCTCCGTATATTTGTATTTTTTTACGTTTTAAATGTTTTCGTTCATCTTTTTTTTCGTGGAGATTAGGTTAACTAAACGTGTTACTTCAATTCAATCTTCAAAATAGATAAGAAAAACGACCATAATTGATCTGAAAACCAAGTTTCAACTCTATTTTATGAACAATATTACGTTTTTCGATTATTCATTACGCTTTTTCAGCCATTTTGTTTGTCATTGACATGGAGTTCTCTGTTCATTGAATGTAATTAGAGAAAAAGTAAATGCTCTGGCTGTATTATTAAAAATGGGTTTTTCGTACGTAAATTTTGTTTTAATCGATAAAAACTGAGATTGAATCTTATGATTAACGATACTTAACGCAAAATAGAATACATAAATGAGTTGTTTCCATTAAAGTTGACTCCGACAGTGCGAGTACTCCATTTATTTCGATGCTGCTGTACTTTCTTTGATGTGTTTAAGATTTTCATTCGTGTTTTTACGCATTGTCCTGTGAAATAACCACGCTAATTGTTATTAAATTGGCTTGCCTTGTGTTTTTTACGATTGATATTGCGAAATTCGAATAGCGATTACCCTAAATTATTCGATTTGCCTCCTAATTTCATGCAATCAGCAATTTGCTATCAAAGACAGCAAGAATAATCGTCATCATTCAAAAATTTAATTGGTTAATCCGCTTAAATTGGCGAAAATTTTGTTTTTATCCTGTTTTTCTCTTTTTTTATCATAAAAAATCACGTGAATCGGTTTAATGTCTCCGAACTTTCAATAATTCTGTCAATTCAGGGTTAATTTTGATTTTGTTTTTCGTTTTTAAGACGAACTTTGGGAGTTCATCCAATGTTATTTCATCATTTTTCACAAAATAAAGAAGTAAAAATCGATTTATATGATAAAAATTCTAGGAATTACTGAACGAAAAATGTTTTATTGTTGAGTTTTCTTAAGATTGAGATTTAAAAATATAGGAATAATGAGATACCTCAAATCAAGTAAAGCGAAAATTAAAAATGATTATTCTTGGTTTTTAACTTGGAGAAGGTGGGAGAGAATTTTATTTTTCCTTTTTTAGCAGAATATTTTTAGCAAAAAAACAAAATATCGGGAGCGTATTTTTCAAAGAATATAAAAATAAATAAGGCAAATGTGAAAAAAAAAGTGAGTGAAACTCTTTTTTTTGCATTTTTTATAAAAAAAATTAAAAAAAATCACTTTTTTTTCTAAAAAATTAGGCAAAAAACTAAAAAAAGTCTAAACTATTTTCAAATAATGACGAAAATTAATTGAAGATGATTGCATATCTCGTTTTTTTTTGTGATTATATGCCATCAATTTTTTTTGACCTAAAGAAGGAGCAACCTGGTAATGGCGAACAAAACTTCAAGCAAGAAGACTAGCAGTAAGGCGACGACAGCAACATCGAAACAAAAAGCTATGGCAAAGAAAAAAGCAGCCGCAGCTTCTAAGAAAGCAGCAGCAGCTAAGAAAAAAGCAGCCGCAGCTTCTAAGAAAGCAGCAGCAGCTAAGAAAAAAGCCGCAGCAGCTTCTAAAAAGAAAGCTGCAATAGCTAAAAAGAAAGCCGCAGCTGCAAAAAAAGTAGCAGCAGCTAAGAAGAAAGCAGCCGCTTCTGCAAAAAAAGCAGCAGCAGCTAAGAAAAAAGCGATAGCTTCAGCGAAAAAAGCTGCTGCTATGGCGAAAAAGAAAGCAGCAGCCTCTAAAAAGAAAGCTGCTTTAGCTAAGAAACGTGAAGCCGCTGCTAAGAAAAAAGCAGCTATGACCGCTCGGAAAGCAAAAGCAAAAGCAATTGCTGACAAAAAAGCAAAAGAAGCAGCTAAAAAGAAAGCTGTAGAAGCGTTTGCAGCAAAATGGGAAAAGGATTTTGCTAAGAAAGAAGCTGCTAAAGCGAAAGCTGCTTCAAAACGTAAAAAAGCGTCAAAAAAGGGTAAAGCAAAAAAATCTAAAGCTTCAGTTGCGTCAAGCGCTGTAGCATCAAGTTCAGTCGCAAGCTAAACTTATTTTTTGCTAAATTTTCTCCATATCGGAGAGAAAAAGCCACTGTTTCATTGAAACAGTGGCTTTTTTCTTTATCTATCATGCAAAAATGCCAAATAGCTCACAGTTATTTATGACTCTATGGCAATTCGAGTTAGGTAAATGTGATTTTTGATTCAAATAGGGCATTCATTTAGATTAATCCTTCAAAAGGCTGAACTTCAACATAGCTGTTTTCTGATATATTTCCAGATTCCATAGGCAAAACGATAAAACAATTCGCATTACTCATTGAACTCAATACATGTGAACCTTGATTACCCGTACTTTCTACAACTTTTTCTCCATTTTTATTCAGTGTGATCCTTCCACGTTGATATTCAATACGACCAGGCCGTTTTTTTAAGGAAGAAATACATTTCATACGAACAGATGGGGTTTCAACGATCGATTGTCCCATCATTTTACGAAGAGCAGGTTGGATATATTGATAAAACGTAACCATTGCAGATACTGGGTTGCCGGGTAGACCGAAAAAAATTGCGTTTCGTATCGTTCCTACGGCGAGAGGGCGACCAGGTTTCATAGCAATCTTCCAAAAATTCACTTGTCCGATCTCTTCTAGGATCAGTTTTACATAATCTGCATCCCCCACAGAAACACCGCCGCTGGTAATAATAACATCTGCAATTTCACTGGCTTCTTCAAAAGCATCTCGAATCTTATTTGGGTCATCGGGTATTATGCCCAAATCAATCGCTTCAACACCGAGGTTTTGAAGCATGCAATAAATGGTATATCGGTTACTATCGTAGATTTGTCCTGCTTCAAGTGTTTCTTCGACATTCTTTAATTCGTCGCCCGTTGATAAGAAAGCGACCCTTAATTTTCGAACCACTTCAACGTTCGCAATGCCCAATGATGCAAATAGGCCGATATCAGATGCGGATAATTTTCTTCCTGCATGAACGGCAGCAGCTCCTTTCGATAAATCTTCTCCTCGTTGCCGGACATTCTGCCCGATTTTATGATCGCCAACTATTTTAATAAATGAATCTTGGTTTGATGTATGTTCTTGCATAATGACTGTATCGACTCCATCAGGTATAACCGCCCCCGTCATAATTCTTACGCATTCGTTTGCATTAACTTGGCCGGCAAATGGTTTCCCCGCTAATGCCACCCCAACCTTGGTGAATTCTTTTGTGGTTTTTAGATCGATACCTCGAACACCAAATCCATCCATCGCGGAATTTGTGTAGGCGGGCACATCAATTGTGGAAAGAATGTCTTTAATCAGTGTTCGATTAAGTGCGTCGCGAATTTTAACGGTTTCCGAGTCAGATATGACGGGAAGAATATCACTTATCCGTTTATGTGCCTCTGATGCATTCAGAGAATTTGGGTCATAATCGTCTTGGCATGTCGCTTCTTTGTCTTTGGTACTCACATTTGATCCTATTGTTTTAAGAATTAAAAAAGTGTTTAAGTATGAATTGAGTGATTGATAGGGGGGCGTTAATATCCAACGTAACGATAGTATGATGGGAGTCATCATCTTGATCTGTTGCGATGGCAATAATGTTTGGGTCATCGGGATATAAAAGTGGCTTATTCAAAATGGCGCGTCTTAGCTCTATTCTAGGTATATTTTCGTGCTTAAAGCCCTCCACCAAAATAATATCCAGGGTTTGTTTATTAAGTTCCTTTATTAATACGTTTAGGTCAGGTTCTTTGTCGTTTGATTGATTTTCATGAATTCTCGCCCAACGCTTAGACGAAGCGACGATGGTATCAATGGCACCAGCTTTTCTTAATTTATAACTATCTTTACCAGGAATATCAATATCAAAGTCATGGTGTGCATGTTTTATCACAGCTAATCGTAACCCTTCTTCGCTTAAAACAGGAATCAGCTTTTCAAGAAGGGTGGTTTTTCCTGTTCCACTATAAGCGGCAAATCCAATAATGGGTATCGTTGAACTCAGGTGCATGGATATCCTTTATTATTTATTTTTCAAAAGAGTCAATTGATCGATGGCATTAATGTTTGAAAATGCCTCTTTAGCATCTGAAAAATCAACGCTGAGTGGATGATGATGTTGCATCCAACCATAAACACTCGATTGCCCTTGATCGAGATAAGTTGGAATATCATTTAACAAATCTCGCCGACATAGAAAAAATAAGTTTTGCTGCCGATTTCCATCATGAACTACCGCTATAGAGGCATGATGATTGTTAAATTCCTTAAGAAGTCTGCTAGTTAAATTGTCAGGAATACGGGGTGTATCGCAGGGCATAATCATGACGAGTTTAGTCTGAACATGAGGGAGACAGTTAATTACCCCTGAGAGAGGACCTTTATTTGGATAGATAGAGTCGGTTACGACGATGTCACATATTTGTTTGTATTCGTTAATGTCCTTATTAGCGCTGATTATCACTTTTGCCGCGCTAAGATTTGCCGAGTCAAATACATGTTTTACAAATGGCTGATCTTCTAGTTCAATTAATCCTTTATTTCGGCCGCCCATTCGAGACCCTTGTCCACCAGAAAGAATGATAACGGTAATATCCTGGTGAGTATATTTCATTATAAGGGAGATACTGAATTAGACTGAGCCGTTTTTTTCCCTCGTTCTTCATTCACCATTCGTAGCAAAAGAAAACCAGCGATAAAAAAGAACGTGGTGGAAAGCAATGACATTTTGTGATCGCCGTTTGTGAAATGGGCCACCAATCCATACGAAATTGGACCCACAACGGCGGAAAGCCGAACAGTTAAACCCCAAAAACCGAAGAATTCACCATTATGATGCCTTGGAGAAAATGAACCGACCAATGCTCTTCCTGCACTTTGGCTCGAACCCAAAGCAATACCAATAAGGAGGGCAACAACCCAAAACCAAAGTAAAGAAGACGTAAAGTACGCGATGAGCATCGCTAATATCCAGATGAATAATGTTATATTTAAGGTGTTTTTTATCCCAAGTTTGTCCTGAACAAAACCAAAAATAAAGGCACCTATTGCTGCTGCGACATTGACAACAAGAATCAATTGAATCGTATCTGAGGTTTGAAAGTCCATAACTTCTTGCGCATATATCGCAGCGATCACAACGACTGTATTTATCCCACTGTAAAACACGAGCAAACTTGCCATAAAACGAAACATATCTGAATAGGTATGCCGTTTATGCCATGTGGATTTAACCTGGTTGAAGCTTGATTTAATATAGAATTGAAGTGGTTCAGATCGTTTTGTAATACGTTGCTCTTTTAAGAAAATAAAGGTTGGCAGACTGGCTATAAAAAAACACCCGGCTACAATGAGCATTGTAAAGGGAACGAACTCACTTGCTTCTTCTCCTCTGGCTTGCGCCATGTTGATGTAATACAAACACAATCCTAAGACGAGTAAACCACCAACATATCCTAATGCCCAGCCGAAGCCTGAAATTTTCCCAATGTTTTCGCTGTTGGAAATTTCGGGCAGAAATGCCGCGACAATACTTTCACCAATAAAAAACATAACACTTGAGAGGATTACGAAGAGGCTCGCGTATACAATGTCACCTTGATGTGCGAAAAACAAAGCAGCGGTAAACAAAGTACACAACGACATTGAAATAAAGAGTAATGTCTTTTTGTTTCCTAAGGTATCTGTGATTGAGCCAGCAATCGGTGAAGCAAAAAGTACGATTATGTTGGCAACCGCAATTATTATTGTCCAAATCAGCGTGGCTGTTCCCGAAGGCATATCACCAGCAATAACTGCAATAAAATAACTGTTAAATACCGCTGTCAGGACAACAGTGGTAAAGCCAGAATTGGCAAAGTCATACATCGCCCAACCAAAAATTTCTCGCTTTTGAGTCATGTTTTCACCCGAATAAATATCGGTGCTAATGGTACTTGATTGGTGCGAAAAATTACATGAAAAATAGCATTTAGTACACTGGCAAAGTACAACTAAATTAGTGATATATGTCGTATTAACAATGGGTTATAGCTTATTCACTAACCCAAATGTCATTGGTTAAGAATTCATAAATATGCCTGCTATATCATACCATTTAAATTTAAGTCACCTGAACAATCAGTTTTTCTATTAAGGGTAATTACTCATGTCATTTTTGTCTCAGTCTAGGTTTGTTACAGCAATTATATTTTTAACGCTTTTACATTCTGCCCCATCATTCGCCATTTCTTCTACCAACACCTCTTTTACAGATGGTTTTTTAGAAAAACAATCTGTTAAAACTCAAGCAAAACAAGGAAACCCTGCAGCCCAGTATCAAATGGCTAAGCGTTATCAAACAGGTGATGGCGTTCCTCGAGATATTCAAAAAGCTGCTTCATTGTATTTGGAGGCTGCGAACAAAAAGTTTGCACCTGCACAAATTGATTTGGGGCAGATGTATGCGTCAGGTATTGGCAAAGAACAAAATTTTAGTGAAGCATTTAAATGGTTTAAGCGAGCAGCGGATCAAGGCTTTGCGAGTGCTCAATTTAATTTGGGTAATTTGTACCGAACAGGAAAAGGTACAAAAACTGACGTAGTAACAGCTTACAATTATTATGAAAAGGCAGCACTTCAAGGGTTTGTTAAAGCACAGTTTAACTTGGCAATTATGCATTTACACGGTTTGGGTGCCAAACAAGATATGTCTAAAACCGCCTATTGGTATGAGCAAGCGGCCAATCAAGGATATCCAGTTGCACAATATTATCTTGCCAATTTGCTTGTTGAAGGAGAGGGTGTTGATAAGGACTTAAATCGAGCGATGGCACTATATTCATCTGCATCAAACGCGGGATTTAAAAAGGCCTATGATGCGAAAATAAAAGTAAAACAGATGTTGAAAAAACAGAAAAAAGACGCTGAAAAATTAACTGATAAAGAGTTTGCATTACACTGATATTGCTTTGAGCATGTCGTTTTTCTCAGGCACATAAAAAAAGGGAATCTATTGATTCCCTTTTTTTATGTGCCTGAGTCAGCGGCTAAATTTGAATGGGGAAACCTCTGTTTTTCATTTCTTGTTTTGCTTGCAAGGCTGTTTCTGCCATTAGTAGGTCTTTTTCCCAGTCAAAATGTGTTTGAACATCTTCCTCTTTCAACGCAGAACGAATGTCGTGGTATCCTTCGTTAGCGAAAATTCGGACAATACGAGTTTCTTCTAAATTTCCGGTAAGATCTGGCCATATTTCCTTGAGCAGATCTTTGGGACGGGTGACAGACCATTCTTCGATACACTTGAAATTCTCAGGTAATGTTTCACCAAAAGACGTATCGGTTCCCGTTTGTCTCTCACCACTGAACTCATTAGTATGTTCGGTAAATACATACACAATTAGTTTTGGGTTTTTCTGAACAATTTCTGATGTGACATCTTTGCCCGTGGGCATCCAAGAAGAAAAGATGACATCGGGTTGTAAATCGGTTTCCCCAAATGAATCTTGTGTCATTTTATAATTCTTTTCATCATAAAAAGACTCTATTTGATTGGGTTTTTCTTCTGGATCGTTTAAGCCGTAAACATTAATACCTTCCTGTGCAAGCAAACTACCAATGAATCCATTGCGTGCGTGAATGTCGCAAACGACAGCATTGTCCGATACTTGTTTAATATAATCGGCAATTTTTTTAATTTCGTAATTGAGCGGGTAATAATGTGCAATGGTTGGACCGTGAGTTTTTGGATCTCGATCAGCATTGCTAAACATTAAATAATGCAGCGGAATTTTTTTGATTCGTTCCTTAAATGTTACATCGTTTTTCCACGCGGGATGATCTTTCTCTTGAAAGCCAATAATCCCGTTAAACATCGTTTCTGTATAGGCTTCCATGTCGCGGAGAATTTCAAAACTCATATCTCTACCTCAGTAAAATCGAGGTGAAATTATACATCAATTCATCTGAATCTGAAGACGGTATAAGCTTTGTTGTTTACGAGATGATCAATATATGATCTAAATTACTGCAAAATCAGGCCAAAACACCTTTTGTTCAAAGTTTACTTGCTGAGAGTGATTCTCTTTTAGCCAAGTTTGGAAGTCATCAGAGCAGAGTGGTTCGCTTATTAAATGGCCTTGAATCCAGTCACACCCTCTTCCTCGAAGGAAACAAACTTGTTCTTCGGTTTCTACACCTTCAGCAATAACATTAAGGTTAAGGCTTTGACCCATAGCGATAATTGCTTCAGCAATGGTGGAATCATCAGAGTTTTTCATAATATCTTTTACAAAACTTTGATCAATTTTAAGGGTGTTGAGAGGATAACGTTTTAAATAACTCAGTGATGAGTAACCGGTTCCAAAATCATCTATCGATAATTGCACCCCTAACTTATGAAGTTCTCTCAGTGTTTCAGCGGTTTTATCAACATCATAAGCCAAAAAACTTTCCGTAATTTCAAGCTCGAGATGGCTAGGTGACAGACCTGTTTCTTCTAACACACTGGCAACAAGACTCACAAAATCATTAGCAACAAATTGCCTCAGTGATAAATTTACCGCAACACGAAATTCTGGAAGCCCCATTTTATGCCAGCCAACGGCTTCCTTGCAGGCATTTCGTAAAACCCATTCGCCTATGGGTTCGATAAGCCCGGTTTCTTCAGTAAAAGGAATAAATTCGTTGGGTTTTAACAATCCTCGTTCAGGGTTGTCCCAGCGAAGTAAAGCTTCTATAC
>Ga0316207_10004681_pt1 | contig 11749 bp, 7 predicted proteins | sample 6weekpyrite_MG_FD_204943 | JGI IMG/M metagenome (GOLD analysis project Ga0316207, IMG submission 204943) | Microbial mat bacterial communities from mineral coupon in-situ incubated in ocean water Damariscotta River, Maine, United States -... | ecosystem: Environmental > Aquatic > Marine >...
TTAAGGCCAAGCGGTCTATTACCTATCCCCGGACAAAAGGACTTATTTTGAAAATTCAACTACTTGCAAGATTACCCTTACGCTATAAATTTGTAGCTATAGCTTGTCTCGGGATGTTGTTTATTGCCATAACCATGGGATTTGCCGAAAGAATTGCATCCAAAGCCACAGAAGACCGCTTTAACTCAGAACTACTCACAATCCAGAACAGCTTATGGCAACGCATCATCACAAAACAGTTTGAACAACTCGAGATAGGTACCAATACCTTACGCAAACAACAGGTCATTGCTCGTAGCCTGGCAGGCAAAGATTATGATTTAGTCAATGAATATGCCGAAGCCGTCTACACTCGGCTCTATAATGCCGAGGTACTTCAAGACCTCCAGGTAACCAATCTTGCTGGTGAAGTGGTTTACCGCTCTGACGGAATTGATTACAACGGTAAAACCCAGATGCTTGTTGTACAGGCGACACTGGAGAAAAAAGCACTCGGCAAAGACTTAGAAATTAGCAAGACTGGAGAGTTAAGCAGTATTGTTGCGTTCCCGCTTTTCTCAAGTGGTGAACTGGTCGGCACAGGTGTGTTTATTCAAAGTTTGCAAAGTGCTGTTGATGTTTTCACCAAGGACAACCAACAGGATATTTTTATTGCTACTGCTGAAGGCAAACTATTGCACGGCACAAACTCTGAGTTATATGAAAAACTCACACCAGCACTACCCGAACTAGGTGAAACCTCAATTTCACAATACAAAATTGATGGACAATACCTGTCCGTCACGGTTCAGCCAATAAATGACAAAAGTGATAAGCCTGTAGCCCATCGCATCACTGCACGTGACATAACCGAGGCTTACCTGTCAGAAAGAAATACACAGTGGTTTGTCTTTATCTGCATAAGCCTTGTCATCCTGTTAAGTGCAGCAGCCCTATCTTACTATATTCTTTTCTCACTCAAACCACTCGAAGAACTTCTTAAGACCGTGCACAAAATGCATGCAGGTGATACGACGGCACGAGTGAAAATTAATCAAGACGATGAAATCGGTGAACTGGGAAGCGCATTTAATAAAATGGCCGATGAAGTTGTTGATAACCTGCACAAGGAAATGATCAGTAAGCAGGAACTCGAAGGCCGGATCGAATTACTTTATGACACAGTACAAAAAGTGGGTAATGGCGATCTGAGCGCACAAGTCTCTGTTGGTACAGGCACAGAAGGTATTGACCAACTCGCCTCGGGTATCCAGTCGATGATCGACAGTCTTAATAAGCTGGTATCGCAGGTACAACAATCCGGGATCCAGGTTACCAGCTCTACCACCGAGATATCAGCGACAGCCAAGGAGCAGGAAGCCACGGTGACTGAACAAGCCGCCGCTACAAATCAAATCATGGCCACCGCCACGCAAATATCTGCCACTACCCGTGAACTGGCCTCAACCATGCACGAAGTCGCTGATGTGGCCGACAAGACAGCTGATTCTGCCAATGATGGGCAGGAGGCCCTTTCCAGTATGGAAGACACCATGATGCAAATGAATAACGCAACCGCATCAATTACCTCCAAGCTGGCCGTACTTAGCGAAAAGGCGGCCAATATTAATACGGTCGTCACCACCATTACCAAGGTGGCCGATCAAACCAACCTGCTGTCACTTAATGCGGCCATTGAAGCAGAAAAAGCCGGTGAATACGGCCTGGGCTTTGCCGTGGTCGCCACAGAGATACGACGTCTTGCCGATCAAACTGCGGTGGCGACCTGGGACATCGAGCAAATGGTTAAGGAAATGCAATCCGCTGTGTCTGCCGGTGTGATGGGGATGGACAAGTTCTCCGAAGAAGTCACACGTGGGGTTGACGAGGTACGTCAGATTGGTGGGCAGCTGGCGCACATTATCGAGCAGGTGCAGACCCTCACCCCTCGTTTTGAATCGGTTAATGAAGGCATGCAATCACAATCGCATGGCGCTCAACAAATATCAGACGGCATGGTGCAGCTTAATGACGCAACTCAGCAAACAGTCGAGTCGCTCAGACAGTCCAGCTTATCTATCGATACGTTGAAAAATGCCGCACAGAAATTGCAAGATGGTGTATCAAAATTCAGTGTATAGCATGAGAAAAAAATAATGAACATAATAACAAGCATTCAAAACCTGTCCACCAAGAAAAAAATGTATGCTGGCTTTGCTACAGTGCTTGGCATCATGGGGATTGTCGTTGTCGTTGTATTAATTAATCTGGTACAGGCGCAAAGTCAGATAAAGATCATGACGAATGATATTCAGCCAGCCACAATAACATCACTCAAGTTGTCAAAAGATCTTCAAAAAGCGATGACCGAGCTGGGCTTCTATATGCTAAGCAAATCAGAAAATCATAAAAAAACCTATCTCCAACAGATAAAAATCGCAAAGGAGTCAATAATTAACCTGGCAGACAACAAACAAATCACATCAAACCCTGTTTCTTTTGAAGCAGTTGCCATTATTAAAAATGGTGTTAAGCAGCTGGAGAATTCACATGACGTTGTTTTTGGTATCACAGAAAGCTTTGAGAAAAATTTCCCTGCGGCAAGCTATTCAGCGAGAAACATTAACCCAATCAGTCAACAAGTACTAGCCAACCTGCAACTCGTCGTTGATTCGGAAATTGAGGAACATGAAGACAAACCACGGTTTGAGCTCATGAATGCAACTCAAGAATTACGCTATTCATGGGCACGGGTTATGAGTGAATTGCGCGCCTTTCTTGGCTTTCGCTCAAAATCAAACAGACTTTTTCTTGAAGACCAGCTGGAAAACTTCAATAAAATTTTAACCGAGATTCAAGAAAAATATGGTAATGAGCTGACATTTGAACAAGAAGAAGCCTTTGCTTCATATGAAGTTTTGATTCCTCAATTCCGAGAACATTTATCAGTGGTGCTAGAGAAACACCTAAGCGAAGAATGGCGCCAGGATGCCTGGTTAATCAAAACTGAAATTGGCGATCTGGTTAGAAAAATCAATACCAATCTTGATACGCTGGTAACAGAGACGAGAAATCAAAGTAATCAATATTCTGAAGACCTGTCTTCAAATACCGGCAACACCATCACCATTGTTGTTACGCTTCTTGTTATTGCGATTGCTGCAGTTATGGGAATGATCTGGTTGTTAACAACGCACATAATCAAACCGATGACCAATGCGGTTGATAAAAGCCTTACCAAGATAAACGACATCATGACAATAATGTCAGAAGACGATAATTCAAATGTACAAGTCGATTCTTCTGATGATGAAATAGATAATGTAGAAAAAACCCTGGCTGTCATGACTGACACACTAGCTGAAATCGCTGAACGCCAGGTTGAAAGTACCAGTCAACTGAAAGAAAAAATACAACTCATCAGTGATGTCGTTGCCAAGGCTGCAGATGGCGATCTGACAGGTCAATTGACGACCAGCTTTGATGCTGATGATTGCGTCAATCAACTCGCTTCGGGTATTCAATCGATGATCGACAGTCTTAATAAGCTGGTATCACAGGTACAACAATCCGGGATCCAGGTTACCAGCTCTACCACCGAGATTTCAGCCACTGCCAAAGAGCAGGAAGCCACGGTGACAGAACAAGCCGCTGCCACTAATCAAATTATGGCCACCGCCACACAAATATACGCAACCACGCGTGATCTGGCCTCGACTATGCATGAGGTGGCTGATGTAGCTGACAAGACTGCCGACTCAGCCAATGATGGGCAGGAAGCCCTTTCCAGTATGGAAGACACCATGATGCAAATGAATAATGCAACCGCATCAATTACCTCCAAGCTGGCCGTACTCAGTGAAAAAGCGGCCAATATTAATACCGTCGTCACCACCATTACCAAGGTGGCCGATCAAACCAACCTGCTGTCGCTCAATGCCGCTATCGAGGCAGAAAAAGCCGGTGAATATGGTCTGGGCTTTGCCGTGGTCGCCACAGAGATACGGCGTCTTGCCGATCAAACTGCGGTAGCAACTTGGGATATTGAACAAATGGTCAAGGAGATGCAATCCGCTGTGTCTGCTGGCGTGATGGGGATGGACAAGTTCTCCGAAGAAGTCACACGCGGGGTTGACGAGGTACGCCAGATCGGTGGGCAGCTGGCGCACATTATCGAGCAGGTGCAGACCCTCACCCCTCGTTTTGAATCTGTTAATGAAGGCATGCAGTCACAGTCGCATGGCGCTCAACAAATATCAGACGGCATGGTGCAGCTTAATGACGCAACTCAGCAAACTGTCGAGTCGCTCAGACAGTCCAGCTTATCTATCGACACATTGAAAAATGCTTCGAATAAGTTACAAAATGGTGTGTCCAAATTCACGGTACAAGCGAATTAAATATGTTGTTACTCGGTTTTAACATTGGCAATGACAAGTACCTTATAGACACTGCTAACGTTGTCGAGGTAACCCCACTGGTACATTTAAAGGAACTACCTGGAAGCCCTAACGGTATTAGCGGACTGCTGAATTATCACGGCGACTTTGTGCCTGTTGTTGATATCAACCTATTGTGCAATAGAACTACCGCTGAAATAACACTAACAACTCGTATAATTATTAGCCGTTATCACGGTGACAAGTTACTGGCAATAAAGGCTGAAAAAGTAACTGAAGCCATGAGAATTGAACAGAGTGATTTTTCTGATTCGGGTGTAGAAGTATCTGAACAGGGCTTCCTGGGTGATGTCACCGAGCATAATAGTGAACTTCTGCAAATGATAAATATTGATCAGCTCCTATCTAAAGAAGTAAAAGATTGTTTATTCCCTGTCAAGAAACAGGTATCGAGGTCTGGTAACCATGTCTCTTGAGCTTATCGCTGAAAAACTTAAAGCCTCGATAGGTTTGCATACACCTACTGTGGGAATGGTCACCGTATCCAGTGCCATAGACAGACGTATGCGTGAACGAAAGATTACCAGTTACAAAGAATACCTCATGTGTATTAGTACAGAACGGGATGAAATGAAACAACTGGTTGAGACTGTCATTATCCCGGAAACCTGGTTCTTTAGAGAAGAAGAGCCATACCATTATATGCTTGAGTATTTTAAGGAACAGCCCGCTACTGAAACACTTTCCGTACTGAGCATGCCATGTTCGACTGGTGAAGAACCTTATTCGGTTGCAATGACTTTACTGGACAACTGCATCCACCCTTCTCGTTTTGAGATTGATGCTATAGATGTCGCCGAGACCAACATTGAAAAAGCCTTGTACGGCGAATACAGAAAAAACTCTTTTCGCTCGAGTGAGCTCGGATTTATGGACAGGTATTTTACTCGAAAGAATAATAATTATGTTATTTCTGATACCCTCAAAGGCGAGGTAAATTTTCATTGCGGCAATGTCCTGAATAACCCATCCGGTTCGCCACTAAAACAATACGACATTATATTCTGCAGAAACCTGTTGATTTACTTTGATGCAGAAACCCAGAAAGAGGTTTTTTCAACTATCAGCAGGATGCTAAAACCTGAGGGGATACTCATCCTTGGTCATGCCGAAACCGCTCAATGTTCAGATGGAGAATTTGTTCCTGCAGCAGATTCAAAATCATTCGCTTATGTTAAAAGCACCAACCTAAAAAAGGCCAAGCAGCAGAAATCCGACAGGCACTCTGAATATAGCAAGGATCAAAGATCTGCTAAACGTCCTATCAAGGCCATTGTAAAGCCATTCGCCAATAATAGAACAAGTGAGCCATCAACGAGCGCTAACAAGGATGACCATTCAAAAGTCAACCTGGGGTTTGCTTTTGAACTGGCTAACGAAGGAAAACTTGATGAGGCCATGAGTATCTGTACAGGTTACCTTGAAACAGAACATGAATCATCAAGGGCCTACTACCTGCTTGGGATCATTCATGATGCCAAAGGAAACACCAGCAAAGCAGATGAAGCACTCAAAAAAGCCATCTATCTTGACCCTGATAATCTCGAGGCTTTGATACATCTGTCCTTAATGGCCGAGCAAGATGGCCAACATGAAGAAGCTATGCGTCTACGTAACCGAGCTCAGCGCGTACAAGAAAGGCGAGCAGGATAATGGCTATCTCAAATACACCACTAAACGAGCTTGATATCAAAGATTGCTGGAACAGTATTGGGGTTTGGCGTAGTGGTGAACAACGCTGTGAGAAGCTTGATGAGTTTTTGCATTGTTATAACTGTGATGTCTATTCGAATGCGGGAAGGACGCTGTTAAACCGCCCTTCTCCAGGCGGCTATGATGATGAATGGACTGACATTCTGGCTGCAGAGAAAGCCACTAAAAAACTCAGTTTACAATCTGCTGTTGTTTTCAGGCTTGGCGCTGAATGGCTGGCCTTACCTGTGAATATTATTAATGAAATAACCTTACTCCGTAACATTTACGATATACCGCATAACAAGAATAGAAATATCAGGGGAATGGTTAACATCAGGGGTGAACTGATTATTTGCATGTCACTAGGAAACCTTCTTGGTGTTGAAAAACCTGATGAAGGCCTGTTTGATGAACATCATTCTATTAACAGGCTAATAATGATTAAAGAACACAGTGGGCAGGTTGTTTTCCCTGTGAGTGAAATTGACGGCATCGTTCATTATGATCCTAAGCAGGTATCAAATGCGCCAGACACCATAAGAAACTCCAATCTCAATTTTATCGATGGCGTCACCACTATCAAAAACAAGAACATTGGCTGCATTAGCCACGATTCATTAATTGCCAAAATTGCGGCTAATCTAAAATGAGCACTTCACCATATAACCCAGCAGCTGATCCGGCAATGCATGACCTGTTTAGACAGGAAGTGGAAGCTCATGCAAAATCACTTACATCTGGCCTGCTTGAATTTGAAAAGACTAAAGATACAGGTCCTGTTACAGAAGAACTCATGCGTGCGGCTCACTCGATCAAAGGTGCTGCACGGATGGTCGGGATTGATGTGGTTGTCAAAATAGCTCATGCAATGGAAGACTGTTTTGTCAAAGCCCAGTCTGGAACCATAACCCTGACACCTACTTGTATTGATGTGCTATTAAAAGGAATAGATTCAATTAGTGCTATTTCAGAAGGCAAACAGGATACTCTTTCAGAGACTGAAATCGAAGAGCTAATCGACAATCTACACAATATTAAATTTGGCAAGCCTATCGAGGCTGAACCGGTCGCTGATAATCAAGCTACAAATAGTGGCTCCATGCTTGATTTGTTCCAGGCAGATGCAATTAATTTGTTTGAAGAAATACAGTCAATAATTGCCGATAGTGATGATGATTCAGGGCTCGATATCAAAAGCATCAAATCTATCCTGTCTAATATTCATACACTCCGCAGTGGCGCTAAACTTTCTGGCGCAAGTGTTATTGGTGAACTACTTGGCATAATTGAAGGTATTATTTTAAGCGATATAGAAAATGATAATGCGCCAGACTTCTCAAGTGATTCGCCACTTTCAATGTCCATCAATGCGATCAATTTCGCACTAAGCAATTCTGTCCGGGATGAAGATAATAAAAATCTGTCCGAAATTACTGCGTTACTCCGTGAGTCGCCCGATATTAACAATGTTCTTGAAGATAAAGATGAAGATAAACCAGGCCCATCAACTGCCGACACACCTGCCGAGATCGAGTCTGATCATTCCATAAAAATTAGTACCAAACGACTCAATCGCCTGGTTGGTCTTGCTGGTGAAAGTGTTGTTGAATCACGCTGGGTACGTTCGCATGCTGATGCGATGCTCGTATATAAGCGTCGTCAAACTGAAATCATCAATGCCCTTGATAATCTTCGCAGTTATTTTGATGAAACCGAAATGGCCGATCACGTTACTGAGCTATTCGGTGACATCCAGAAGCGAGCTAACAATGCACGTAGCTTCTTAAGTAGCCGACTCAATGAACTTGATGAATATGATCGCCGTGTAACCGGTTTATCTGAACGACTGAATCTTGAAGTATTACAGACCAGGATGCGGCCTTTTTCTGACTGTACCCACGGTTTTGAAAGAATGGTACGCGATCTTGCCCGGTCAATGAATAAAGATATTGAGCTAGTCATTATCGGAGACAACACCCAGGTTGACCGTGAAATCCTGACTCGTATAGAGGCTCCACTGAACCATATTATTAGGAACTCAATTGATCATGGTATTGAAACACCAGAACAACGAATAAATAATGGCAAACCAGGACGAGCCACAATCAAGATCGAAGCGTCACATAAAATGGGAATGCTTTCTATTAGTATTTCTGACGATGGCCGTGGCGTTAACCTGGACACCTTGCGAGAGCGCATTATTGAGAGAAACCTCTCAAGTCAAGAGATGGTTAAGCACCTTAGCCAGGCCGAACTACTTGATTTCCTGTATTTACCCGGCTTTAGCACTCGCAGTGATGTTACCGAAATATCAGGTCGAGGTGTCGGTTTAGATGTAGTGCACAGTACAATCCAGGAAATGCGTGGTCAAATCCGTACTTCAAGTATTGATGGCAAAGGCATCAGGATCCAACTACTACTACCACTTACCCTTTCTGTGATTCGTAGTTTGCTTGCAACGGTTGGTGGTCAGGCCTATGCATTTCCATTGGCGCGCATTGATTCGATTCACACACTTAATCGTAATGACGTCCAAACCCTGGAAGGAAAACAATACTTCACTCTGAGTGACCGACATATCGGTCTTATCGATTCATCCCAGGTACTGGAAGTAGATAATACAGCCAATACTAGTGATGAAATACCTGTCATTGTGCTAGGCGACAGGAAAAATAGTTACGGCCTTGTCGTAGAAAGTTTCATTGGAGAACGTGACCTCGCTGTCCACCAACTTGACCCAAGACTAGGTAAAATCAGGGATATTAGTGCTGCAGCCTTACTTGAAGACGGTGAACCTGCACTCATTGTAGATATAGACGACATGATCAGGTCAATAGAAATTATTGTCTCCGATGAACGATTATCAAAAATTGGTAGCGAATCAAAGACATCTCAACAGGGTACGTCTCTGCGTGTTCTTGTTGTAGATGACTCCATTACAGTTCGTGAAGTAGAAAGGAAACTTCTCGAATCACATGGCTATCATGTTGATGTTGCTGTTGATGGTATGGATGGCTGGAACACAGTACAAGCTACCAACTATGACCTTATTATCAGTGACATCGATATGCCACGTATGAACGGGATTGAGTTTGTCACCATGCTTAAGTCAGACCAGGATTACCGCAAGATTCCGGTCATGATTGTTTCCTATAAGGATAGACAAGAGGACAAAGAGGCTGGACTTAACGCTGGTGCCGACTACTACCTCACCAAAGGAAGCTTTCATGATGAAAGCCTGATAGAAGCCGTTATCGATTTAATTGGTGAGGCTGTCTAATGCGTATCGCGATTGCCAATGACAACCCCACCAATAAGATGGTCCTTATAAGTATCATTGAGAAACAACCTGGCTATGATGTAGCCTGGACTGCAAATGATGGTGCCGAGGCAATAACAAAATGCCAACTTGACACACCTGACCTTATCCTGATGGATATGATTATGCCGGTTACAAATGGCGTTGAGGCTTGCAATGTCATTATGCAAAACACGCCTTGTGCAATCATTATTGTCACTGCATCACCTACAGAAAATTCTGCCTTGATATTTAAAGCCATGAGTTATGGCGCGCTCGATGTTGTGCAGACGCCCTTCTCCAACGCATCTGGCAGTGAAAACTGTAAAGATGATTTATTGAGAAAAATAAATATTGCTAGCCGCCTGATTGAATCAGAGAGCAAGACAAAGAATGGGGATTTCATAGAAGATGGTGCTACCGAGCATAGTAAAAAACAACTAGTTGTACTTGGTGCTTCAACAGGTGGGCCAGGGGTACTTGCAAATATACTCAGTAAATTACCAGCTGATTTTCCTGTACCTGTAATTATTGTACAACATGTGGACAGCTCATTTACTGAGAGCTTTTCTGCCTGGCTTAATAAACAGTCTGAACTTAACGTGCGAATTGCCCGTAAGGGTGACAAACCAAAGCGAGGTACTGTACTGGTCGCGGGTGAAGGCGATCACCTTATAATGACACCAAGTGGACAACTCGCCTATAGTGAAGAACCTAAGGAACTTGTCTACAAACCCTCCGTTAATGTCTTTTTTAATAGTGTCGCCAAGTATTGGGATGGAACTATCATTGCAGCATTATTAACAGGTATGGGTGATGATGGTGCAACAGGGCTTGCTAACATTCATCACCTCGGTGGTCATACTATTACCCAGGAGAAAGATTCCTGCGCAGTATATGGCATGCCTAAAGCGGCTGATGATTTGGGTGTTTCTATGCAGTCACTGGTTCCTGACGATATCGCAGATTCGATCATCAGTATAATCGGAGAAAAATAAGAATGAACGCTTCTTCTGACATAATTAAACAAACTACAGACAATGCTAGCAATCCTATCAATAAATGCATTGTGCTACTTGTCGACGATCAACCAATAATTGCTGAAGGCATTCGGCGCATGCTCGAATCAGAAAATGACGTCGAATTTCATTACTGTGAAAACGCTGCGAATGCAATAAATACAGCTGCCGATATTAAAGCAACCGTTATCTTACAGGATTTAGTGATGCCCGATATTGACGGGATGACATTAGTGCGATTTTTCCGTGCTAACATGGAGACCCGCAACATTCCTGTCATTGTGTTGTCATCAAAAGATAATGCTCAAGTTAAAAGCGATGCTTTTAGTAACGGCGCCAGTGATTACCTGGTTAAATTGCCAGATAAAATTGAATTGCTCGCAAGGATAAGAGCGCATTCAAAAAGTTATGTCAATCAGCTGGAACGCGATGCTGCCTTTCAAGCTCTTCGTGAAACACAAAAGCAGCTTGAAGAGTCAAATAAAAAGCTTCAGGCATTATCCACTCTTGATGGTTTGACCGGTATCGCTAATCGCCGCCATTTTGACGAAGAACTCGATCGGGAGTGGAGACGTGCTCAAAGAGGAAAATCGACTTTATCCTTGATCCTCATCGATATCGATTACTTCAAACCCTATAATGATAACTATGGCCACCAGGCAGGTGATGACTGCCTGATACAGGTTGCCAGGTCACTCGAAGGTGTGATCGTCAGGCCAGCCGACACAGTTGCACGTTATGGAGGTGAGGAATTCACCGCTATCTTGCCAGACACGATTCTTGAAGGTGCTGTTACCGTTGCAGAAAAACTCCGTAGCGCTATTGAATCACTTAATCTCCCTCATGAGCACTCAAAAAGCAGCTCTCATATCACCATCAGCCTCGGGGTTGCAGAATCAACAGACTTGCCTGACCTGCAGGCGCTTATCAATCAAGCTGATAAATGCCTCTACCAGGCGAAGAAAAACGGCCGAAATTGTGTTATCTCCGACAAAAAGTGATGGTTAGCATGCTCGCCTGACGAAGCCCAGTAGGTTAGAATTGGCTAGGAACCAACAAACAATAATAGCCATATGACATTCCTAGTTACCGAATCATGCATCAAGTGTAAATACACCGATTGTGTCGACGTCTGCCCTGTCGATTGCTTTCATGAAGGTCCCAATTTCCTGGTCATCGACCCTGAAGAATGTATAGATTGCGCACTTTGCGAGCCTGAATGCCCGGTAACCGCAATTTATGAGGAAGATGATCTGCCTGAAGACCAAAAAAAGTTTATTGCCCTCAATGCTGAACTA
>Ga0316207_10004682_pt1 | contig 11746 bp, 7 predicted proteins | sample 6weekpyrite_MG_FD_204943 | JGI IMG/M metagenome (GOLD analysis project Ga0316207, IMG submission 204943) | Microbial mat bacterial communities from mineral coupon in-situ incubated in ocean water Damariscotta River, Maine, United States -... | ecosystem: Environmental > Aquatic > Marine >...
CAATATCAACCGGAATAACGGCTGCATCCTGTGTTTTTTCCATAACGGCATAATCAATAGAATCTGATGGACACTGTGCAAAGGCATCTTTATCCAGCCTCGTGAAATCCATGTCTATATGTGCTGCATCTAGTGCGGCTTTGGAAAATTTAAGCATGCTACTGTTATGCTGTTTTAATTCATCCAGATATTTGGATGCTTTAAACATAAACATGCCGCTGTTCCAGTAATAATTACCTTCATCCAGATATGACTGTGCTGTAATGCTATCTGGCTTTTCCACGAAGGCATCAACTTTATAAACACCATCACTCGTTTTTGCACCTGATTTTATATAGCCATACCCTGTTTCCGGGTTATTCGGCACAATACCAAAAGTCACCAGTTTATTATTCTGTGCCGCCTTATACCCGGTTGCAATGGCCTGATGAAATGCCTGAGTGTTTTCGATAACATGATCGGCAGGCAGCACCAGTAGCACCGGATCTTCATTCTGTTTTTGAGCCTGTAGCGCAGAAATCGCCACTGCAGGCGCTGTATTTTTACCGAAAGGTTCCAGAATAATTGATGATGGGGTGATGTGGATTTCACGCATCTGTTCAGCAATGGTAAATCGATGTTCCTCATTGCATACAACAATAGGGGCTGCCAACTCTACAACACCGGCCAATCGACTTACCGTATCCTGTATCATAGTGTAGTTAGATGTCATGCTCAGCAATTGTTTGGGGCGTAAGGCACGAGACAAAGGCCACAGTCGTGTACCTGATCCACCTGATAATATGACTGGAACAATCATGTGTTTACCTTATCTATTATGTTCAAATTCATCTAAATACTTATTCAGTTTAATGAGTGGATTCAACTACTTTGATCTACTCTGTGCATGGTCGCGCTTAGTCATCAGGCGATATAACCTTCTTTAAACAGATACAGCATTATCTTCTGTGCACATTCAACGGGGGTTGTACCTGTAGTATCAATTTTAATTTCTGCATTTACGGGTTCTTCGTAAGGATCACTAATACCCGTAAAGTTTTTGATAATCCCTTTACGTGCTTTTGCATACATGCCTTTTCGGTCTCGCCCTTCACAGGTCTCCAACGGGGTTGAAACGAAAATTTCAATAAAAGCACCATACTCTTCGATCATTTCACGCACCGATCGGCGAATATTTGCATAAGGTGCTATCGGCGCACAAATAGCGACACCGCGATTTTTTGTGATTTCACTTGCCACATAACCGATACGCTTCACATTAATATCACGATGCTCTTTTGAAAAACCTAACTCACTGGACAGGTTTGATCTGACAACATCACCATCTAGCAATGTAACCGGGCGATCACCCTGCTCTATAAAGCGTGCATAGATCTGCTTAGCTAGCGTTGATTTACCTGATCCGGAGAGTCCTGTGAAAAACAGAGTAAGCCCCTTGTCTTTTCTGGATAATCTAACCTTGCTGAGTTCCTTAATCACCTCAGGATAGGAATACCATTCGGGAATGACTTCATCATGCTCCAGAGCATAGTTGAAGTTCTTTTCTGTATAATCCAGCGTTTCCAGTTTATCCTGATTAGCCTGCTTACAACTGACATAACGTTTGTTAGTTATTGAGTAACCTAACTCTTCCGCGGGATACATTTGTATATCCAGCTTATTCTGATGCGACTCCACAAACTTCTGTGCAGAGTATTTTTCATAAAAACGTGTTTTACCTGATCTTACACCAGGGGGTGAGGCATGCTCAGGCCCAACAATAAAATGAGAGCAGCCATAATTCTGCCGCACAATCATATTGTGTATTGCTTCTCTGGGGCCAGCCATTCGCATAGCCTGAGGAATCAGCGACAGCTTAGCCAGATATTTAGGGTAATGTTTCATGACTGCCTGGTAGCAATGCACTCGACTGTAGTAAGCAAGATCACCGGGTTTACCTACACCAGAAACCGGATGAATTAACAGGTTTGCACCTAATGCCTTAGCCGCATCTGAGGTGATTTTAGTATGTACCTGATGCATGGGCTTACTGGTATGAAAGGCCACTACATCCTGCCAGCCGGACTGATGAAATTCTGCGCGTAAGATTTCAGGCGTTTGTCTAAGCAACTCAAAATCGTAATGCGAGGGTAGCTGCATACCATTAACTGTGCCACCAATATAGTACTCCGCTACTTCATCCATCAGGTACTGCACACCTGGATGTGCCGTATCGGTTGTGCCATATACTTTTGCGGCTTCCTGTTGCTTATCGACCTTCCATATAGATTCAATATCGAGTGTCGCTAGTGTAAAGCCTTCCTTATCACTTAGCCCAATTTTGGTTGCACCCGCAAAAGCATCAATCTGTTCTTTTGACACATCCAGCGTTATTGGTAACGTCCACAATAATCCATTTTTAAGACTCATATTTTCCACAACGGAAAGATATTCATCTTCATTCATAAAGCCTGTCAAAGGATGCATGGCATTACTCAGCAGCATTTCCAGATCACACAGCTGACGTTGAGATAACGTTAGTGTACAGCTGGCAGGTATATCCTTTTTGAACTGCTCACTGACATTTTCTGTCAGCATCACTGTAAAATCTGCTTGTCCGTAATAATTCATATAATTTCTTTATACATAGTTAATTAATACTATCTAGTATTCTTATGAGTGGTAGGCTTTATACCAGTCAACGAATTTTTGTATGCCCTCTTTCAACGGGGTAGCCGGTTTAAAACCAACCGCTTCTACCAGCGCGTCAATATTTGCATAGGTAGCAACCACATCGCCATCCTGCATACCCATCATATTCTTTTCAGCTTTTTTACCCACAGCCTTTTCGATGGTTTCGATAAACTCCATCAACTGCACCGGCTCATTATTTCCAATATTATATATACAATATGGCGCATAGCTTGTGGCAGGATCTGGAGCAGACGTATCAAAGCCAGGATCAGGCTCCGCCACTTTATCGATTACTCTCACCACACCCTCTACTATGTCATCAATATAGGTAAAGTCACGTTGCATTTTACCTTCGTTGAATACATTAATAGGCTCACCACGTAAAATAGCTCCCGCAAATAAGGAAGGTGACATATCAGGACGCCCCCAGGGGCCATATACCGTGAAAAATCTCAGACCCGTGGTTGGCAAACCATATAGATGGCTATAGGTATGCGCCATCAATTCACCCGACTTTTTAGTCGCCGCATACAGGCTAACCGGATGATCCACAGTATGATGCACACTAAACGGCATGTCTGTGTTTGCACCGTAAACACTGGAACTACTTGCATACACCAGGTGTTCAACATGATTGTGTCGACAACCCTCTAGAATATTTGCAAATCCACCCAGGTTGCTATCAACATAAGCCAGTGGATTCTTTAACGAGTATCTCACACCGGCCTGTGCTGCCAGGTTCATCACCCTGTTAAACTGATGCTCCGCAAATAATTTCGCCATTCCCTCTCTATCAGCCATATCCATTTTGATAAACGTAAATTTGTCAAAATCTTCAAGCTGCTTAAGACGATCCTGCTTTAACTGCACATCATAATAATCATTCAGATTGTCGATACCGACAACCTCATCACCTCTTTCAAGCAGACGCTTCGATAAATGCATCCCTATGAAACCTGCTGCACCTGTCACTAAAATTTTCATGTCTTACACACAGAGCCTACGCCTCTATTCGGTTTATAATGCTTAAGATAACTTCTCTCAATGACAGTTTTTCGAGCGCCTATGTACATAATCATTTTGAATCTGATTTGAAAACTCAAAATGTTCATTATTAAACGTTAACTGACAACCTTTATAGGGTGCAGCCAAGGGCTCGCCCACAAAAACCCCCTGACCTGGCATAGCTACACTTTTCCAGTAAGCTTCTATCAGAGATTCGCCAGATAAATATTTATCCATCACAATCGCGGGTTGCGGGAATTTCTGTACAAAATTACAGGGTTCCACTACAGCACCATACGTACCTGTAATGCCCGCCTCTATCCACTCAAGAACACTCATCTGGTAGCTTGAAAAAAGGTTTCCACCTGCGGATGTCAGATGATCGGCAATGGCGCCCGGTAAATATTCATTTTGATCTACGAATCTTATATGGGAGCGCCCCGTAAAATAAAACATTACATTTTCTTTATGCCTGATCGCATCAGCTTTTATCTGCTCTATTTTTAAAATTCTGTCAAACATTTTTACCGTACTTCGATATGTATACGCGCGGACATTTCGTAGCTTGTCACTCGTATCGAGCAAGTATGCGCTAGCATATGGCCTCGCGTAATCTGAAGCCACGCCCTTATCAATCAACCTCTTTACGGTTTCTACGCTATAACCTGACAACAGCATTGCTGGTCGTATTTTATAATCTGTAAATGGACTTTTACTGTTGCTGTTATAGTATTTGCTTAATTTTGTTGGTCTGCATCCTTTCGCGCAGTTTTGTCTGTCAAATCCAAACGCAAATGCAGAAGTTATTGACATACATTCAACACGCCAGGGCTTTCGCCAGGCTAACGCATAGGCCTGAATATGTTCGGGCACCTTTTTATCTAATTGCGCCTGAACATCTAAAAACTCAGACTCTGATAACGTATTAACGCCAGACGTGAACTTTAGATAAATAACATTCTCGGTTGATATACCACGATTCTGTTTATAATAATTGGCTATCGCTATACTTTCAGGATCATTCAGATTCACCAGAACTGCTAATGTTTTATTATTAATCTCTGCATAAGACGTTGTTACCATGAAGAAAAAACCTAATGCTAATAGGATTTTTTTATACATATAACTATTTAGCCACTATGCGATTAAAACTTATTTGAACCCTAGCTGCTGACCAGTTGCTTCTTACTTAATTTTGAGAGAAAGCGTGAGACCCAGCTTTCGCTCACATCGAGGCTTTCATAATCTCTATCCTGCGTGTATGCTTTATTTAAAACTGTTCCTATTACTTCGTTGCCCTGTAACAGTTCAAATGCCTGCTTTAATTCAGACTCAAGTGTTTTACCTTCTTCAATAACAACTAATGTTGCATCTGCATTCGGTATAAATGCCAGCGTATCTGAACTTTCGAGAATCGGTGGTAAGTCAAATATAACAATACGTGATGGATACCGGTGTTTCACCTCTTCAACCAGACGCTGCATTTTTGGAGAGCTCAGCATTTCGGATGAGTTCGCAATAGCTCTACCGGCAGGCAACATAACAAACCGGGGTATTCCTTCTGGATGAATCAACATATCACCCAAGGGCTTATCCTGTGTTAGATAATCACTCAACCCAAGATCAGTATTAAATTCAAAATATTTATCCAGTTTTGGCGATCGTAAATTCGCATCTACCAGTAAAACAGTATTATCGACCTCACGTGCCAGGCTAATAGCCAGATTGATAGCTGTGAGTGATTTACCTGCACCATTACCCGGGCTGGTAATCGCCAGTGTATTCCATTTCTTCTCATTGAGGCGCTGCAACACCTGTGTTCTCAGAATACGATATGCATCTGAAATGCTGTTCTGCTGCTCAGTTATGATTCGTTTTTCTCTTAACTCGGCCACTGGCATTGATACCGTGCGTGTATTCGTATAGGTAATGTCTGACTCTGCAACACTATCCTGACCTATCGCAGGTTTAGCAATTGAACCCGTTACCTTACCGCCGGTTTTTTCACGTTCTTTTCTAGCTAACTCTAACGCCTGTTTAATACGTTCCATAACTTAACCTCTAAACACCCATCACATTTTCGGCTTTACGCATACCTCTAAACCAGAGCACATCCAGCGGTGTCCAGAAAAAATGTATTAATAACAGCACGATAACAATGCTACTAATAACCGAAGTGATAATAGCGGTATTAATCTGTTTCTTACGCTTTAGATCATAAGTATTATAAATTACAGGTATGACAGCTAATGGTGCGGCTGTTAACATTTTAGACACACCGACCACACCCCGTATTGAACTATCCATTGCTTCTTTTAGTATCGCCACACCTAACCCAGATGCTATCGCAAAAATAAACGATAGAAATACGATGGCAATACGATTAGGCTTAACGGGCTGTTCAGGATATTGCGCAGGATCAATCAACACAAATGATTCTGCTTTACTTTCATTTTCCAGCTCCTGGCCTATTTCAGCCTCCATCTGTCTCGCTTTAATATCCTGGAATCGGGCCAATGAGCTCTGATGTTGACGTGTAAGCACCTGATATTCTTTTTCTACCTGAGGGCTCTTTGCTATTCGCTCTTCAAAATCCTGAACTTTTTTCTCTAATTGAATTTTACGCGATGATATCGATTTAATTTCTGATTCAACCGTCTGCAATTGTGTTTGTACAGATATATAAGCGGGATTATCTGGCTGTAAACTCATAACACCTTTTTCAGGATTTTGAGGTTGCGCCACCAACTCGCTCTCCAACTCTTTAATTTGCTTTTCCAAAGTGACAACATCAGGATGTGTGGGTGAATATTTGTTCTTCAAAACACCCAGTTCACTCCGTTTAGCGGTTAGCAGCTTGGCTGTTTCATCTGAAGAATCCGTGTTTTTGGCCTGTTGTTTTAAACCTTCAATTTCACGCAATATTTTTACAATATCCGGATGTTCGGCTGAGTATTTTGCAGATAAACTGGCATATTCAGATTCAAGCGCTTTCAGCCTGGAAACAGGGTCAAGAATTGACTGCCCTGTCGCTGAACGCATATTCGTTAACGGATTAATTTGCGCCAGCTGGCTTCGCAGGTAAAACTTACGTTCTTCTCTGGCTCTTAATTCTGCTTCTATATTAACCAGATCTGTTTCCGCACGATTTAACATAGTTAAATTCATGGCAGACATTTCAGGCAAACTTTCAGAGTATTGCTCCTTAAATTCCGCCAGCTTTTTTTCTGACTCAGCAATTTTCTCTTCCAGCTTCGATGTTTCATCCGTTAAGAACACAAAAGTTTCAGACGCCTTTTCCTTTCGTGTTTTAATATTTTCGGCTAAAAACAAACTGGTTAATTCACCCGCCACTTTCTGGGTTGAACCGGGATTATTGCCCTCATAAGACAGGGTAAATGCAATCGTCGCAACTCCTGGCCGCCCTGTGCGAGGATCCATCACATCTGCACTGATCATATTCAGGCCAATATCCTCACGCATTTCTTCCAGTACTTCTTCTGTCGTTTTGCGTTTACGGTCTTTTACATAAAGATTATACTTTTCAATAATCTCCATTAAATTGGGCCGCGTCATGACACGCTGACTGATCGTTTGAATCCGCTGAGCTGCGAATGAAGTGACCGTAGAACGCACCAGCTCTGACGGAATATCCTGCTCTTTAATCAGAATGGTTGCTGATGAGCGATAGGTCGGTGGCCAGACTAATGCCGTCACCAAACCCAGAATAAACACCATGAGGCCTGTTACAATAATCGCCGCTTTTCGACGGCTTAAAATTGCCAGGTAATCTTGAATACTTTTTTCCTGATTTTCCATTTTTATCGTTTTATCGCTTGTTTAATAAGTTGTAGCCAGCCTGGGCCATTGCATATATAAATTAACCATAATGGCATTTGATGAGCTATCCTGGTCGATTTCAATAATCGTCTGTTCGATATAGTTATAAACCAGTTTTAAACTCATATCTCTTGTTAGCTTATAGAGCAAACCCGCTTGAAACTGGTACTGATCTCTATCATTGAGCGAAGCCACACCATTCAGTGTATCTGTTTGTGAACCACTTAATTTTATGTCTGACGATAACCGCTCAGTATGTTTATAATTAGCTAATACACTCAGCCTATTTTCTTCCTGTACCCCACCAAAACTGGATGGGATAACCGATCTTGCACCATTTATTCTTAGAGAAGCCGCTTCATAAAAATAATCATAGGACAGATTAACCACCGTGCCATCACTCTTACGAGTGACATCTTCAATTACTGGAACAACCTCAGCAAATGGTAATATAGGACACTCACCTGTATTAGAGACCTCTTCAATTGGTTCCACGATATTTAGCGATGGAATCGAACATGCTACTGTTACATCCTCAACAAGTGACTCGATGCTTCGTGTACCGACTGACAATGCAACTTCAGATGACTCATTTACGGTATATGTATAATCAATACTGAATACGGTCTGATCATAGGAAAATTTATTCTCCGGGCTATCAAACTCTGCATACATTCCCGTTAAACCTAATCTATGATTTTCCTGCAGTAACATTGAATACGATAACTGGGCAGAATCATACTCATAGTCTACCAGGCCAGTCTGCCTCACTTCCTCAAAACGCACATCACTAAGACTTAGATTAAAGCTTAAAAATGAAGTCTGGCTTAAAGACCATTGCATTGATGGTGTAACTGATAGCGTTTTACGCAAGGTTTTATCATCTAACAAAAGGCCGGCATCTGGTGTTTTAGTCTCGAAGTCGGTATCGAAATTCGTATTCTCTTCCAGCTTTGCCGCTAGTCGCCATTCGGTTAGTTCTGTTTTGCTGCCACTATCGAAATTCAGGAAAATATTATTGTTATCGGCATCTTCGACATCCTGATAGCGTGTCATTTTGGCATTCATATCCAGAGACATATCCCAGTCATTGAATTCATCCGCTTTCAACTTTAAACGCGGATTTAAAGTATACACAGCTGAACCATCAGGACTGGATTCATCAGGAAAGAGTCGTGGATTGTCATTATATTCTGTGCGCGCCGTGACAGAGGGCTCCATTTTCCACTCAGCAGCTTCCACGACATTGATTGCCGCTAATGCTATGCCAACCAGTGATACAACAGAGACACGTTTCATGACAATTTGCTATTCACTAAGGAACAACGACAACATCACCACTGTCCAGAATGATGTTTTGCTCTAAATTATCGCCACTGGAAACATCGCCATACTCAAAAGGCATACTCTGTACCTTGCCATTTACTCGACGTAGAATTTTTATATTATTTGAACTGGCATAAGCGTTTAAGCCACCAGCCATTGCTAACGCCTGCATGACATCTACATAATGAGTTGCGACAAACTCACCCGGGCGATTAACTTTGCCTACAACGAAAATTTTGTTGTTCTGGATTTGCTTAACCGCAACGGTCACGACTGGATCAGGAATATAGCGACTAATTTTTTTGATCAGTAAATCGGTGAGTTCGGCAACACTCTTACCACCCGCCTGTAAATCACCCGCCAGTGGAAAACTCATGCCTCCATCTGGTCTGATTAATACTTCTTTCTCCAGGCCTTCTTCTTTCCATACAGACACATTTAGTACATCACCCGGCCCGATTTTATAGGCCGGAATGTCTATCTGCATATCTAAAGGAGTTTTGGCGGGTGCCGCTAAGACTATCTGAGCCGTAAAAAGACAGGCAAAAAAACTACACATAATGGCCGTGATTCGGCTAGACACTCGTACGTGTTTCATGATCTTCATTAGTTATCGCTAATATTATTCCGTATAAAAGACTGCACATAATAGGCAATCAACTCTTCTGATGCAAAGACTTTACATCATCCACTTTATGTTAATTATTTAATAATACTCTTATATTGTTACAGGTGTATTTATCAGCCTGAATTGACTTCACTGGGTCGCCCAAGGTGATAGCCCTGAGCATAATCAACACCCATTTCACGGAGCAGGTCGAGCGTCTCCTGATTTTCCACCCATTCAGCGATAACCTGAACCCCCATTATATGGCCAACGCTCACAATCGCCTCGACCATGGCCCTGTCAATCGGCTCATTTAGCATATCGACCACAAACGATCCATCTATCTTGATATAGTCAACCGGCAGGTTCTTCAGGTAGGTGAATGAGCTCAGGCCACTACCAAAGTCATCCAGCGAGAACCGGCAACCTTGTTTACGCAGCTCTTTTATAAAATGGGTCGCCTTTGGCAGGTTACTGATCGCGGCAGTTTCGGTTATTTCAAAGCATACCCGTCGCATATCCACCTGATAGGCCGCAGCTTCCGCCTGCACAAACTTTAACAGGGTTTCATCTGCCAGAGATGTACCAGACAGGTTTATCGCCACAACCTTGCCGTCACCGGTGCATCGAGTGACATTCAGCAGCTGAAATACTTTCGAAATCACCCAGCGATCAATGGTCGGCATCAGGTTATATCGCTCGGCAGCCGGAATAAAGGCATCAGGCTGCACCACATTCCCCTTATCTTTCAGGCGTATCAACACTTCACAGTGCGATGCATTTTCTGAAGCTTCCCCTGTCGCAATATTCACCACCGGCTGCTCATACAGTATAAAGCAGTCATCATCCAGCGCCTGTGTAATCCGGCTTGCCCAGTGCATCTGGCCATGCCGCTCGGAGAGCACTGCATCGGAGGCTTCATAGACATGCACCCTGTTGCGTCCCATATCTTTGGCAGCGTAGCAGGCCATATCTGCCGCCGCCATAATGTTCTGCATTTCCATATTATCGGCGTGAACAGCGACCACACCGATACTCGCACCAATTTCAAACGTATGCTCTTGCCAGACAAAACGGTAATCCTTGACCGACTGGCGCATTTTATCTGCTACCTGCGCGGCCCGCGTAATGGCGCAATTTTCCAGCAGCAGGCCGAACTCATCACCGCCCAGCCGTGCCAGAATGTCCCCTTCTCGAATACAGCTTTTTAACAGCTCGCCCAGCTGACGCAGTAGTTCGTCTCCGGCAATATGCCCACAGGTATCGTTAACAATTTTAAACTGATCAAGATCGACATAGCATAGGGCATGATGACGATCTTCTATTGCCACATTCTGTAGTGCTGCCTCAACCTGCTCTTCGAACATTCTGCGATTGTACAGCCCGGTGAGCATGTCATGACTCGCCTGATAGGATAGCTGACGACTCATGCGGCGCTGCTGGCTGACATCCTGCAACACCATAACCGCACCAATCACCTCGCCCTGTGCATTTCTCATGGGCGCAGCCGTGGCCTCAACAGGTATTACCTTGCCGTCATCTCGCATCAGTGCGGCATGATTTTCCAGCACTTCTACCTGTTTATTTGCCAGGCAGGCGAGCGTTGGCGATCTGAGTATTTCACCGCTATCTTCGTTAATGAGATGAATGACTGATTGCAATGTCAGATCCATAGACTGCCTGGCATCAAGCCCCAGCAGGCGCTCTGCCACCGGGTTAAGGTAGAGAATCACATCGTCTGCATTCGTCGTAATAACGCCGTCCATAATCGAATGCAGGGTCACTTCTGCCTGTATCTTTTCCTTAATCAGCTCCTGTCTGGAAAGCTGCAACTCATTTTGCTGCTGAAGAATAGAATCCAGTGCCTGATTAATAAACTTCGCCAGATAACCCAGCTCATCGCTGCGTTTATCATTAAACCGGGTTGCACGATCTCCATCGGCAAACTGCCTGGCTGAAGCCACCATGGCCAAAATGGGGCTGGATAGTACTTTCTGTAAAATCTGCTGCAGAATCATGCCAAAGCTAAAAACAAGTACACCAATCACCAGTAACATGTTCTTGCGGGCATCCATGATCACCTCATCCAGATCCTGCATATACAACTTAAATGGAATGATCTGCGATATGTCACTATTATCTTCGAGTACAGAAAATGTGCCTCTAATTGGGACTTCCTGTGTTTCATTGTGGCCCATCTGGTATTGATGGCCCGCGAAAGAAAAACTTAAGGCTTTAATCGGATAGGATTCTGAAACCGAGCGATACATATCCATGACTTGCTGGGACATATAT
>Ga0316207_10004683_pt1 | contig 11745 bp, 10 predicted proteins | sample 6weekpyrite_MG_FD_204943 | JGI IMG/M metagenome (GOLD analysis project Ga0316207, IMG submission 204943) | Microbial mat bacterial communities from mineral coupon in-situ incubated in ocean water Damariscotta River, Maine, United States -... | ecosystem: Environmental > Aquatic > Marine >...
GAACCTTGCTTTGAAAATTTAATTTCTTATATTCCTCACTCAACACACCCAACAACCCATCATTACTTGTGAAATTTACAGTGTGATAGATATATTCAACACCCGCTTCCTCCAGCGCCCAAAGCACCCTAAAAGACCGAGCTTGACCATTTCCATACAATGTGAACATACATACTCCGATTTTAGTTTTACTTAAATGCTGATTAACTTTCAGATAACACAAAATAATGTGATACCTGATTTTGTTTATTACCAATAGGCTTAAACTCCTGTTTTAAACTTTATGACTCTGACAAATTCTATTCTGAAATTAAGTAGTGCCAATAAAATTAAATCACAGGTCCTTTAAAAGTATAATTGAAAAGTTTTTTACTCCTTTAGATTTATCCGAAAACAACTGGTTTATATGACCATCAATAACCGCAAGCCCATCATCTAAAATAGCACCTGATGTAGGATATGAATTCTCTAACATAATTGAGCTAATGTGTTTAGCGCTTAACCATTTATCATTTGATTCGATGACTGAGACTTTACCGCCATTTTTATTTTGAATCACAGCCAATTTACTTTCTGAAAGTAAAATCAATCCATCTGGCCCTGTTAAGGAATAACTGAGCTCAATTTTTTTAAAGGCAGTGGGGTTATCAACAGGAATTCGGTAAAGGGTATTAGAGTTGTATTTGCTGGCAATTAAATAACCATCTTCCTGATAGACAATGCCATTTAAATTAAAGCCTTCACCTGTAAACTCTACATCACTCAGAAATAAACTGGTACGATAATTGTTGTCTATTTTATAGATATTAGGAGATGATGAATCGGTAATATAAATATGACCCCTACTATCTACAGCTATGTCATTGGCCAGGTGCGCACCAGGCAAGTCTTTTGCCAGGTTAATATATTGAATTAATTTACCCGTCTTTAATGAGTAGACACCTAATCCTGCCAGTTTGGATTTACTGGCTTTAGCCGAGTATTTACTGCTTCCCAAATCAAGGCTTGCCACTAATAGCCGTTGAAAGTTTTTGTCCACATGCACTGCAGCAGATGAAATAAGCTGTGGATCAGTAATAAATGGTTGAATTTCGCCTTTAAGATTAACTCGATAAATTGTCGGATTTATTAATGAGCCCACATAGAAGAGTTTGCTAGAGGCATCATAGCCTATACCTTCTGGAAAGGTTGCTGAATTTACAACAAGGTTTTTTATGCTCTGTATATTAGTATTTGAAGAGGCTGCCAGGCTTAAAGAGGTGCAAAAAAAGATCAGGCTAATTGCAATAGCGCGGAAGAATTGAATTAAATTAGTCATCATAGCTATACATCTCATTAGAGTTATTGTGAAAGCCCAGTCTAATGCGCAAGAATAAAGAAACAATACCAGTGTTTTGAAACTTACTGTTCGATATTAACGAACAATTTGGATATAATAATTAAGATACTTGATAAGCTATGAATCTCTAAAGGGAGATTAAATGTGAATAATCTAAAACGTATGGAATATTTTGTAAGTGTGGTTCAGGCCGGTAGTTTTTCAAAAGCAGCAATTCAACTGGGCAAAACCAAATCAGTCGTCAGTAAACAAATTTCATTATTTGAGGAAGACGTTAATGCAAAATTACTGCATAGAACAACGCGGCAACTCAGCCTTACAGAGGCGGGTAAAACCTTTTACCAACATTGTTGCAAAATTATGGAAAGGACGGAATTTGCGCTAAATGAGTTAAGACAGCATCAAAGCCAACCAGGTGGAACATTAAGACTGGCCTGCCCGATTTTCTTTGGTACAGAATTTGTAGTACCCATTGTGCGAAACTTTCTACAGCTTTATCCCGAAATTAAAGTCGATATACTTATGGATGACAAAATTAATAATACCATCGCAGAGGGTGTTGATATTTCTATTCGAGCCGGCTGGTTAAATGACTGCGATTTAGTCGCTAAAAAACTACTGTCATCACCAATGTGCATCGTAGCCTCACCATCGTATCTGGAGAAACACGGAGGCCCTCCCGGCAAAATAACCCAATTAGAAAACCTTGAGGCCATAAATTTCACACAGTTGCCTCCGCCCACAGCATGGCGCTTTAAAAGAAAAGATCAAAGTCATATGGTACGCCTGCACCACAGAGCATCAATTAATTGTGTCAGTGGTCTCAGGGCTCTGGCTTTAGCCGGTCAAGGTGTGGCAATGATGGCATACTTTAGTATTAAAAAAGATATAGAAAGAGGTCATCTTGTACAGCTATTGCCCGATTACCAGCTAGAAGAATTTGGCTACTACGCTGTCTTCCCAAAGCAAGCGCACATGCCATCCAAAATAAGGCTGTTTCTGGATTATCTTGCAAAAAATTTACACGATCTCTATCAGTGATCAGAATACTGCTTAAGTATTTTTTCCTCGATTTGACTATAGGTACCATCAGCTTTCATATTACGAAGTGCTACAACAAGCTCATTAACAAGTGGAGCATGTTTCTTATTTAGATAGATAAACATTTTACGCTTCGCCAGTGCAGGTAAATTTATAGTGACATGATTCAGAGATAAATCCTTTATATACTTTGCCCCCGCCCAACGCTCATAAATTACAAAATCAACTCTTTTGTTCAGTAACAGTCGAAATAACGACTCCGAACCTTTTACTTTTTTTACTTCAGTCACGGGTGTAATATTTTCTTCCAGTATTTTCCAGCCATTGATAAATGCCACACGCTTACCTGCCAGACTCCGCCAGCCAAGTTCAGAATTAAGCTCTGGTTTTCCGATAGCAACAAACTCCCAATCCATTATTTTTTCAGGCACCTGTACAAGGTTAGAGTACTTATACTGTAAATCGGCAATACGGCTCATTTCTCCGTCAATTCTAAGTTTATTGGCATTTAGCAATGCGCGTTCCGCCGGTAATGAAACAGTTTTAAGCGTTAAGCCAATTCGCCTAAATGCCTCCAGGGCAACCTGATCCATAAAGCCCTGCATTTGCTCATTATTTAAAGGCGGTTTACCGGTGGTATTCAATATAATAATGTTATTATCAGGCGTAGCGCAAAAGCCCTGCTTTGAAAAAATTATGTTTAGCAGAATCAAATATACTACCGTTATAAATTTCAACTTTGCAGATAAAAACATGTCATTTATCCATTGCTACTAACTCACCCATTAAATTCGCCAATGCGGATGATGCCAATTTAAACTGGTAATTATCAACCTGCTGTTTCAGTTGATTGGCGAACTCGAAACAGGGGGTTTGCCGTAAATTCTCTACTATTTTTTCTGCGAGACCTCGTGAGCTGGTATCATGTTCTTCTAATAAGTTTTGCATTTTTTTCAACATCACCAACATTTCATCGGTATTTACTGTTGAATTTTCCTCGTATGATGCATTGTCTTTAAATTCAAATTCATCAATTGCAGCAATAATTTTTTCAAGCCTGACTCCTATCAATTCAAGTTGTGTATTAATGGCATCGTTTTGATTATTTTTTTCAGCTAATGCTTCGAGCTCTGAGGCAGGCACCTGTAAAGTATATGCGCCCAGGGTGGCTGACACTGTTTTAAAAGTATGTGCCAGGCGCTGAGCTGTTATATTATCAAATTCCTTACGCGCAGTGCGAAAACGCTCAACAAAATCGGCCTGACCATTTCTAAACTTCAATAATAACCGGTAATAAAGTCCGTGATCCTGATCCATATTTTCAAGACCTGCTTCGATATTAACGTCAGGCAGAACCGGTAACTTAACTTGTTCATCACCTGGTATCGATATCGATTCTGACTCATGCTCGGTTATCAGCTTAGTTTCAGATTCGGTTATAGGGTGAACCGGTTTAATCCAACGCGCCATAACAGCAAACAACTCTTCTTTATTTACCGGCTTACTAATATAATCACACATGCCTGCAGCCAGACACTTCTCGCGATCACCTTGCATAGCATTTGCAGTCATTGCGATTACAGGTAAATTCTTCAACAACTCTACACGTCGAATTCTACGGATAGCTTGATAACCATCCATTATTGGCATCTGGATATCCATTATTACACCGTCATACCCGTGATCATCACCGAGTTTATCGATCGCCTCTTGCCCATTATTAGCTATATCGACCTGTATACCCGACTTGACCAGTAGCTCAGTAATCAGTTCCTGGTTAATATCATTATCTTCTACTAACAGGATACGTGAGCCACGCAGCTTTGCGCGTAACTCACTTAAACTGATATTGGTCTCAAGGTCGTCGCGGGATGGCAGCATCGCTTTTGTCCCGATACAAAACCAGGCATTAAAATAAAACGTACTGCCCGCATCAGGTTTACTGTCAATTCCGATCATCCCACCCATTAATTCAACCAGATGCTTACATATGGTCAAACCGAGCCCGCTACCCCCAAATTGACGGGTCGTCGAACTGTCTGCCTGACTAAATGCCTCAAACAGATTAGTCTGTTGTTCATTGGACAGGCCAATTCCAGTATCACTTATTCGAAAAATCAATTCGACTTTTTCACCCTTGAACTCTTTTAGTTCAATATTTACCTTAATACTGCCCGTCTCGGTAAACTTAATGGCGTTATAGACCAGGTTAAGCAAAATTTGATTCAGGCGTAATGGATCACCAACCAGCACCTGTGGGATGCTGCTGTCGAGATCTACATTTAGCTCAAGCCCCTTTTGCCCGGCCTTTACTCCCGCCATACTCACCAGATCTTCTACCACACTTTCCAGCCGGAAGCCGATTTGCTCCATTTCCAGCTTGCCGGCTTCTACCTTTGAAAAATCCAGGATATCGTTAATAATCCCGAGCAAAGATGTCGCTGCAACATCAATACGCCTCAGGTAACGTCGCTGTTGGTTGTCCGGTCTGGCATCTAGCGCTAGATTAGCCATGCCCAATATGGCATTCATCGGTGTACGGATTTCGTGGCTCATATTGGCAAGAAAGTAACTTTTAGCGTTGTTCGCAGCCTCTGCCTGCTGGTGCGCTGCCTGCAATTGATGCATTGCCTCCAGCTTGTCGGTAATATCAACAAATGAAATTACTGTACCAGTTACTTCATTATCCTGGTAGATTGGTCGTGCCCTGTAGTCCACATCAAATGCAGTACCATCTTTTCGCCAGAAGATTTCATTGTCTATATGAACATTCGCATTGCCGTCCACAACTGTACCGAACTTACATTCTGATATATCACAAACTGTTCCATCACGACGAGTGTGATGAATCAGGTCATGCATGTTCTTTCCCAGGATCTCATCATCTCTCTCATAACCGAGCCGTTTAATACAGGCAGGATTAACAAATGTACAATGGCCTTTTAAATCAATTCCATAGATAGCCTCAGCAGTGGACTCAAGTAATAAACGATTTTGCTCCTCACTTTGCGTCAGTTTATGCACAGACTCATTCAGATTATTAACCATGATATTCACACACGAGACCAGCGTACCCAGTTCATCCTGTGCCCCCTGATTATTACGATTCAGCTCTAGTGGTGTAGTGTCATTAACTTTGAAGCTGCGCAGGTAATCTGCAACCTTGATCAGGTATTTAATAATCGTGACATGAACAAAAAAATAGATAAACAAAGCAACCAGGAGTGTTTTTAATGTGTTTGACACCAGAACAAAACCAATTCGATCATATAAATGTTCATATGCCCTGAGCAAACTTGCCTTGATGAGAAGATTGCCAATTTTCTGCTCCTCTCCCGCATAGTGATGTATTAGTTCAAATGTCTGAAGTAATGAGTTCTCAATGTCCGGATCACCATTTCGAAAGATATGATTTTCATCTGTTGTTAATTCAACATACACAATATCCTTATTTTTCAATATACTTGAGAGAAGTATTTCAATCTGCCGTTTATCTGACAACCACACCGCCTCACCCAGACTAGGTAAACTGGTCTGTTTAATTGCACTTAGTTGTGAGTCAATAATATCTTTATCACGTTGAAATTCGAAATATAGTTGTATCCCAGTAATTATAATACTTAACATTCCACTGAATACAACGATACCAAAAATCAGCTTTCTGGCGATTTTTTTATTTTGTTCAGGCATATTCTGAGTTAATTTCAATATGCAATATCACTTTCTAAAGTTAAAAGAGCGATCGAAAATTTTCTGATAACTACCGTCTTTCTTCATTTGTGAAATGACAGCTGCCATTTTCGGAACAAGGCTTTTGTGTCTTTTATGCAGATATATAAAGAGCGGTTTTTTAGCCAGGGGTGAAGTGAGCCGTTTTGGTGTGTAACCAATCTGCTTATAAAAGTAAGGTGCCTGGAACCGTTCACTCAGCGCTATATCAATACGGCCATTTTGCAGAAGCCTGAATAACTGGTACGAATCATTTGCCTGAATTACGTTTTTTGCACCTGCTGTATTTTTATGATATATAATCCAGCCCCGTACATGTCCCACAGAATACGGTTTCAGTGAATTCCAGCCATTGATCTGGATATCCTTATTCTGACTATATGCAGTAAACTCCCATGTAATAATACTTTCTGGCACCCGTATCAGGTTTGTCCAGTTTTTTTCAATACCTTCTACCCGTGCAATATTACCGTCATCAACCCCTTTATTGGCCAGCATTAATGCACGTTTAGATTGAACTCTCACAAATTTCATCTTTAAATCTAACCGCTTGAATATTTCAGCCGTGATCTGATTATAAAAAGCATCACCCTTATCATTTGATACAGACTCCGGTGAGCCTGAGTTCAACCTGAATACCTGAGTACGAGTTGAGGCATTTACATGGGCAAAGTCGGGTATTAGAAACAGGATTGCAAAAAACAGTACAATCAGTTCTTTCATAAATTATTTCCTGTAATCTGGATTTAATAAAATATTCGCCTTTTCACGTAATTCAGATATTGAGAAAGGTTTTTTAATAAAATCATTACCCCCTGCCAGAACACCTACTTTCATCAATTCTTCAGAAAACAGGCCGGAAATAAATATTACAGGTGTATTTTGTATACCTGTTTTAGAACGAATATAACTACAGACCTCATAACCACTGATTCCCGGCATATTAATATCAGTTATAACCAGAGCAGGAACCAAACCACCCTGTAAGAGCTCCAGCGCATCTTCGCCACTCATTGCCGCGACCACCTTATATTCACCACTAAATATATGATGAATCAAATCAATATTTTCTGAGATGTCATCAACCACAAGAATTATTTTTTTAGCTTTTTCAACCATTCTGGTTGCCCTTAGAATAAAACAAATATCATCGGTATCAATAGTATTACTATAGTAAGGCAATATCATTATTGCCATTTTTTAAGATGAATGTATCAATTATGTCTTTGAATATTGGTTTATAGAAAACTGACTATGCTACCGCTTTATATAAAATGAAGAGCTCAGGTCGCCCTCTCAAAATAAAGTAGGGAAAACCTGGATAACTTCCCCAGTGATAGACTTTATACTGAGGCTATTCCACCCAGTTTTATACAGAACTGGCTTGACCTGAATCCTTATATTTGATATTGAGATAAGTATTGTGTAATGTCACATGGAGAGCATGTTCACATCGCAATATTAGAATCTACTGACATTCCAAATTCACACCATCAGAGTCTGTAAATAAAGTGTTATCTACACCCCCCGTTTAGAACATAACAAGGAGCACAAAATGAATAAAATAATAAAATTTGGTGAAGAAGTTGAGGCATATACTATTCCGGTTTTAAATGAACGAGAAATAAGAGCTGCAGCAGGAATACTCTTTTTGATGATGTTTACTTCCGTACTGGTAGTTATTCTTAAAGAAAATTTTTTAATGTTAAAATATGCAGTAACCATATTCCTCACAGATATAGTGATACGTGTCTTTGTTAATCCTAAATATGCACCCACATTAATAATTGGACGCCTGATCGTTAGGAATCAGGTACCCGAATATGTTGGAGCACAACAAAAAAAAGTAGCCTGGATAATTGGCGTAATTTTAGCATCTATATTTTTTACACTAACTGTAGTGGTAAATTCCTATAGCCCAATCACCGGTATTATTTGTCTAATTTGCCTTATATTCTTATTCTTTGAAGCCGCTTTTGGTATTTGTTTAGGCTGTAAATTTTATTCAATGATTTATAAAGAAAAAGCCCAATACTGCCCAGGTGAGGTTTGTGATGTAAATTCAAAACAGGATATTCAAAAAACCTCCTTAATTCAAATGCTAATCGTTATGGGGTTTATCGGATACGTTATTCTCACAGCCTTTTTGTTTAATGATTATTTTAGTGAAAAACCGTATGACCTGTTGGGTATAGATAATGCCCCACACTCTGAATAATCTGATGTGTTTAAGTTAAATTATATACATAGTGAATATTTAAAATAATTCAAACAATGGATACCAATAGGTAAGATCGATGTACTTTAATTTTCGCAGTTTACTCTTTTGCTCATTTAACTGTAGTTTGTTTAGCCATCACTATGTACAGCCTGTCTATTACTATACGCTTTTAACAGAAATGACACGCCCAGTGCAACAACAATGTGCTTCAAAGAATGGCCACTGAATAAAAGCAGGGCATTATAAACAACCTCATCGAAATATTCTAAGATCTTAGCCAACACATATGCACACAATAAAAACCAGTAAGCTTTTGTTTCAGTAAATATTGAATCAAAAAACAACAGTATCAACGGTATTAGCAGTACAGGGAGAAACTGGACCAGGACATAAAACCGTAAATCACCTTCACCCTTCACTTCTGTGCTATACCAGTAAAATACGGAAAACACCCCAAAAATAATCAATGGCCAGAGAAGCACCTTACCTAGATTTAAAGACACAAACTCACAAATTATTATTGAAAATAAAGCCATAAAAGCGATTGTCATTGGCAAACGATCCCAAACCAATGACATGTTACCTGGCCATAAATGATAGTAAGCTGAGCCAAATGTAACTAGTGAAACACCTAAAAAAAACATTATGTAGGCTACTTTTATACTTGTAATAAGCCTGATTTTGTGTGAATAAAAAATCCTATATAGCCCCATTACACCAATCAGTAGAAAAGGCAGGCTAGAGATAACATTCCAGAAATTCGGAATCGAAAAAATGTTCCGTCGATCTATAAATTGATGATATTCAAGATCCTGTACAATTGGATCTAGCATCAACACACCCGCTATTACCGATATCGATACAAGTGTAATTATTATATATCCGGATTTTTTATTTATTAAATTCATAATATAAATTAGATAACATAAACTGAATGCTTATACAAATTCGTGAGGCTTGTAACGAAGTAGAAAACACGATCTTGCCACCCCTGAAGATTTAAAAATTGAGTAAAGCCCTGATAGACACCTGGAGTTTGGACTCTAATAACTTCCCTTTTTTTACAGACATTATAAATGATATCGTTTTGTAGGCCAGATCAAGCGTAGCGGATCTGGCATTTTTGACTTTGTACTGGTGGTTCTGCTTCGCTTGATCCACCCTGCATTCTACCTCATCAATGTTCCGGCATTCTCTGGCTTAAAGAGTCACTATTACATTTAAATTTCCACATTATGATATTTCTTTACATGATTTTATTTACGAATGCTTTATAATTTACAACTCATTATTATTAGATTACATACATGACAACTTTAGAAAACGATCCCACCATACAACTCGCATTAGATTTAATTTCACGCCCATCGGTTACCCCAGAAGACGAAGGCTGTCAGCCCTTGATGATAGAGCGCCTGAAAAAGCTGGGTTTTGAAGTCGAAAATTTACGTTTTGCGGATGTCGACAATTTCTGGGCACGAAGAAATGGCTCGGGCCCCCTTCTCGTGTTTGCCGGTCATACGGATGTTGTGCCCACGGGCCCGCTTGAAAAATGGAAGGTCCACCCTTTTAAACCGGAAATCATTGATGATGTTTTATATGGGCGGGGTGCAGCGGATATGAAAGGCAGCCTTGCCTCAATGATTATCGCCTGTGAAAATTTTATTGCTGAACACCCGGATCACAAGGGTTCAATTGGGTTTCTAATCACCAGTGATGAAGAAGGCCCATCAATTAATGGCACGGTAAAAGTCGTAGAACATCTTGAAGCTCGCAGTGAAAAAATTGATATGTGCCTGGTTGGAGAACCCTCAAGCACAGATAAACTGGGGGATGTGGTAAAAAATGGTCGCCGTGGTTCATTATCCGGTAATTTAACGATACTGGGTAAACAGGGGCATGTGGCCTACCCTCACCTGGCAGAAAACCCAATTCATAGCTCAGCGCCAGCTCTTGCCGAACTTGCCGCAGTGGAATGGGATCAGGGGAATGCATTTTTCCCAGCCACCAGCTTTCAGGTCTCAAATATAAATTCCGGTACCGGGGCAAACAATGTAATTCCAGGTGAATGCGAAATTATGTTTAACCTGCGTTTTTCAACCGAAGTGACTGAAGACCAGTTGAAACAACGGGTTGAGGCCATTCTCAATAAACATAATTTAAACTATGAACTTGAGTGGGTATTATCGGGTAACCCCTTTCTAACCCCTGAAGGTGAGCTTGTTGATGCTACCTGCAAAGCGATCAAAGATGTTTGTGGATATGATACTGAACTATCAACCGCGGGTGGCACTTCTGATGGACGTTTCATTGCACCTACGGGTGCACAGGTACTGGAACTTGGACCACTCAATGCCACAATTCACCAGCTTAATGAACATGTTAAGGCTGAGGACTTAACAACGCTTACAAAAATTTACCAACGAATGATGGAACATCTACTATTATAGAGTATAAGTATTCCAGCAATAATAACCAGGAAATAACAAATAGAGCTACACAAGGGCTAATAAAATGAACCGCGAAAAAGTTGTCTTTAGTTTTTTTATGATTATGGCACTCACATTAAATTTTGGTTTTTTTACCGGTGAGGTCGACAACCCAAACCACCATAATGTATATGAATTATTCGCTGTAATAATAGTCAACCTGATTGCCACGGTACTTAAATTTGGTGACCGCTCTCAAATGGGTGCAATGTTATTAGCAACCAGTCTTGTCGCTTTAGTCCAGTTAATTTCTGCTTCCATTGTGTGGGCTTATGTTGTCAATATCCAGGGTAATGTTATGACCGCCGATACCATGTCTACTATTATTTCATTAAGTGGTGGCGCAATGATTGCCAACTTTATATCCGTCATATTACTGATCATTGAAACTTCAATGATGCGTCACTAAACTGCGCAGGTAAAATTATGTCACTTGTGACATCACTCATTATGCGCCAGATGCGTGTACCCATTATTATTTTAATAATGGGTTATGCCATTGCCATGCTCGGTATGGTAATCACACCGGGTATAGATGATCAGGGCAATCCCTGGCATATGTCTTTTTTTGATGCCTTTTACTTTGTTAGCTACACCGCGACCACCATTGGCTTTGGTGAAATTCCATATTCTCTAAGTAATGCTCAACGAACCTGGGCGCTTATTACTATTTATTTAACTGTTATCACCTGGTTTTACTCACTGGGAAAAATTCTCTCATTAGTACAGGACCCCATGTTTCGCGAAGCTCTTAAAGAGAATCAGTTTTCACAACAACTATCCCGTATACCCGATACTTTCATACTCATTTGTGGATTTGGTGAAACCGGACACGAACTGGCAAAAGCACTAACTGAACGAAACATTCACACTGTAATTATTGAAGAGAATGACAGAATAATACAGACTTTACCCCTTGAAGACTT
>Ga0316207_10004684_pt1 | contig 11744 bp, 12 predicted proteins | sample 6weekpyrite_MG_FD_204943 | JGI IMG/M metagenome (GOLD analysis project Ga0316207, IMG submission 204943) | Microbial mat bacterial communities from mineral coupon in-situ incubated in ocean water Damariscotta River, Maine, United States -... | ecosystem: Environmental > Aquatic > Marine >...
AGCTGACTTATATCTTCCATAATCTTGTTGCGGGTCTGCATTGGTCCGGCTCCTGTCGCTTGGCCTTTCATATGGCCCTTTGTCCGCCCGGCATCAAGGTTGACATCGCCGCACCGCGCGGCCATCCCACCCGCACGCATCGCAAAGGCAGGGCCACAATGCTATCATCTGCAATCCAGTTTCCCAATATCTCACCCAATCTGTTTTCCATCGACCTCGGTTTCATGGAGTTCGCGCTGCGCTGGTATGCGCTGGCCTATATCGCCGGATTGGTTGTCGGCTGGCGCATCATCACCCGCGCCGTGCGCCGCCCGGTGCTGTGGCCCGGTGACACCGCGCCGATGACGGCCGAGCATGTCGAGAACCTGCTGACCTGGGTGATCCTGGGGGTGATTCTGGGCGGCAGGCTTGGCTACGTGTTTTTCTATCAACCGGCCTATTACCTGCAAAACCCCTCCGAGATCCTGATGATCTGGCAGGGCGGCATGTCGTTTCATGGCGGGTTTCTGGGCGTGACCGTTGCCGGGCTGATCTATTGCCGGCTGAACCGTTTGCCGATGGCCCAGGTCGGCGATGCGATGGCGATGGTTGCCCCGATCGGCCTCTTTCTGGGGCGGCTGGCGAACTTCATCAATGGCGAGCTCTGGGGGCGGCCGACCGATGCGCCCTGGGGCGTGATCTTTCCGGGCTTTGCCGCGCAGAACTGCGCCGGGCCCGAGGGGATTGTCGATCTGGCCGGCACGCTGGTCTGCGCACGCCATCCCTCGCAGCTTTATGAGGCGCTGCTGGAGGGCTTGGTTCTGGGCGCGATCCTGCTCTACCTGGCCTGGCGGCGCGGCGCGCTGAAAATCCCCGGTCAGATCATGGGGCTCTTTATCGCGGGCTATGGTCTGGCGCGCTTCATCGTCGAGTTCTACCGCCAAGCCGATGCCCAGTTCATCACGCCTGACAACCCGATGGGCTATGTGCTGCAATTCGGCCAGGCGGGGCTGTCGATGGGTCAGCTGCTGTCGCTGCCGATGCTGATCGGCGGCTTGCTGATCGTGGTCTATGCCCGCAGCGTGGCAGCCCGACAGACGGCATGAGCGTGCTTGAGGGCGCGCTGATTGCACGCATCGCGCGGACCGGGCCGGTATCGGTGGCCGACTATATGGCCGAATGCCTGCTGCACCCTCAGCATGGCTATTACACCACGCGCGATCCGTTGGGGGCGGGCGGTGATTTCACCACCGCCCCCGAGATCAGCCAGATGTTTGGTGAGCTGATCGGCCTCTGGCTGGCGCAGGTCTGGATGGATCAGGGCGCGCCGGGGGAATTTGCGCTGGCCGAGCTTGGCCCCGGGCGTGGCACGCTGATGGCCGACGCGCTGCGCGCCACCGCCCGCGTGCCGGGGTTTCACGCCGCCGCCCGGCTGCATCTGGTTGAGGCATCGCCCACCCTGCGCACCCGTCAGAGCGCGGCCCTAGCGGGCCATGACATCCACTTTCACGACCATCCCGGCCAGTTGCCCGAGATGCCCATCTTTCTGATCGCCAACGAGTTCTTCGACGCCCTGCCGATCCGCCAGTTCCAGCGCGGCAAAGCGGCCTGGCATGAACGCCAGATCGGGGCAGCCGAGGGCGCTCTTATCTGGGGCCTCGCCCCCGAAGCCCCGGTCGAGCCGCTGGCCGATCGGCTGGCGGGCACGACCGAAGGTCAGATCGTGGAACATAACGCCCCGGCGCTGCCCATTGCGCAGGATATCGGTCGCCGCATTGATGCCCATGGCGGCGCGGCGTTGATCCTTGATTATGGCGATGCGATCAGCATCGGCGACACGTTGCAGGCGGTGCAGGATCATGCGCCCGTCGACGTGTTGGCTACGCCCGGCGAGGCGGATCTGACAGCGCATGTGGCCTTTGCGCCTCTGGCCCGCGCCGCCGCGCCTGCGCGCGCCTCCGGCCTGACGACGCAAGGCGCGTTTCTGGAGCGGCTCGGCATCACCGCGCGGGCCGAGGCATTGGCCCGCCCCTTGCGCGGTGCGGCGCTGGACAGCCATATCGCGGCACACAGACGCTTGACGCATCCCGAAGAAATGGGAACGCTCTTCAAAGTGCTGGCGCTGACACCAGCAGACAGCCCGCCGCCGCCGGGAACGGAGCCCGCCTGAACCATGACCGCCACCGCGCACCTGGAGATCATCACCTCGGACCTTTTGTCAGGCGTCCGGCATGGCTTCTTTACCCGACGCGGCGGGGCATCCTCGGGCATCTTTCAGGGGCTGAACTGCGGCACCGGGTCATCCGATCAGACCGCGATTGTCGATATGAACCGGGCCCGCGTTGCCGATGCCATGCAGGTGCCGCTGGACCGGCTGGTTACCGTGCACCAAACCCATTCCGACGTCGCCGTCGCGGTGACCGATGCCCAACCCGCGCCGCGCCCCGAGGCCGACGCCATCGTCACCGCCACGCCGGGCACCGCCCTTGCGATTCTGACCGCCGATTGCCAACCGGTGCTGCTGGCCGATGAAAAGGCAGGCGTGATCGGGGCGGCGCATGCCGGGTGGCGCGGCGCGCTGGATGGCATTCTTGATGCGACGCTGGACGCGATGGGGGCGCTTGGCGCCGCGCGCGCCAATATCCACGCCGTTATCGGCCCCTCGATCAGCCAGCGCGCCTATGAGGTTGGCCCCGAATTTGTCGAACGTTTCGTCGATGAGGACCGCGATAACAGCCGTTTCTTTGTCAATGGCGCGAGCGACCGGTATCTTTTCGATCTGACAGGCTATGGTCTGGCGCGATTGCGCGCGGCAGGCGTGGGGCAAGCCGAATGGACCCGCCATTGCACCTTTTCCGATGCCGGGCGGTTTTATTCCTATCGCCGCGCCACGCATCTGGGCCAGGTCGATTACGGGCGGCTGATCTCTGCGATTCGCCTCTGAGATCCGGGGCAGAGGTGTCAAATTCGACGCCACCTGCACCAGATATGGGCGGACATGAGGCAAGCCCCGCCGCATTCGCGCCCGGATTGACGCAACTCACCCGCCCAGAGCCCAGGAAATCAAGGCGAAAGCCCTGCCACAATATTGCCCCGCGAATTTACCTGAAATTAGGGGGTTGGCCGCAAGACTGCCCGAAAGTTCCGCCAGATTGTCCTCAACCCGAACAAACGGGATTGGCAAAGCCCAGAAGGGCGACAAATAGGACAAGAGCAATGACAAAACGGCGCTGGATGGAACGGGTTCTGGACGAAAGCCAGAAAGAACAGATTGAGATGCCCTGGGCACGCGGCAAACGCAATCGCGCCCGTCTGGCAGCGCGCGCGGCACAAACCGCGTAACGCCCGCCCGACAGGCTGGGACAAATAAAAAGAGGCGGCCAGAACGGCCGCCTTTTTTCTGTCTCAGGCCCCAACGCAAAGAAATCTTTCGCCGGGTGGGGCTGCCCCGTAATAGGCTGGCTGCATCATTTCAGGGGATTTCACACCATGCGATTTTTTCTTGCCATTGCATTCATCTGCCTGACCGCCAGCGCGAGCGTCGCGCAAAGTAGAGCCGCCGCCACCGATACCGCCGTAGCCCAGGTGCAGCGCTACTACGCGTCCTACCATGCCGGTCGTCTAGTGCGGGCACAGCTATTGCTGCGTGACACCGGGAATTACGGCGGCCCCGTTGACGGGCAATGGGGTCCGGAAACCGAGGCCGGGTTTCGCCGCGTGATCGACACGCTGGCGGCGATCAATGGACAACCGGCGGCACCGCTGCAACGCGAAGAGGATATCCTTGCCCTGTTGGATTGGCTGGGCGCGCTCTACCTGGCCGAGGCCGGATATCAGGAATATCCCGACTGACGCCCCGGACACCTACAGAAGAACGGGCTTTTCCAGCGCCTCAAAAAGCGGTGTCAGTTCGTTTTCATAGCGCCGCCACGCCGCCACCGAGGCGCGATAGATCGGCTGTCGCACCTGCGCAAAGCTGAGCGTCGCCACCTGCCGCGTGGCTTTATGGGGCGCGAGGCAGGCCTCCTCCCACGCCAACCCCGCTGCGGCCACCAGTTCGCGGATCACCGGGTCGGGATCAGCGGTCAGCGCCTCGTATTCCACCACATGCACCTTGCCGGGCATCTCATTGCCCCAGAACTCGACAAAGGCGTCATGTTGGCGGATGAAGCGCCCGATATCGGCCAGATCGCTGGCATAAAGATGCGTGCCCGGCGTGAACATGTTGCGATAGATCGACAGGCCGACATCGCGCGGGTCGCGTTTGAGCACCACGAAGCGGGCATTGGGCAGCGCCATCGCGGCCAGCCCGATCCGGGCATAGGTCGAAATCGCCTTATCGGTGAAAATCGCGCCCGCCCCGGTGCGCCGCCTGGCGGTGGCGATATAGTCCTGCCCGGCGCGGGCCATGGCATCGCCAAGCCGGTCGGGGGCCAGATTGGCCAGATCGGTCACGCGCGCCAGCGCTTTGGACAGAAACGGCAACTCGCCGCCTGCGGTTACCCGGCTATGGGCCGACAGAATAGTCTCCACCAGCGTGGTGCCCGAGCGCGCCATGCCGGTGACGAATATCGGCGCATCGGGTGGCGCATCGCCCGCCAGATCGCGGCCCTTGAGCGCCCGGTAGGCATCCAGAACGGCCTGCACCTGGCCACGTTCGTTTTCGAACCGATAGGGGAATTCGGATTTCGTCAACCGGTTCGCGCGATGCAGATGATCGAACACCTCATCATAGCGGCCCAGATCCTCAAGCGCCTTGGCCATGGCAAAGGCAAGCGTCCGGCGCGACGCCGAGGGCAGCGACAGATCGCCCGCCCGCGCCTCCAGCATCGGCAGGATCGGATCATCCGCCGCGATCTTGGCCCCACCGATATAGGCGCGAATGGCCTCGGCCCCATCCGGGCCAGAGGACGCCGCCTGCATCAGAACCGCCCGTGCGCCATCGAAATCTCCACTGGTCTGCAGCAGTTGACCGCGCAGGGTCAGCATGTCGGTATTGCCGGGATCGTGGGCCAGCGCCGCATCCACAAGCCTCAGCGCCTCGGCCACGTCCCCCTCAGCCGACATTGCCGCCGCAAGCCGCACGCGCAGCCCCCGCCCCGCCCCGGCCGATATCGCCTTTTCGCCCACGCGCGCCGCCTCTTTCGGGCGGCGGATTGCGGCCAGCGCCATGGCGTGATCAGTCAGAAGGCGCGCATTTCGTTTGTCGCTGGCCACCGCAGCGGCCAGGGTTTTTTCCGCTTCGCCATCGCGGCAGGTGTCGTGCAGGAGCCGCGAGAGCGGAATGGCCACATCGGCCCCCAACGCCTTGGCCGCCAACAATGCCTCTTCGGCTCGAAAAACCCGCCCCACCTGCAGCAAAACCTCGCCCAACAGCATCTGCGCCATCGCGCTGGTCGGGTCGCGTTCGACCGCCTTTTCCAAAGCCGGCAGCGCCAGGCCCCATTTTTCCTGGCGCGCGCGGGCCGCGCCAAGCGCCAGCGCCGGGCCTGCGGCCTTGGGAAACTGGCGCACCAGCGCCAGCGCTCCGGCCTCGGCGGCTTCGGCCTGTCCACGGTTCACCCGCGCCAGCAGCGCCGAAATATCGGGCTCACCATCCAGCGGCACGCCCGCCCGCGTGGCCTCGGCCCGCAGTTTCTTTAACGCACCGCCGCTCAGGGTTTTGGCCAGTTCCGCCCAGATCGCAGGCTCGCCCGGGCGCGATTTCAAGGCTTTGCGAAACGCCGCCTCGGCCTTGGCGCGATCGCCCCGCGCGGCATGGATCCGCCCGACCTGAAACTGCGCCTCGGCCAGATCGGGGCGCAGGCCCAGAACCTGCGCATAAAGCGCCAATGCCTGATCCGCCTGCCCGGCCTTTTGCGCGGCCATCGCCTGCGCGTAGAGGGCTTTGAGCCGGGCCGGATTAATCGGCAGCATCGCGCCTATTCCCCGTGCGCGAGCCGGCTTTCCAGCACATCGAACGGCACGCCGGGATCATCCTTGGCGGGTCGGATCACCAGCGAGGTGCGCACCGAGGCGACATTGTCAGCCGCGGTCAGCTGTTCAGTCAGAAAGCTCTGGAAACTGCTGAGATCGGGGGCCACGCATTTCAGGATGAAATCGATCTCACCGTTCAACATGTGGCATTCGCGCACCAGGGGCCAGGCGCGGCAACGATCCTCGAACGCGACCAGATCGGCCTCGGCCTGGCTGTGCAGGCCCACCATGGCGAAAACCTGAACCTCGAACCCCAACAGGCGCGGCTCGACATCGGCGTGATAGCCGCGGATATAACCCTGTTCCTCCAACGTGCGGACCCGGCGCAGGCAGGGCGGGGCCGAAATGCCCACCCGGCTGGCCAGTTCCACATTGGTCATGCGGCCATCGCCCTGCAATTCGGCCAGGATCATGCGGTCGGTCTGATCGAGTTTTGCTCCGGGCATGGGCGGCGGACCTTTCAAATGGGGGCGGATTAACATTCCTGATGTCTTAAATGCCCTTTGCGCAAGATTATTACAAGGGCGCGCAAGATATGAACCGAAAGCCCGCCGACTACAAGCGGCAGAATGCCCCCCTTCCCTTGCCGGTCCGGCCTCTTTATATCGCCTCTAGTAACCAATTTCCCCTGCCGCCGAGGTCACCCCGCCCATGTCCGATACCCGTCACACCCGCGTTCTGATCATCGGCTCCGGCCCGGCCGGATACACTGCCGGCGTCTATGCCTCGCGTGCCATGCTGGAGCCTATCCTGGTGCAGGGGATCGAACCGGGCGGCCAGCTGACCACCACCACCGAGGTCGAGAACTGGCCCGGCGATACCGAAGTACAGGGCCCCGACCTGATGATCCGGATGGAGGCGCATGCGAAGGCCACGGGCTGTGAGATCATCGGCGATATCATCACCGATTTGGACACGTCCAAGCGCCCCTTTACCGCCACCGGCGACAGCGGCACGATCTACACCGCCGATGCGGTGATCCTGTGCACGGGCGCGCGCGCCAAATGGCTTGGCCTGCCCTCGGAAGAGGCGTTCAAGGGCTTTGGCGTTTCGGCCTGCGCCACCTGTGACGGGTTCTTTTATCGCGGTCAGGAGATCGTGGTGATCGGCGGCGGCAACACGGCGGTCGAGGAGGCGCTTTTTCTCACCAATTTCGCCTCCAAGGTCACGCTCATCCATCGCCGCGATGAATTGCGCGCCGAAAAGATCCTGCAAGACCGGCTGCTCAAACACCCCAAGATCGCGCCGATGTGGTTTCACACGCTTGAGGAAGTCATCGGCACCGACAATCCCAAAGGGGTCGAGGCCGTGCGCGTGCGCCATGTCAAGACCGGCGAGATCACGGAAATCCCCTGCAAGGGCGTCTTTGTCGCCATCGGCCATGCGCCCGCCTCGGAATTGGTCAAGGACGCGCTGGAAACGCATTCCGGCGGCTATGTGAAGGTCGAGCCGGGATCGACCCGCACCGCGATCCCCGGCATCTTTGCGGCGGGCGATCTGACCGATCACATCTACCGTCAGGCGGTCACCAGCGCCGGCATGGGCTGTATGGCGGCGCTCGACGCCGAGAAATTCCTGGCTGAACAGGACGATTAAGGCCGATTTCTGAACACAATCAGCACGCGCACCCGCCCTGGCGGGTCGTTTTGCGTTGCAGATGGGTCACGGCGGCAAAAATCCCCCGTCCTGGCCAATTCTTCCTTTTCCACGCTTGCAACATGTGAGATGTGTTCACAAATGAACGCACTTTGAGATCCGCAATGCCCGGCCCCAAAGCCACCGCTTCGCAGCCAGAAGACGACCTGCGCTTTCGCCTCCTGCGCCAGCTTGACCTGGCACCGGATGCGCCGCAGCGCGCGACCGCCGGGGCGCTTGGCATCTCGCTTGGGCGGCTGAACGCGCTGCTGCGCGCGGCGGCCGAGGCCGGGCTGGTCAAGGTCACCGACCGCTCGGGGCCCGACAAACGTCAGCGTTTCGCCTATGCGCTGACCTCACGCGGAGCGGCTGAAAAAGCGCGCCTCACCGACCGGTTTCTCGCCGGTAAACTCGCCGAATACGACCGTCTGCACGCCGAACTGACCGGCGCGGCAAGCGGCCTTCTTTCCGACAAGAACAGGACCCATATCATGCAAAACCAACTTGCCCCCATTCAAGAGCTCTACGTCTCACCCGACAGCGCCCAAAAGCTCAAGCGTGAGGCCGCCGATCTGGTGTCCTGGGATCTGAGCCCGCGCCAGATCTGCGATCTTGAGCTTCTGATGAATGGCGGCTTCAACCCGCTCAAGGGTTTCATGACCCAGGACGATTACGAAGGTGTCGTCGAAAACATGCGGATGGCCGATGGCGCGCTCTGGCCGATGCCGATCACGCTGGATGTGTCCGAGGAATTTGCCGCGTCGGTCGAACCCGGTCAGGATATCGCCCTGCGCGATCAGGAAGGTGTCATTCTGGCCATTCTGTCGCTTGGCGACAAATACGTGCCCAACAAGGCGCGTGAGGCCGAGATGGTGTTCGGGGCCGATGACATTGCGCACCCTTCGGTGAACTATCTGCACAATATCGCGGGGCCGGTTTACCTGGGCGGGCCGATCACCGGCATCACGCCGCCGATGCATTACGATTTCCGCGCGCGCCGCGACACGCCCAACGAATTGCGCGCCTATTTCCGCAAACTGGGCTGGCGGCGCATCGTGGCGTTTCAGACCCGCAACCCGCTGCACCGCGCGCATCAGGAACTGACCTTCCGCGCCGCCAAGGAAGCGCAAGCCAACCTGTTGATCCACCCCGTCGTCGGCATGACCAAACCCGGCGATATCGATCATTTCACCCGCGTGCGCTGTTATGAGGCGGTGCTGGATCAATACCCATCCTCCACCACGTCGATGAGCCTTCTGAACCTGGCCATGCGCATGGGCGGCCCGCGTGAGGCCGTCTGGCACGGTCTGATCCGCAAGAACCACGGCTGCACCCATATGATCGTCGGCCGCGACCATGCCGGCCCCGGCAAGAACAGCCAGGGCGAGGATTTCTATGGTCCTTATGACGCGCAGGATCTCTTTCGCACGCATCAGGCGGAAATGGGCATCGAAATGGTCGATTTCAAACACATGGTCTATGTGCAGGACCGCGCCCAGTATGAGCCCAATGACGAGATCCTCGACAAGGATGACGTCACCATCCTGAACATCTCGGGCACCGAACTGCGCCGCCGTCTGGCCGAGGGGCTGGAAATCCCGGAATGGTTCTCGTTTCCTGCCGTGGTCAACGAATTGCGCCGCACCCGCCCGCCGCGGTCGAAACAGGGCTTTACGGTGTTTTTCACCGGCCTCTCGGGGTCCGGCAAATCCACCATCGCCAACGCGATGATGGTCAAGCTGATGGAACAGGGCGGGCGTCCCGTAACGCTTTTGGATGGCGACGTGGTGCGCAAACACCTCAGCTCCGAGCTTGGCTTTTCCAAGGAACACCGCGACATCAACATCCGCCGCATCGGCTATGTCGCCTCCGAGATCACCAAGAATGGCGGCATTGCCATCTGCGCCCCGATCGCGCCCTACACCGCCACCCGCCGCGCGGTGCGGGAAATGGCCGAAGCTTTCGGGGCCTTTATCGAGGTCCATGTCGCCACATCGCTGGAGGAATGCGAGCGGCGCGACCGCAAGGGGCTCTATAAACTGGCGCGCGAGGGCAAGATCAAGGAATTCACCGGCATCTCGGACCCTTATGAAGCCCCCACGAATGCCGAACTGGTGGTCGAAACCGAGGGCGCAGATGTCGATCATTGCGCGCAACAGGTGCTGCTGAAGCTCGAATCGATGGGGCTGATCTCCGCCTGATCTGCCTGACAACCCCCGGCCCCGGAATATACCGGGCCGGGGCGTTTCAGGTAGCGGCACCACCGGGGGTCGACCAGTGCCGCCGATATCGAGGGGTTAGTGCACGCTCACGGGCTTCATGTCATTCTGACGCGCCACCACAAAGGCCAGCTCCCGGTCGCGGACCAGCGCCAGCTGCTCGCCATCCTCGTTGCCGATGGCATAAAGCTGCGTCAGCCCCGCGCCTTCGGCCTCGGCGCGGATGTCATCGGGCAGATCCGCCACGGCCACCCGGCGCACATAGACGATGGGCCGCTTGCCCGGCTGCGCGATGGGTTTCGGCTCATGCATCGGCCTGTCCTTTGCCGTTGATCTGGATGGTCTGAATCACGTTTTCGGGCACCGCGCGTGTCAATTCGATATGCAGAAGCCCGTGTTCCATCGATGCACCGGCCACATCGACACCTTCGGCCAGCACAAAGGACCGCTGAAATTGCCGCGCTGCGATGCCGCGATGCAGGAAAACGCGGGCCCCATCCTCTTCGCTCTGGCGGCCCCGCACGACCAGCTGCCGGTCCTCGACCGTGATCGACAGGTCGGCCTCGGCAAAGCCGGCCACCGCCAGCGTGATGCGATAGGCGTTATCACCGTTTTGTTCAATATTATAAGGGGGATAGCCGTCATTGCCGGATTTGGCAGTGCGTTCCACCAGCCGCTCCAGCTGGTCAAATCCCAACAGGAACGGGTGCGATCCCAGAGTCAGTTTCGTCATCAGGCACATCCTTTGGCAAGCGATCTGCGGGTTTCGGCCCCGTTTTGGCGGCCATTGCCCTTAATATGGGGCGCACATAACCCCTCTGCAAGGCGTTCAACGCTTTGCCATGCAGGGCAAATCCGTTATCGTCCTGTCTCGCCAATTGCCCGACTCACGGCCAGGGGGCCTGCTGCACATATGGAAACGCCTGCCGAGATGAGCCACGAGGACGTGCTGCGCGTCAAACTGGGCGTGCTGATGCGCGAACACCGCGATCTCGATGACGCGATCTCGGCGCTGGAGCATCACACCCGCCCCGATCAACTGACGCTCAGGCGGCTGAAAAAGCAGAAACTGGCCCTCAAGGACCAGATCACGCGGATCGAAGATGAACTGACCCCGGATATCATTGCGTAGCCGCCTGCCATGGCTATAGTGCGCGCTTTCCCGACCTGGCTGAGGGGCTTGGACACATGGCAGAGATCAAGATCGGCATCATCATGGGCAGCCAGTCCGACTGGACCACGATGCGCGAAGCGGCCGAGGTCCTGGACGAGCTTGGCGTGCCCTATGAGGCCCGGATCGTATCGGCCCATCGCACGCCGGATCGGCTGTGGAGTTATGGCCAAACGGCCATTGATCGGGGCCTCAAGGTCATTATCGCGGGGGCCGGCGGTGCCGCGCATCTGCCCGGCATGATGGCCTCCAAGACCCGGGTTCCGGTGATTGGGGTGCCGGTCCAGACACAGGCATTGTCTGGGGTCGACAGCCTCTATTCCATCCTGCAGATGCCGCGCGGCTACCCGGTTGCGACCATGGCCATCGGGGCGGCGGGCGCGCGCAATGCAGGCCTGATGGCGGCGGGCATTCTGGCGCTGTCCGATCCCGATCTGGCCACCCGGCTCGATGCCTGGCGCGCCGCCCTCTCGGCCTCGATCCCAGAGGAACCGCGCGATGACTGAGCCTCTGCCAGCAGGTGCCACAATCGGCATCCTGGGCGGCGGTCAGCTTGGCCGCATGCTCTCGGTCGCGGCATCCCGGCTCGGCTACAAAACCCATATCTTTGAACCCGGTGCCGCCCCGGCAGGCGATGTCGCGGCCCGCGTGACGCAAGCGGCCTATGACAATCTGGAGGCACTCGCGAGTTTCGCCGCCTCGATCGATCTGATCACCTTCGAGTTTGAAAACATCCCCGCCGATGCGCTCGATATGCTCTCGGC
>Ga0316207_10004685_pt1 | contig 11744 bp, 7 predicted proteins | sample 6weekpyrite_MG_FD_204943 | JGI IMG/M metagenome (GOLD analysis project Ga0316207, IMG submission 204943) | Microbial mat bacterial communities from mineral coupon in-situ incubated in ocean water Damariscotta River, Maine, United States -... | ecosystem: Environmental > Aquatic > Marine >...
GATTGATACCATGTATGTATATGAGCTTATCTTTATGGCTATCAGCAATAGCCTTATTGATATTAAATTCAAAACGGTGCCAAACAGCAGATGTTCCACAGGCTTGATTAACCGCTCCTTCTGTATATTTATTGGCAAAGGTTGAGGCCATAAACTGCCCATTGTTCCAATAATTTGCACCGGCATATGCATGCACATATATCGAAGCACTTATTGATGAGACGCAGGCCCAGCCCCTTATTATGGTATTTCCGTTTCTCTCAAAAACTTCGTCAATGTGACCCTTTACGTCTCCCGCAAGTGATATCCGTGATGAAAAAAGCCCCATAAATATAAGGAACACCATCATATATGTTTTTTTATTGTTCATTGGTTTTACTCTCTGTAGGTTAATAAATATGTGAATTATATTTCATGTTATAAACTTTTCTGTTGTAAAAAAAGGACATGTATATGATATGCAAGCGGTTAATATAGTAATAATTACAACTTATTGAATTTTTTAACAATATCATTTTCCTGGTCTATAAAAAATACAGGAGACTTTTTAGTAAAGTACTTAAAATCTTTTACAATATGTGATTTATCAACGTAGCCACAATCATCAGCAACTTGCCATAATTTTTTTTTATCGTTTAATCTATATGCGGATAATATATGTTGAAATCGAATTATTCGGTTAATTGATTTTGGTGTAACGCCAGTGTACGATAAAAATCGCCGTCTAAATTGCCTTTGAGATAAGTTAACATGCCTTGCTAATTCATCAATAGATAGGCTTCCTCTGGTAGTTTTCATAGTCTGAATTGAATGGCTTACTCTTTCATCAAAGTTATCATGCATAGTATTATTAACTATGAAACTTTCAATAATGGTTATTCTTCCCATTATATCTTTGGCATCTAATATCTTGTTTGTTAACTCATCACCACCTGGTATATCACCAGTATTAATATTCAAGCCAGTAAAATCCCTGGGTTGAGTATTAAATAGTGAAAATGTCCCACCATGACAAAATCTAACGCCAAATATCTCAAGATCATTCAATACATCTACCTCTATAAAATCAGTATTAACGCCACATACATAGCCTGCCTTACATACGCTTTCAACTGAATTGTTTCTTCTGATAACAGTTCCTTTTATATTGAAATCTAAGTCCATATATCCCCTTGATGGAAACAAAAATTTATCTGTTTTTAAATTTTCAAGTTTTAATTTAACTGTCCAATAGCAACGTATGTACTTAGATAAATACCTTGCCGGACTATATTCTTGATATTCCACTGTAAAAATTACCTTTTATATTTAACATCACAACTGTCTCACTGACTACCCGGGATATGAGTTGGGCAGGGTGATTTAACTGTTAATCACACTCTGTGTGGTTTAAACATAAACTTATTCAAAGGTAACGATATAATAGATTTTAGTGGCTTTAAATTTATTAATGTAAATTGTCAAACCTTGTCACAGAAACACAGAAAAATATTTTTAATCGCAGGGTGGATCAAGTGAAGCGAATCCACCGCTATCACTAATCTTTTCAGTTGTTATTTCATGTTAACTTATCTTGTCAGGTAACAGGGAATTATTCCCGGTTTAATAATTAAATATATGTGAACACATTAACGTTATTCATTAATTTCATCATTTAGACTGCATCAAGTATTTGCATGTTTTTGCAGGTGCTGATGTCTCCTGATTTATTTTTATCTGGTCATGAAAAATTATTTGATAGTTTTCATTTACATAAATATTAATTAATAAAGTGAGATTAAATATGAATATTTTAAGAATAGCTGTTTTAATAAGTGCAACACTGTTTGTTTCACATTCCGCTGTAACTGCAGGTGTTTTACCTGGTGTTGGGGCAGGTGTTCCTGTTCGTAGTGGTGTTACTATGACAACTGAATTTCCGGCACCACAGGTCTGGATTAATATGATGCCTGGTATTATCGGTACTCAACCAGTTGTTCCAACTGTTGATGTTGCTATGACGTTAACTAACAATACTTCTCAAGCAATTGATTATACATTTCCATCAACTCAGGTTTTTGATATTTTTATTAAAGACAGTTTTGGAAATATAATCTCAAGCTGGTCGCGTGATCGATTTTTTGCTCAGGTTATCACAAATTTATCTATAGCACCTGGTGAGTCGCAAACCGTAGGTGGAAAAGTAGTATTGACAACGGTTGATGGGCAATACATTAATCCTGGAAATTACGTTTTATCTATTGAGTTAACAAATATACTTTCTAACCCACCTTCAATTGCTCTTATTGATCCTGTCGATCCAATTGTTCCCATTGAGCAAATTAACCATAGTCCCATGAGTCAAATGCCATTGCGTATTGATTGGGCGTATTAAAGTCTCATTGTAAAGTTTATGAACAGGGACTAAGTGCAATTGTTTCTAAAATTAGAATCAATTGTGCTATGTCCTTGATTTATTGCAGTTTATTTAAAGATAAAGGTACATTGTTAATCATAGGAATTTTTCCTGTTATGAATAGAAAGTATGTAGTTGAGGAACTTTGTATTTTTTGCTGAAGAAAAGGGTGCTATTCTCTTTTTTCACATCAAGAGGGGGAGGTATCATTATGAAACGTCTTACCATCTGTATCTGTTTTCTTTTTTTATTTCTATCAAGTTCTCTGAATGCACTGGAGTTGGATTCTGGCCGATCGAATGTTTGTCAGACAAATGCACAATGTGTTAGCAAGCTGGAATATTGTGCTAAACAATCAGGTCAATGTAGCCAGATGAATTCTGGTCAATGCAAGTTAAAGCCGGAGATTTGTACATTTGAATATAACCCGGTTTGTGGTTGTGATAACAAAACCTATGGCAATGCCTGTACCGCGGCATCAGCAGGTGTCAATGTTGCCTATATGGGCGAATGTGATAATTTTGACAAACCGGTCGTTGAAGACAAAATTAAACCTAAATCGGATAACTATTTAATAGCAAAGGCACGTCACGAAGTTAAAGACTGTATCAAGAGTGCAAAAGAGCCGGGGTGGGATATTGTGAGTAGTGTACATACGGTGTCATCATGTTTTGCAGGTGGCTTTATTACCAATGTGAACTTTTCTAAACAAATAAGCTGTCCGCCCAATGAGCCATTATGTCCGCGTGCACCATCGATTCTCGTGGCAACCGTTCAGTTTGGTTGTGATAATACAATAATTAGTAGTCAGTGTCTTATAAACCAGTGCGCACAGGATATCGACTGTGAAGATGGTAAATGGTGTCGTCAAACTGAGCAGGGGTCCAGTGTTTGTGTTGATTTTGCTGCTGAAGGTGATCGGTGCGAGGGTTTTGTGCTACCGTCTTTTCTTGAGCGTTGTGAGCCTGGCCTGACTTGTGTACCTACTGAGCCAACTGGCGATGCTCCAGGCATATGTGCCACATGTAATTACAACGGTACTGCAAAATTTCTAGGTGATACATTTATAGCTGATGATGGTTGTAATACCTGTACCTGTCTGGAAAATGGAGTGATAGCCTGTACCGAAATGGCCTGTGTACCTTGATAAACTATTTGTACTAATTGGCTTGGCTGTGACAATACCAGTAAATTAAAGTCGGGGGTGGGGGATTTAACTTTTGTTTATTTTTTATGGTAATGTTCAAGTCACTTTCATTTAAGGCTTCCCTAAGCCCCCCTTTTTTCAAAGGGGGGCTTATTCGTTACTGTTGGTAACTGGGTCGGTAGGGTCATTGTGAACAAGGGCGTCTTATGTTTTCTTTGTTTAGAACTCAAATTTGAGTTAACGGTGAATTCAATGCCCTTGTTTTATACCCTGGCCAGGTAATAGAACCATCCATGAGTTCTACCATTTTCTTACTTATCGCCAGACCTAATCCTGTACCAGCATATTTACTCAAGGTTGAACTGTCAGCCTGCTTATAAGTCTGGAAAAATTCCAGGGATGTCGATATATAACAAGGGAATAACTCAAGCCTCTAATTAACAGTTTGGAGGGCTGGTTTTTAAATTGAAATGAATGATATTAATATGCGTATTTAAGCTACTTGTTTGCTGGTAGTCAAGCCCTATAAATTCGAGGTTATATTACGTTATAAAGCTAATAAGGTAGCTATATTATTCAAACAAAATTTCGAAATATATTTTCCATTCTACATTCTGCTTCTATACGAGAATCCAGCTTCTGACTAGACTTGTTATTGCTAGTGTTCTTATTGAGTAAAAGGTTTTCCAGGTGTGTAGTACGTTGGTTCTTTAAAGGAGTGGGTTCAATCTTCTTTACAGTTTCCATAATTATATACCGCTATTAGTGATGCTGTGGTTAATTAGTGTAACGAAATATGGGATATTTAATCTGATCTGTTTCACGTTTTTATGCATAGTTACTTATATATGGGACAATTATAGCCAACCCGTGACATAAATGTGTTCAGTGATTTACCGTGAATCACTAAAAACATGGATTAGTGAAGCCTGTATAAGGTCATCACCCGCATGAAAATGAGTGCTGTACCACGAGCTATAATTGTACAGTGTTACAAATGTTTGTATGGGGGGTATCCTCGACTCATGCTTCGAGCAGGATGAAATAATCGTTTATCTCACAAAAGTCTGAATTAAATATGGATGAATTTTTTAAAATGAGAAAGTAGTGAAATGAGTTAAAGAATTATAGGGTGAAAAATAAGCATTATACGAATAAAAAATCTTCGAAAAATGGTTTGTGCCAATCAGGTTTTTCACTGTTTGTGATCATTTTTTTTGCCTTGAATGATTACTTGATATGAGTCCACATTTTGATATGTCTGTTAATACTTGTATCTCAAGTGAAATAATTTCAGTTTATAAATAAAATTTTTTTTGAGCGGGCTCTATGGAACACAGTTATATCACGAGTATGGTTGAGCATGTTAACTGTCGTTTGGAAATTATGCTGTACTCAGAGCTTAATTCAGTACGTTTAATATCATTGGGTTTACAAGTGAGTCTTGGAAGTTAGCTGTAACATGAATATTATGAAGATAAATGAGTATTGGTTTGTTGTCATGGTGTTAATGAAACCACTGACAAGAACATGAGTTATGCATGCTAGCCAGTTGTTCAATATAAGATAATAATATACATGATTAAACTAATCGGGAAATCAGTTTCTTATACCGAAGGGAAAAGCTACTTTAAAGATCAAGTTAAAAATTAATCAATAAAAAAACAGGATTATACACTGCTAGAAAGGCCGTTTAAAGGCGGTGCTAAGTGGTGTAAATGATTATTAGTTGTCAACGCCCCCTTTAATTTAGTATAGTGTGTATACTTTTAATGGAGGTGTATTAGCTATGCCTGAGGAAATTTTATGCAGGACAATGATTTAGGAATGGAAACATCGTATAGTGATAAGCAGTTTGAATTTACGGGTAAAGCGATGGAGTTTTTTTCAATATGGATTGTTAATGTGGCGCTTACTATTTTAACCCTGGGTATATATTCAGCCTGGGCCAAAGTAAGAACGCACCAATACTTTTATGGCAATACTAAATTAGATGATGCCACATTTAGATATCTTGCAGATCCTAAACAAATATTAAAAGGGCGTATTATTGCCCTGGTTTTTTTTATGGCATATTATTTTTCGAGCTTAATAAGCCCAATCGCCGCCGGTATTATTTTTGTAATTATATTATTGTTAGTTCCTGCGTTAATAGTTATGTCTATGTCATTTCGCTTGAGAAACAGTGCATACAGAAACGTAAAGTTTGATTTTAATAAAAATTTTAAAAGAGCTTATCTTATATTTTCAATGCCAGTTGTTATGATTGGTACATATGTTTTTATTGTGAGTCAGTTCCAGCCAGAAGTTGCTGCTGGTTCTAATGAAAATCCAGCGTTGTCTATTTTGATAGGGGTTTCACCACTACTTATCATGTTTTTGATGCCCTGGTGGGAGTTCCTGATTACTCAGTTTAAGGTGTTAAATTCAAAATATGGTGATGCCGCTTTAGCTTTTCAGGCCACAACTAAAGATTATTTCAAAATGTATGCTTTAGTCATATTAATGCCTATGTTGGCCCTGGTTTTGATTGCAATTATAGCCTCTATTATTATTCCAATGACTGGAATGGGCGAGATTAACCCTTTAGATTTTTCAGGCTTAACAGTTATGGCTGTTCCAATTGTGTTAGTTATTATTTTGTTTTACATATGGGTATTTGCTTTTATTCAAACAAAACGAACTAATCTAGTGTTTAATAATATTAATTTAAATGGTCATCAGTTGAACTCGGAATTAAAAGTAGGTTATATGATGTATTTGTATTTTACTAATACTTTAGCCATGGCATTAACATTGGGCCTGATGATGCCGTGGGCAAAAATAAGAACTGCAAAATATAAAGCGTCTGTAACATCATTAACTCCAGCAGGTAATTTGGGTGAGTTTGCGAGTATGCAGCAACAAAATCAGTCTGCCATTGGTGAAGAAATAGGTGAAATGTTTGATATGGATTTAGGCTTTTAAGTTATATGATTAAAGGTGTTTATTTTGATGGTGTGACCTCTGATAAAAAAGAGGTCTTTTTATATGTTACTGAGGCAGGCCGAATTGGATTCGATGGAGTAAATAAAGAGCCATTGTCATTTGAAATGATAAAAGTTTCACCTCGTATTGGTAATTCTGCAAGGTACATTGAGCTTCAGGATGGTGCCCAGTTTGAAACTGATGATAATGATGCCATTGACGATATTGTAAAAAGTTTATCATCTGAAAAATTTAATGGTTTTATATACAGGCTTGAAAGTGTAAAGCGTTTTGTGCTGCTTACGGTTTTTATTGTTGTTTTTTTTGCCTGGGGTTTTATTCAGTATGGAGTGCCATACTTCAGCAGGGAAATTGCAACAATCTTACCGGAAGATGCTTCTGAATACTTAGGTCAGGGTATTTTAGAGGCTTTGGATGAAAGCTGGTTTGAAGATAGTCAGTTACCTGAAGTACGAAAAAAAGAATTAACAGCCGTATTTAATGATCTACTGGTGAAAGTGGGTGAAGAGAATATTGTTCTGAAATTTAGAAATAGTGAAAAAACAGGTGCTAATGCTTTTGCTTTGCCCAATCGTATTATTGTTTTCACCGATGACCTGATCAACTTATCAAATAGCAATGATGAAATTATTTCGATCATGTTGCATGAAATCGGTCATTTAGATAATCTTCATAGTTTGCGTACAACAATCCAGCGGTTTAGCCTGGCCATGTTTGTTATGGTGATTACGGGTGATGTATCGACCAGTAGTTCTATTATTACGGCTTTACCCGTAGTTTTATTAGAAGCGGGTTACTCGCGGGAAATTGAGGCTGAAGCTGACACTTATGCTTTAGAAAAAATGCTCATGCTTAATATTAACCCTGTGTTTTTTGCAGCGATTATGGAGAAGCTTGAAGCAAGTCATTCTTCTAAATATATACAATGTCGTAAAAATGAAGAGAACTCATTAGAAGAGTGTCTCGATGTGGCAGTTCAGGATAAGCATGAGTCAGGTAAAGGTGATGAAGTTATTATGAGTTATTTATCTACGCATCCCTTGTCTAAAGATAGAATGAAGCGATTCAATGATGCTGCATTTTAATGTGATTTAACACAGGGTGGATCTACTTCGCTTGATCCGCCAGTTGGTAGTCAGGAAATGATTGATCCAATTAGGCTTGAATTGCTCCATGAGCCGGTTAATATAGGGCTTTCAACAGTGAATTTAGTTTACATGTTGATTTACTTTATAGTGCAAGTTTAAAAGGGCGTAGATCTGATGCAGAAAGAGGAAGTTGTTCATCGCTTCTGGATTTTTCAGGGGATGCCGGAACGATATGACCTGGAAGAGAAGCTAATACCTGGTGAGAGTGAAACATGGACTCTGACACGTTACCATGAAGAGGTAAAACCGGGTGACATGGTTTATTTCTGGCGGGGGGGGCGTCAGTCGGGTTTATATGGGTGGGGTCTTGTCACTGATCCTCCTCATCAGGATCAATCAACAGAATCCAGAGCTGCCTGGTGGGTTAATGTTACTTATCAGTCACGCTTTAAAAATCCGATAAGTAAAGAAGATATCACAGGATGCAGGCAGGCAGACAAATTAGCAGGTCTGCTAATTTTTCGAGCACCCCAGGGAACTAACTTCAAGGTCACCACAAAAGAAGCCATCAGTCTGAATCAACTGATCAGTGAGCGTTCTGAGTCTCCACCTGATAACCCAACAGGCGCGGAATCATCACGCTTTCCCGTGGGCAGTTTAGCGCCACTTAATTTTGGCAAAACTGTCACATTACTTATTGGTGCTGGGCTTCGGTTTAGCGAAGAAACCAGGCAGCCTGAATTAGACGGCGAAGTGCTACTCTCTGTTCTACTTGCCCTGGATGTTTCGTCAAAAGGTCCGCCTGCTGGTACGGTGCCTTTTTTGGCTAAATTTTTTTCGGGTTTAGACGTTGAGAATACATATCTTAATGCCCTGGGTAACCCTGTAATACTGTCAGGCCTGGCAGCGGATTTTTTCATAAACGATGAAGTTCTGGATATACTTGAATCTGCTCGTTTGTTGGCAATTTATTCAACCCGAAAAGAGCAGATCAGTGTCCGTCATTTCCTGGCTGGTTTGTTGCTGACTTGCAAAGACCGAACCCTGGAGCATTTTTCCGAGCTTGCCAACTCCGTTAAAATTTCTCTGGGCGATCTGGTTGAACAATTTATTAAAAATACTATATCAAGCTTCGAGCATGATGATCAATCATTGTGGATGAGCCAGTTCAGGGCAGGTATGCGGGACAGACTGGATATTTTGGAAAAACGCCAGCTTAAGAAAAAGCATGAAGAAAAAAAAGGCGCGAAAATAGTTAAGAAAAGCGCAGATTTTGATGTGGCAACAAAAGCTGGTGAGTTTATGCAGGTAGAACTCAAAAGTGACGGAGAAGACGTTGAAACCGCCGAACGAGCCCTGGCAATTGCTTTTGCAGGTCGTCCGGTTCCTGATCGGCCGTTTGGTGCTGATTTACTGCGCATTGATTCAGAAGTAGATGCCATGGCTCATTTATTTGCATTATGTGATGATGATGTTAATAAAGATGGAGATTCAGGTCGCGCTACTTTTGCATTGGGATTGTTTGGACGGTGGGGATCCGGTAAAAGTTTTTTCATTGAAAAATTAAAGAAAAAAATTAAAGAACTTTCAAATTCAAACGATAGCAGTAAGTCACTTTACTGCAACGAGATTATTTCGATCGACTTTAATGCCTGGCATTACAATGAAGCCAATATTTGGGCCAGTCTGGTCCATCATATTTTTAACACCTTACAAAAGCACTTTCATGTGCTTGAAAAGGAAAAGGAGTTTAAAAATCTTATTCGCCAACTTGAAATATCCCAGGAACGACGTGAGCAACTGAACAAAATTATTGGGGAGAAGAGGAAAGAAAAAAAAGAACTTGAAGACACGATTAATGGAAAGGAAAAAGAAATCGAGTCAACTATTGAAAAAGAATTGGAGAGCATCAGTTCGTTACCTGAAAGGCTGGCTTTAAATTCAAAAGCAAGGGATAAGTTACTTGATCTCCTACCTCAGGTCACCAATATTCTGGGCTTGCCAACTGAAGAGATGAACAGGCAGTTACAGGGCGGCAAACAGAACTCGACAGAACTGATAACGGTTTTGAAAGAGAGTGGGGCAATGGTTGGTCGGGGCCAGTTTATAAGCAAAACTATACTGCGATCTGGCTTGTCTAAAGGTTTTATATTAGTAACCGGTTCCGTGTTACTTGTTTACTTTGCCCTGCCTGTCTGGCTGGATAAAGCAGATTTATGGAATCAATTACTGACTGAGACGGGGCAGGTGATTGCTCTTTTGACCCCGGCTTTGATCTGGTTAAGGGATAAATTGACGAAATCATCTAATCTTTTTAGTCAGGTAGCAGGTGTTGAAGCCATGTTGCGCGAGGATATGCACACAGAAGAGAAACAGAAAAACAAGGCACTGATCACCTTGCGTATGAAACAAAAACGACTTGCCAGTGATATCACTGATACCTCAGAGAAAAAAGATCAGCTTGATATGGAAATACAGGGGTTAATGAGCAAGCTTGACGATCTTGGTTCAGCGGAAAGTCTGGTTGACTACATAAACGACAGGGCATCAAGTGACGATTACCGATCTCAGCTAGGTATCCTGGCCTTAGTCAGGCGTGACTTTGAAAAACTTTCAAATTTGATGACAGGGTTAAATAAAGTCAAATCACCCCAGACAAATTCGAACCAGCTTAATACAGCTGATTCAGCTAACAAATTACCGCATATTGATCGCATTATTTTATACATCGATGACCTTGATCGTGTACAGGATAGCAAGAAAGTACTGCAGGTACTGGAAGCGGTGCATTTATTACTCGCATTTCCATTATTTCATGTTGTCGTTGCGGTTGATGAACGTTGGGCCGCACGCTCGGTACTTAGTCACCATAGTGACTTTTTTGGCATAAAAGCCGTCGCCAATAATTCAGCTGATGATAGTATTAATCAGGAGAAAGCTTCGTTACTCAATCTTATTGGTGCGCAGCAAGCTACACCCAGAGAGTTTCTGGAAAAGATATTTCAGATCAGTTTCTGGGTAAGGCCCCTGACATCACAATTAACCGAGAATCTAATTGAAGGTGTCGTAACAAAAAAAAGACCGGGAACCAAGCAGGTTGTTAAACAGGTAAATCACAGTTTGCCGGCGGATAAAGATAAAGCGAGTGTAGTATCTACAGTTGGAAATAATACTGTAGAACAGTCTCATAAGAATGATAATCAGCATGTGCTAGTTAATAATACATCTAATACCAAAATGACTGCACAATCAGCATCTACAGCTAAGAGGGAAGCGAAGCTAAAAAATAAACAACAGGACAACCAGCAAAATGTAGAGGAAAGCTCAAAATCAACACAGATAAATTTTGAAATCACAACAGAAGAACTAACAAGCATGCGTGCCCTTGCAAATGTTATTGGCCGCTCACCCCGCACAGTTAAACGGTTTATTAATACATACCGGTTATTCAAAGCCATGAATATGCCACCGGGAGAAGGGGCGTGGGAAGATGAGTCTGGTAATAATTATATTTCTAAAGAGCATGTACCAATTATGATATTGCTGTCTGTACAGATTGGGTACCCGGATATTGCTGTCCATTTTTTTGAAAAAGTTGATAATGCGTTAAGTGAGCAGGACAGTCGATCATTTGGTGAGCTAATTATTGACTGGGAAAATGATACACCTAAGAGTGATGCTGAAAAACATAAATGGCAGCATGCATTAAATGCGCTCTATTCAGTACATGATCTTTATGGTGATGTGTCATCAATAAAAGAACTGACTATTAGCACCCTCGACCCATGGTTGCTTGCCACGTCTCGCTTTGGATTTCAGGAGTGGGTGCCGAAGGTTATTTAGGGATAGAGCCGAGCTATCCCCGCGAAATATACAATAAAAAAAATGAAAAAATAAAGGCATATTGTCCGCAAATGAACGCCAAATTACGCAAATAAAAGCTAAAGCATTAACAATGTGTTATACGCCGAAGGCGTAAAAACATAAAAACTTTGCGTATTTTAGCGTTTATTTGCGGACAAAAAATGCTTTTTGCATTTAATGAAAATTCGCTGTGGGGGATTGCTGGGTATGCAACGGGTTTTATCTGGCTCAAATAGGGTGCCGGATGTTTTAGAGGTTATGG
>Ga0316207_10004686_pt1 | contig 11743 bp, 7 predicted proteins | sample 6weekpyrite_MG_FD_204943 | JGI IMG/M metagenome (GOLD analysis project Ga0316207, IMG submission 204943) | Microbial mat bacterial communities from mineral coupon in-situ incubated in ocean water Damariscotta River, Maine, United States -... | ecosystem: Environmental > Aquatic > Marine >...
CTATTTTCGTGAAGTGTTTACGAGATTGCCGAACGCGGAAAATGTACAAGACATTGAGGAATTGTTACCGACGTCGACTACGCTGACTGTTGGTTCAATGCAATGACGTGATTCGATTGGCGCTTACATAGTATCGTAAAATAATTGAAATTTTGCCTCATCAACAGAAACACTCAAAACGAGTTAACTATGGACATAATTGTCGAAGATGTTATTAAGGCTTTTAGTGAAAAAACGGGTTGAGAATTATTAGAAGACGACGGGGATGATGATTTTTCATTTATTATAAAATAATCTCATGATTAAGAAGGGTTACCTAATGCTTGGGAAGAACCAAGATCAATTGGAAATTCTGCTTTACATTTTACACCGGCTGGTACAGTAAATCTCGGATTGGGAACTTCCAGGAAAACGCCAAAGGTACCGCTGGCAGCATTAACAACTCGATCAATAATATTTACTTTACCAACATATTGCCCACTAATAGGTGATTCTGGATTTACATTGGCTTTCATTGCAGGTTTCACTTTACCGAAAGCAGATAGTGGAAGAATAACATAAATGCGCAATGGATTAAGTTGTGCAAGTGTTAAAATACTCTGTTTTTGACCGCTCGGTTCGACGACTTCGCCAGGATAAATATTTTGTTCAACTACGACTCCATCAAATGGACTTCGGATTGTGCGTAATTTGAGTTGACTATTCTGGTGTTCCCATTCAAGTTTCGCCAGTTCTTTATTTTCATACGCCATTTTTAGTTCTGATTGAGCAAGTTTAAATTCGCTTTCCGCTTCTTCCATTTCTTGAGCTGAATAAAAGTCTTTGGTGTGCATATCCTGGCGTCTTAGAAATTTACGTTTTGCATATACAATCTTATTCTCTGCGCTTTCAATTGGCGCAGTCATTTTTGATTTGTAAAGGGCAAGGTCGGTAGCAGTTGTTTCTACAGAGGAGTCGAGTTGCGCAAGAATTTGGTTTTTGATTACGCTATCTCCACGACGGACAGTGACTTTTTCCAATAGGCCGATAACTGGGCTTCTTATTTCAACAGTTTGTGTTGGCTCAATGACGCAGTCAAATATTGCAGCTGCTTGAACGTTGGAAAACAAAAGAAACGAAATTGCAACTATCAGGTGCTTTAAAGGTATTTTATAGAACATATTTGGTCAATTTATAAACGCAGTCGAGATTAAAGCTAAATAGGGTTTTAGCTTTGTGAGTCTTCGATTATACTTATCGAATTAATATCGATCTAGTTGTATTTGTTTGGGGTTATAAAAATGGCGGTTTCATCGCCGAAACAAAAAAACAAAAATATACATTCAGGGAATTGGTCATTCGATGGAGATGTCGAAGTATGGCGAAAATTTTCGTCCCCTAATAGCGATGAAGACTTTTGCCAAGCATGGTTGGCTTTATTGTGTCGACAATTATCTAATGTCACCGCTGGTGTAGTTTTATTTAAATCTACAGAGGTGAATGCATTTCTGCCTGTGGCCGTTTGGCCCGAAGCGTCACGTGATCTTTCTTTTCTCAGTGAAGTTGCCGAACGTGCCTTGACGGAAGGTCGAGGTGTAGTCCATCACCCTGAAGATCACACTAATCAAACTGTTCACGTTGCATATCCTATAGAATTTTCGAATCAAATGATGGGTGCGGTAGTACTTGAAGGCATGAGACGTTCGGAAGCTGATATTCACGTTCTACTTCGACAATTACACTGGAGTATGGCTTGGTTATATGGCTTATTTAGTCGGCGCGAAATAGATGGAAACCAGAAAAAAAGCGAACGAATCGGCAGTGTGATGGAGGTGGTTGCAACCGCATTACGTCGAGGACGCTTACAGAAGATCTTATTTGATATTACTAATAATATTGTACAACATCTTAATTGTGCTAGAGTTACGATCGGCTTAGTTTCTGGGCATTCCGTACGTGTTTCAGCATTGTCGAATTCTGCCTGGTTTGAAAAAAATGCTAGTACAACACAACTCTATAAAGCAGCAATGTTTGATGCTTATATGGAAATGGAACCCATTACTTATTTAGTTTCCAATGACGCCGAATCAGAGTCTGTAGCTAAAAAAAATTCAGCACACGCTAGATTAGCTCAAGAAAGTGGCGCGAAATCTATCATATCTCTTCCTTTACTTGTTGGAGCTGACTGTGTAGGCGTTATAACACTTGAAAAAGATACGACTGATATTTTTTCAGAAGAAGAGTGTCAATGGCTGGATGCTCTAGCTACTTTGTTAGCGGCAGTAATAGATCAAAAGCGAACTGCAGAACGTGGCTACTTTGCAAAATCTAGAGATGATTGTCGATTTTTAATGGAACGTTTGTTTGGTTCAAGATATTTAATATGGAAATTTAGTGCAGCGTTATCTCTTACATTGGTTTTAGCACTTATATTTGTAGAAATGGATTATCGGGTATCAGCTAAGACGGTAGTTGAAGGAGAAGTACAGTTAACAGCAGTCGCTCCCTTTGATGGATTTATAAAAAGCAGTTATGTTCGCGCAGGAGATACCGTAAAAACTGGTCAAGTATTGTGTCGCTTGGATGATAGTAATCTCAATTTAGAGCTTAACAAGTGGTCTAGTGAACGTGATCAATATGACCGAAAATTGAGAGAGGCTATTGCCAATCACAAAATGTCTGATGTCCAGGTAATCTCGGCTCAGTTGAAACAATCAGAAGCTCAATTTGAACTTGCGAAATATCGTCTTGAACATGTAGAAGTGATTGCACCATTTGATGGTGTAGTTATTTCTGGTGACCTAAGTCAGCTAATAGGATCTCCAGTAGAGCTAGGAAAGGAATTGTTTGAAATAGCACCTCTTGGTGCATTTCGCGTAATTCTGCAAGTAGATGAAAGTGAAATGCGTCATTTGGCGTTGGGGCAAAAAGGTAAGCTTTTAATATCCGGCATCGTGGATGACCCTATTCCTTTTAGTGTAAACAAAATAACCGCAATGGCCACCGCTAAAGATGGTCGCAATTTTTTTCGAGTCGAAGCTAAACTTGATTCAGGGTATACACATTTACGGCCGGGTATGGAAGGGATCGGCAAGATTACCGTTGGCGAACAAAAGCTCTGGTGGATTCTTACTCATTCATTTACGGATTGGCTTCGCATATCTCTTTGGGATTGGTTGCCATAGGGAATTAATAGATGAAACGTTCGGTTTTTAGCCAGTCCTGGCACAGTGTTGCTAATTTGCGCCCTCGCTTGTTACCTCACGTAAGGTTATTTCATCATACATACCGTGGCTCTCGATGGTATGTCCTGCAAGATATGACTAGTGGTCGTCACCATCGTATATCACCCGATAGTTATCAGTTCGTTAAGGATATGGATGGCAAGTATACTGTTCAGGAACTTTGGGATAAAGCTTGCGAAACAGGTGGAGAATCAATTCCTACTCAAGAAGAAGTTGTGAAATTATTGATGCAACTCCACTCAAATGATTTACTACATTGCGATGTAACACCAGACAGTGCTGAGCTCTTCGAAAGGTTCACTAAGCGCAAACGAGAAAAATGGAAACGCTGGATAACTCAGCCTTTGAGTCTAAAATTTCCATTGTTTAACCCTGATGCTTTGCTAACAAAATGGGCTCAATACTTTGCTTGGTTTTTTTCAATCAAAGGAGCGCTTCTTTGGTTGTTGGTAGTAATCCCTGCTATTTTTCTGGCTGGCCAATATTGGACTGAACTGACACACAATATATCTGATCAAGTACTGTCAACAAGTAACTTGTTAGTTTTAGTTTTAGTTTTCCCATTTGTTAAAGCGCTTCATGAATTCGCGCATGGCTTTGCTGCTAAAGTCTGGGGGGGAAGCGTGCACGAGATGGGGGTAATGTTTTTAGTCTTCGCTCCTATCCCGTATGTAGATGCTTCTTCATCAGCTGCATTTTATTCAAAATATCGACGTGCGGTTGTTGGTTTAGCCGGTATGTTAGCTGAGGTATTCATTGCTGCAATTGCAATGTACATTTGGGTTTTAGTCGAACCAGGTGTAGTGCGAGCGATAGCTTTTAACATCATGTTAATTGCAGGTATTTCCACTGTCCTTATAAATGGGAATCCCCTACTGCGATATGATGGTTATTACATTTTAACAGATTTAATTGAGATACCTAACTTAGCACAGCGGGGGCAACGTTATCTCACCTATTTATCTGATCGATATCTGTTTGGTGCGAAAGAGCTTACTCCACCAGGCGATAGTCGATCTGAAAAGACTTGGTTTGTAAGTTACACGATATTGTCGTGGCTTTACCGGATTTTTATATTTGTGACCATTATTTTGTTTATAGCTGGAGAGTTTTTCTTTTTAGGTGTAATTCTGGCAATCATCGCTTCTATCGGACTTTTTGGAAAACCAATATGGAAAGGGTGCAAACATTTGGTAGAAAGCCCTACTTTACATCGATATCGAGCAAGAGCGATCAAAACAACGATTGTTATCATCGCTGCAATTGGTTTATTTCTCATAACGGTACCAATTCCTCTGCGAACTCAATCAGAGGGTGTTGTATGGTTGCCAGATCAAGCATTTGTTAGAGCAAAAACAAGCGGATTTTTCCAGCATTGGTTAGTTGACCCTGGTACTCATGTATTACAGGGCGATGCGCTATTAATCATGGAAAATCAGCAGTTAAAAAGTGAGCTAAATGTTGCCCAAGCGAAAGTGGATGAAATTAAAGCACGCTATAACGCAATACAATTTAGCAATCCAGTAGAAGCGAACCTATTACTACAGCAGTTGGATTATGAGAAAAAAACACTTTTGGAAGTTAAGAAGCGATACGAAGGCATAATTGTATATGCCAACGCTGATGGAGTTATTACAGTACAAGATTCGCAAGATATGGAAGGTCAGTATTACCAGAAAGGTGCCTTGTTAGGGTATGTAATGAATCAGGAAAATCTTGTAGTACGTGTAGCAGTTTTACAAGACAATATCGGCTTGGTCAAGAATCAGCTTGAAAGTGTTGAATTGCGATATGTTGACTCTGTGAGCAACACTTACTCAGTGTCAGTATTAAGAGAGGTTCCCAGTGCTTTGAACGAGCTTCCTACTCCCGCATTGAGTCCCAATGGCGGCGGTAAAATTCCCGTCGATCCAACAGATGGGCAAGGCTTAAAAACGTTGGATCGTGTGTTTTTTGTTGACCTAACACTTCCCTCGGAAAAAGCTCCAAATACATTCGGCAATAGGGTGTATATTAGATTTAATCATTACACAGAACCTTTAATTGTACAGGCATTTCGCCGTATACGACAATTGTTCTTGAGTAGATTTAATGTCTAATATTAATGCATTAATAAAGGGACGATCCATAAGACTGTCTGACGGATATTGTGTGGAGCGAGCTTATGAAAAAGAAATAATCGTTGAAGAGTATTTGCGAGCGCTGGTTTCTCGCATTCCCAAACTGAAATCTCACAAGCGAGTAGTCAAAAAATTCGTCTTGGAAGTAAATGCTTTAGAAGCTAATTATAAAATATTTAGTGATGATATTCTAAAATCAGAATTCAAAATAGCTTGTCATAAAATGCGAAAGCTGGGGCTTAATAACAAGTTGCTCGTAAGAGCATTTGCTGCCGTACGTGAAGCCTCGAGACGAACACTGGGGATGCGTCACCACGACGTCCAGCTTATCGGTGGTTGGGCACTTCTCCAGGGCATGATTGCGGAGATGGAGACTGGAGAAGGAAAAACATTAGTAGCTACTTTGGCGGCTTGTACTGCAGCAGCAACCGGTGCAACCGTACATGTCATCACCGTTAATGATTATTTAGCCGATAGAGACGCAAAATCTAACAAATCGCTTTATAATTATTTTGGACTTGAGGTTGGTGTGGTTGTCCAAGATTTGCCTTTAGAAAAGAGGTATTCGCAATATGCCTGCAATGTGGTCTATGTATCAAATAAAGAGGTGGTATTTGATTATCTGAAGGATCGCATAGCGATTGGTGATGCTAATTCTGCCAGCTATCGCATAAGACGACTAATTGGTGAGGGCGTTCAACCGAAGAATTTGCTTAAAGGATTACACGTTGCGATTGTTGATGAAGCAGACAGTATACTCATTGATGAAGCAAGGACACCGTTGATTATCTCAGAGACAATTTCTGATGGAAATGATGAAGAACTTTATCATACAAGTCTAAGGTTCGCTGAAGAGCTGTACAAAGATCAGCATTTCGGAATTACTGAGCATCGCGAAGTTTGGTTGACGGTTGAAGGAGAGGATCACCTTAAAGATTTAACCAAAGATATGACTGGTATCTGGACTTCCAGTGTTTGGCGTAATGATCTGGTTCAGAAGGCGCTGACCGCGAAATGGTGTTATCACAAGGATCAACACTATATTGAAAATGATGGAAAAATTGAAATCGTTGATGAGTTTTCAGGTCGAGTAATGCCTGATCGATCCTGGGAGAGTGGTTTGCACCAGATGATTGAGGCTAAAGAGGACTGTGAAATTTCTGGTATTCGTAAAACGTTGTTAAAAATGACCTACCAGCGATTTTTGAGACGTTATCTTTTGTTGTGCGGAATGACAGGAACAGCAACGGAAGTGAAAACAGAGTTGAAACGTGTTTATGACTTAGAGGTTTTTAAAATCCCAACTCATCTTCCTGTAGCCCGAAAAAAACTACCGGGTCATTGCTGGGTTGATGCAGAAGAACGTTGGAAAGCAGTGGCCATGCGATCCTCAGAATTAAGTCGATTAGGTTCAGCTATATTGATTGGTACACGTTCAGTGGAAGCTTCAGAACAATTAAGTGCGTATTTAAATAGTGCAGGTGTAGATCATGCGGTATTAAATGCAAGGAATGATAAAGAAGAAGCTATGATCATATCAAGCGCGGGGACTTCTGGTCGTGTTACCATCGCGACAAATATGGCAGGTCGCGGAACGGATATTAAGCTAGACGACAAAGTTATTCAAAAAGGCGGTCTTCATGTCATTCTTACTGAGTTTCATGAATCAGGGAGAATTGATCGCCAGTTAATTGGACGGGGCGCACGCCAGGGTCAACCAGGGAGTTTTGAGGCGATCGTGAGTTTAAACGATGATCTATTTAAATACACACCAATTTTAGTTTCAATATTTAAGAAAATATCAACCCGTCAATTACTAAAGTCTCAGATGCTAATGAGTATGTTGGTAAAGCTTTCTCAATATAAAGCGGAACAGCACAACGCTAGGATAAGGATTGTGACTCTCAAGCAGGATAAGAAACTACATTCTTTACTCGCTTTTTCTGGAGACACAAATTGAGCAACATTTCTAAGCTTTTTTCGCCAAATAATAGTAACTTCATGAGGTTAATTATTATTTCGATAATCGGCGGGTATAGTAGCTTTGTGTATAGTGAGGATTTACTAGATATATATAGACTGGCTCTGCTGAACGATCCGACTTTTGAAGTTGCCCGTTATTCTTTAAAAACTGAAAAGGAAAAATTACCACAAGCTAGAGGTGGCTTCCTTCCAAAAATTGATGTAGTGGGAATCAATAGTTTATCAAACGTAAGAAATCACTATTCAAATGCACCAAGAGTAAACAGAGAGTTACATGAATGGAATTGGGCATTGAGAGTTACTCAGCCACTAATGAACATTCATAATTATTATACACATAAGGAAGCAAAATTTATTTCTGACAGGGCAGCAGCTGAATATAACCTTGCACAACAAGATATGATTCTTAGGCTTATTCAAGCCTATTTTGGCGTGATGTCAGGATTTGAGGAAATTAGCGTTTACGAAACAGAGTTACTCGCAGCTGAAGAACAGCTGAAGTTAGCTACTGCCGGACATGAAAAAGGTTTGGCTACATTAACTGATGTTCTTGAAGCAAACTCTAGGGTAAATATTGCCCGCTTTAATCTTGTTGAAGCCCAAAACAATCACGATGTGAAAAAAGTAGAACTCGAAAAAATAATTGATGTTTTTCCTGGGCAATTAGCGCCTTTGTCAGATGATGCAATCATTTCTCCACCAGAGCCTAATGATTTAAAGCACTGGGTAGAATTCGCTAGACAGAGTAACCCCGCTGTAAAGGTCGCACAATTTGGTCTTTTAGTTTCGGAAGTTGTGGTAAAAAAAGCAAAAGCAGCCCATGCGCCAACCGTGGATCTGATCGCCTCTATGGGGGAAAACTATGCATCAGGTAATGTTACAACGCCAACTGACTTCGCTTCTCGCGGTGAAACCAAAAAAGTAGAAATTCAATTTACGATACCGCTTTTCGAAGGGGGAGTAACCAGCTCAATCGTTGCTGAGTCATTCGCTCAAAAATATCGAGCAGGTGCAGAGCTGGAAGTTGCAAGACGTCAAGCGGAAACTGATGCACGTATAGCTTATTTTGGCGTTATAAATGGGTTGGCGCAGATATCAGCACTAAATTCAGTTGTCGAGTCAGGAAAAATGATGGTTGATGAAAGCCAAGTAGGTTATAAACTTGGCGTTTATAATAATTTTAAAGTGTTAGACGCAGTGCAAAAATATTTTGGAGCAAAAAGAGATTTGGTTAAAGCCCGGTATGAAACGTTGTTCCATGCACTAAAACTAAAAGCGTCTGTTGGAATTCTTACGGAAGGTGATTTGCTCGTTATCAATGAATTTCTTGAGCATTAGATTCAGTTCCAAAAAATCGGTGTTATGTCGTTAGGATTATAATAATTGTTAAAAATATTAAAAAACATTTTATACATTTTGATGTTGATTTTAAATACATCAATTTTATATGCCGAAAATTCAACAATACAGCCAATTGTAGTAAATGAAGATGAAACACAGTTAGCAAAAGTGTTTAAAAAAAGAGAGGCTGTTGAGGAGAGATTTGAATATTCATTAAAGGTTGGGTATAGAAAGGATAGCGTTAATTGGAGTATCAGTGGTAATTCAAGAGATCTATTGTCTGAATTGACGTGGGAAAATATGTCAATCTATCAAGCAAGATTGTCGGGCAGAGTTAACTTGCATAGAGGGTGGTTTTTATATGGCGAGTTTAGTTCAGGAACAATTAATTCCGGGCAGAATAGGGATTCAGATTATGCTGAATCTAACGGAAATAAGGAATATTCGAGATCTGTTAGTAGTGCAGGAGGAGCGGTTTCAGATATTAAATTTTTTGTAGGAAAATCATTGTTTGAATTTTCTAGATTGAAACGTTCGATTAGTGTCACTCCTTTGGTAGGTTTGTCGATCAATCAACAAAGACTTACTATGTATAACGGTTCTCAAGTTATACCTTACGATGCTCCTTTGATAGGGTTAAATAATAATTATGATGCTCAATGGTATGGCCCTTTTGTCGGGGCAACATCGATTTTCGAAATCAATAAGAATATAAATTTCCACGCATCAATTGAATACTATAGATTTAAATATTCAGCCGAAGCTAATTGGAATTTGAGAGAAGACTTTAAACACCCAAGAAGCTTTGAGCATAAAGCTGAGGGTAAAGGAATTGTTTACGCATTGGGATTGGATATTGTCATTAGTAGAAATTTATTGATAACTTCCAAGTATGAATATAGAGCTTGGGACACTGATAGTGGCAATGATACAACCTATTATTCGTACGGAACAACAGACCAATTTAAATTAAATCAAGTTGAGTGGCGATCATACAGCCTATCAATTGGGACAACATATCTTTTTTGAAGATTATTCTATATCTAAGTTAGTCTTCTTATGAATCTTGAAGGAGTTTTTGTGTGGTGGTGAAAATGAATTTTAAAAAGCATCATGCATTTTTAATATTATTTGTTGGTGGACACCTTCTATCCAGTTGCGGAGGCTCAATACCTTCACCAGATCCAGAAGCCCCTAATACTGTAACGTTGCGTGGTCAGGTGCTAGATGCCGCATCAGGTGAGGTTATCGTTAGAGCTAAAATTAATATCGGCTCTAGGAGTGCCGTTACAGACAACAATGGTTATTACGAGATAAGTGACTTTCCTTCCAGTAGCGGAGTAAGTGTTTCCAGAGATTACCAAGCAACAATAAATCTAAATGAGGTAATTTCACCAATTGATATGACTAATAGCGAATCAATGCCACGTTATCCGGAAATAAAATTCAGTAAACCAATAAATATTGATGAGTCAATAACACCGGTCAATCATAATTTCCTTATTGGAAAATTGTCAGCTAACATCCGCGGCGTAGTTGGGGATGACAATCGATTTCCTGTCGGTAACGTTGTGATTGAATTGTGGGATAATTCGTCTTCTATCGCGGCTACGACGTCAAGGGTCACCACCTCAGACCCAGAAACAGGACAATACGAATTCTTGAATGTTGAAGCGGGAATAGAGTATAAATTGATTGGAGAGTCGAATGATCGCTTATTGCAAGGAGAGTTAATTATCGCTGGTATATCTGACAGTCAAAGTATACAACTCGATTTGAATAGTAGCTCCGTATTGTTACTTAATACAACCGATAGTTATTCTCCCAGAATTATAAAAGTATCGCCAGAAAATAATTCTGATGTTGCTCCTGGAAATGTAAATATAGTATTTACGTTTAATGAGCCGATCTACCAAGATTCTTACAGTATTCCTAATCCTTTATTGACAACAAATAATATATATTATGATATTAATGTTTCATATGGCGGACAAAAAGCCGCGGGTAATTTAGCGCATGATCTTTACTGGAATTTAACATTTGATGAGCTGACGGTTGCTATCCCATTTACAGGCGTTTCTTCAAAAAATACTATTGACCTATCGCTATTGTCTCCAAAAGAAGAAGATTCAATAAGGACATTAGGAAAACTTAAAGACAATGCAGGAAATGGATTGGAAAATAGTCCTGTGCTTTCCGAAGGGCAATTGCTTTCGTTTACTACAAGCGGTGGTGTAGTTGCGGAAGCTCCCGTTTTATATAGTATAAATGCAGCAAGTTTAGATTCAGATGCAACTTCAGTTATCCTTGATTGGCAGCCTGTGTTAGGTGCAACAAAAGGCTACAATATTTACCGATCCACACGAAACAGCTTAGATACCGGGGTGGTCGAACCATTAGTTTTTTTATCAGGTCCGATATCAGAATCCAAATTTGAAGATACATTTGATGAATATGGATTTGGGTTAATTTTGAATTCTGAAATTGCACAACATTATGTATATTATATTACTTCAGTTAACTCTGATTTAATAGAATCTGCTCCGAGCAATGAAATTACTATCAGGGATGTAATTGTTCCTTCAATTGTTGGAACTTCTGGGCAATGTGTTCCACCAGGGGGAAATAGTCTTACCGTACTATCACCTGTGACAATCACAGAAAATGGACAAGTACAAATTACATTCAGCGAACCACTAGATGTAATCATGGCTGAAAATGTTGCAAATTACACTGCAAACAATCTGACGTCTGTAAAACTTATTTCTCCGACAGAAATTGTTCTAGATTTTTCAACACCAATTATATGCGCAAACACTGAAACTGTTCTTATTGGAGAGACTGTTACCGATGTTGCCGGTAATGCAATAAGCGGAACAGAAGGTGAACGTATGATTACATTTAGTCCATGAGAGGGTTCTGTCGCATACTCACGGAAGCGGATGAACTGGTTCTGTCGCAAATAGATTGATATGGCGAAAGCAATTCATCCGATCTGAATTGATTAGTTTGCTAATGCATAGAAAAGATCGGCAGGCGATGTATAGTCGCCTGCGATTTTTCTCATTTGTCTTT
>Ga0316207_10004687_pt1 | contig 11735 bp, 11 predicted proteins | sample 6weekpyrite_MG_FD_204943 | JGI IMG/M metagenome (GOLD analysis project Ga0316207, IMG submission 204943) | Microbial mat bacterial communities from mineral coupon in-situ incubated in ocean water Damariscotta River, Maine, United States -... | ecosystem: Environmental > Aquatic > Marine >...
CTTGCTCATCTTGAAGACGATGTCGCGCCACGCCGGGCTGACCGCGTTATAGACGTGCACGATCGCCTGCTTCGCACCCTTCAGGCTTTCGAAGCTGCGCTTGATCAGATCCTCCCGGCTTTGCGTGAGGACCTGCACGAGAACGTCGTCGGGGACACGGCCCGAACGGATGAGGTTCTGGATAAAGTCGAACTCGGTCGCGCCGGCGGCCGGGAAACCGACCTCGATTTCCTTGAGCCCGACCTTGACCAGCAGGTCGAAGAAGCGGTTCTTCTTAACGCTGTCCATCGGGTCGATCAGCGACTGGTTGCCATCGCGCATGTCGGTCGACAGCCAGCGAGGCGGCTTGGTTATCGTGTTCGACGGCCAGGTGCGATCGGGAAGGTCGATCGTGGGAAAAGGGCGATATTTGACCGAAGGGTCATTGAGCATGGTGCTAGGATTGGAGGCCATGACGGGTACTTCTTGTCTGCTTGAACTGGGAAAGTGCGGCTATCTCATCCCCCGGGCCGAAGCGCAGCCCGCAGGCAGCACCAAGGTCACGCCCGGGGGCGTGTAAGTCGAAGCAGCAGGCCAAGGGCCGATTGAAAGCACGTCACTGTCATGTCGGATTGGCTATGATCCACGTATTCCGTAATGTCCAGACCCAAGTTTCGCGATCGATGCTTGCCGCGCCATGGCTGATGCTCAAATTCCGGGGGCCAGAGGCATCGGGGCCTAGAAACAGTCAACACTTTGAATATGACCCTCGGCGTCCGTCAAAACGTTGAGGCGTCCTTCGGCAAGATCGTCGGTCTGCGCCGTGCCCGGTGCAATGATCCGCACGGTTTGCGGGGCCAGCCCCTCAAGCACGGCCTGCACCCGCGGGCTCATGCGTTCGCCGACGAACGCAGCGGCCCGGTTCGCGCCGCATCTCTCGGGCATGATGCCGTGGCAGTTCGAACCTTCGGGTCGGTCAGGATCGGCCCAGGGCGGGCATTGTTCGGGCGGCGTCCAGCTTGGCTGCGCCGCGATGGCCGGGGTGGTGGGTGATGGTGTCCCGGCCGGCGCATCGCCCGGTTCCTGCGCATTGCACCCGGCAAGAAGCGGGCACGCGGCAAGGAGGGGGAGGGCAAGGAGCAGGCCGGGACGGATCATCATTGTTTTTCGAATGCAGCCGTTATGTCGAGTTCCACCTCATCCGACACCAAAGGCAGGAAAGTTTCAATGCCGAAAGTGCTGCGTTTGAGCATGGCGCGGCCCTCGAAGCCGACGGTTTCGGCCTGACTCATCGGATTGGCGCCCGCGCCGGTGAAGTTGGCAATGATCATGACCGGGGCGGTAACGCCGTTGAGCGTGAGATCGCCCACGATCTGCGCGCTGGCCGGGCCGGTCGGCGTGACCATTGTGGAAACAAACCGGGCGGGGGCCGGTTCGGGGCCGAAGAAATCAGGCTTTGCCCCATCTTTGCCCGCGCGCAGCAGGTGCTCTTTCAGTTCATCGGAAGCGACCGAGACTTGTGCGACAGGGATGGTCACGTCGAGCTTTGCCGCAGCCGGGTCGGCGGGATCGAGATCGAGCGTGCCGGTAACATTGCCGAAAATTCCGAAATAGTCGTTGAAGCCAAAGTGGTTCACACGAAAACCGACCAGCGTGTGGGCCGCATCGGCGGCATAGCTGCCCGCCGTAACGCGCGATGCATCGGCCGCGCCGGGAAGCTGCGTTGCCTCTGTCTGTGCCAGGACCGGCACGGCGGCGAGACTGATCCCGGCCAGCGCGATCGAGATTTTGCGGAATTTCATAAAGTGTCCCCTTGGGTGAAAATTGCGGTTCACACACCGCAATCTGGAGAGGGGGACCGGTGACTGCAATGAGGCACAGCCATGTAACCATGCGAAAATCAAAGCTTTCACGAAAGAAAAGACCCGCCGGATCGTGTGCAACGATCCGGCGGGCCATGATTTTTTCAGTATGCGCCGAAGCGCGAAAAAATCAGTTCTTTTCCTTGTCGACCAGTGCGTTCGCGCCGATCCACGGCATCATCGCACGAAGCTTTGCGCCGGTTTCCTCGATCTGGTGGCGCTGAGCGGCCTTGCGCGATGCTTTCAGCTCGGGTTGACCGGCGCGGTTGTCGAGGACGAAGTCCTTCACGAAGCGGCCTGCCTGGATGTCTTCCAGAACGCGCTTCATTTCCTTCTTCGTTTCTTCGGTGATGATGCGCGGGCCGGTCTTGATATCGCCGTATTCGGCGGTGTTCGAGATCGAGTAGCGCATGTTGGCGATGCCGCCTTCATACATCAGGTCGACGATCAGCTTCAGTTCGTGAAGACATTCGAAGTAGGCCATTTCCGGTGCGTAACCGGCTTCGACCAGCGTTTCGAAACCGGCCTGGACCAGCGCGGTGGCGCCGCCGCAAAGCACGGCCTGTTCACCGAACAGGTCGGTTTCGCATTCCTCGCGGAAGTTGGTTTCGATGATGCCCGAACGGCCGCCGCCGACGGCGCTGGCATAGGCGAGGGCCACGTCATGGGCGCTGCCGCTCGCGTCGTTTTCGATCGCGATTAGGCAGGGCACGCCGCCGCCGCGCTGATATTCGCTGCGCACCGTGTGGCCGGGGCCCTTGGGCGCGATCATGATGACGTCGATCTCTGCCGGCGCTTCGATCAGGCCGAAGTGGATGTTGAGGCCGTGCGCAAAGGCAAGGGCCGAACCCGGCTTCATCTTGCCGGCGATGTCATCGTTGTAGATCGCGGCCTGATGTTCGTCGGGCGCGAGGATCATGATCAGGTCGGCCCACTCGGCCGCTTCCGAATTGCTCATGACCTGGAAGCCGGCGTTCTCGGCCTTCTTGCGCGTGGCCGAACCTTCGCGAAGCGCGATGGCGACGTCCTTCACGCCGGAATCGCGCAGGTTCTGTGCATGGGCATGGCCCTGCGAGCCATAGCCGACGATGGCGATTTTCTTGTCCTTGACCAGGTTCAGGTCGCAGTCGGCGTCGTAATAGACTTTCACTTCAATTCCCCTTGGCTGCCCGCCGGATGTTGCAGCGGCGCATAGCGGTGTTGGATGGTTGCTTCAAATGTATCGTTTGGAACGAAATTGGATCGAGGCTCTCAGGCGCCGTTGACGCCGCGCATCATGCCCACGATGCCGGTGCGTCCCACTTCGACAAGGCCGAGCTCGCGCATCAATGCGACGAAGCTGTCGATCTTCTCCGGCGCGCCGGTGATTTCGAAGATAAAGCTCCCGGTCGTGGAATCGACCACCTTGGCCCGGTAGACATCGGCAAGGCGCAGCGCCTCCACCCGGATGTCGCCCTTGCCGGCCACCTTTACCAGCGCCAGTTCGCGTTCGACGTGCGGGCCCAGTTCGGTGAGGTCGGAAACCTTGTGAACCGGGACCAGCCGTTCAAGCTGTGCGTGGATCTGGTCGATCACCGCGGGCGGGCCGTGAGTAACGATGGTGATCCGGCTGACGTTGTGGTTTTCGGAAATGTCCGCAACCGTCAGCGAATCGATGTTATAGCCGCGCGCGGTGAACAGGCCCGCGATCTTGGCAAGGATGCCGCTTTCATTGTCGACGGTGATGGCCAGAACGTGGCGTTCGGCTTCGCGTTGTTCGATTTTCATCAGACGGACGCCTTCGCTTCGGCAGAGACTTCGCGCTGCGTGTCTTCGCCGTACATGATCATGTCGGTGTGCGCCGCGCCCGAACGGAACATCGGCAGGCAGTTCGCCAGTTTCGCCACGCGGCAATCGACGACGACGGGGCCGTCATAATCGATCATCGCCTGGATACCCGCGTCGAGATCGTCGAGGCTTTCGATCTGGATGCCCTTCCATCCATAAGCTTCGGCCAGCTTCACGAAATCGGGCAGCGCGTCGCTGTACGAGTTGGAGTAGCGCGATTCATAGGTCAGTTCCTGCCACTGGCGGACCATGCCCATGTATTCGTTGTTCAGGATGAAGATCTTGACCGGAAGGCGGTACTGGCTCGCCGTGCCGAGTTCCTGGATGTTCATCTGGATCGACGCTTCGCCCGCGATGTCGATGACAAGCGCGCCCGGATTGCCCAGCTGCGCGCCGATGGCGGCGGGAAGGCCGTAACCCATGGTGCCCAGCCCCCCGCTCGTCAGCCACTTGTTCGGGCCGAAGAAGTGGAAGTGCTGTGCCGCCCACATCTGGTGCTGGCCGACTTCGGTGGTGATGATCGGGTCCTTGTCCTTGGTCAGCTCATACAGCCGCTCGATCGCGAGCTGCGGCATGATCTCATCCTCGGACGGCGGGTAGGCGAGCGAGTTGCGCGCGCGCCAGCCTTCGATCCGGTGATACCATTCGGACAGGTTCTGCGCCCTGGCTCCGCTGGCTTTCCATTCCTCGATCATCTGGCGAAGGACGAGCGTGCAATCGCCGAGGATCGGCAGGTCGATCTGAACCGTCTTGTTGATGGAGGAACGGTCGATGTCGATGTGGATCTTCTTCGCATCGGGTGCGAAATCCTCGATCCGTCCGGTAACGCGGTCATCGAAACGCGCGCCGATGGCGACGACGAGGTCCGAACGGTTCATCGTCATGTTGGCTTCGTAAGTGCCATGCATGCCCAGCATGCCCAGCCACGCCTTGTTCTGCGCGGGGAACGCGCCAAGACCCATGAGCGTGCTGGTAATCGGCGCACCGGTCAGCGCCTGCAGCTCGCGCAGCAGCTGCGATGCTTCGGGTCCGGAATTGATGACGCCGCCGCCGCTATAGAGAACGGGGCACCTGGCGGCCGCGATCATCGCGACCGCTTCCTTGATCGCTGCGTCCGCGCCCGTGCTGGGCGGGTTGTAGCGGGCAGGCTTTTCAACCTGTTCGACAGGCGCGCTGGCAACCTGAACGTCCTTGGGGATGTCGATGACGACGGGGCCGGGGCGGCCCGTGGTCGCGATCTGGAAAGCCTCGGCAATCGTGGCGGCCAGTTCGGATGGGTCCTTCACCAGATAGTTATGCTTGGTGCAATGGCGCGTGATGCCGACCGTGTCCGCTTCCTGAAAAGCGTCGGTGCCGATCATCGCGGTCGCGACCTGCCCGGTGAGGACGACCATCGGGATCGAATCCATGAAGGCATCGGCAATCCCGGTAACCGCATTGGTCGCGCCCGGCCCGCTGGTGACGAGGACAACGCCGGGCTTGCCGGTGGAACGCGCATATCCTTCGGCCGCATGGGCCGCGCCTGCTTCGTGGCGGACAAGGATGTGGCGGATGCGGTTGTCGGAAAACAGCGCATCATAGATGGGCAGCACCGCGCCGCCCGGGTAGCCGAAGACCACTTCGACGCCCTGCTCTGCCAGGCTGTCCATCAAGATGTCGGCGCCGCTGCGCTCGGTCACTGTTCTTCTCCAAACTTGCAAAAATAAAGGGTCAAGAAAATGGGCCCGAGTGACATGCACCCGAGCCTCTCTCCCAACCCCGATCGAGGGGCGCACTAGGCGACATAGAATGTCATGTCAACAGCAAATGGCGACATAATATTTCAATAATAGCGTCTGAATCATTACTTTCGGTTTCAAAGCGCATCCATTCGGGCGAGGGCTGGTTGCGAAACCACGTATATTGCCGCTTTGCATAACGGCGAGTCGCCTGCGCTGCGCGCGCGGCGGCTTCGTCTCGGTCATAGTCTCCGGCCAGCATTCCGGCGATTTCCGCAACGCCGATGGCCCGCATGACGGGAAGGTCGGGGTCGAGCCCGCGTTCGAGCAGCGCCTGAACCTCCTCGACCGCGCCGCGATCCAGCATCAGGGCAAAGCGCCGGTCGCAGCGTTCATAAAGCCAGTCGCGATCGGGCACGAGAACCGCGGCGGTCAGGTCGATCTCGCCGCCGATCCCCCCTTCCAACCGGGAATGCCAATGGGACAGGGGCTGCCCGGTGGAGCGTACGACTTCCAGCGCGCGGGCAACGCGGGTCGTGTCCGCCGGGTTCAATCTTTGCGCCGATGCGGGGTCTTCCTGCGTCAGGGCCTCATGCGCTTCGGCCACGGGGAGGGCGCGTACCGCCTCACGGATCACCGGGTCGATGGCGGGAATGGGGGCAATGCCGTCGATCAGCGTGCGCAGGTAAAGGCCGGTTCCGCCCACGAGGATGGGCAGCCGCCCTTCTTCATGCGCATTTGCCACTTCCTCGCGCGCGCGGCGCGCCCAATCGGCGGCAGAGCATGCCCGAGCCCCGTCCCACGCGCCGAACAGGACGTGGGGCACACCGCGCATCTCTTCCGCATCGGGCCGCGCGGACAGGACGGCGAGATCGGCATAGACCTGCGCACTGTCGGCATTGATCACGGTCGCCGGCATCCCCGCCTTTTGAGCGGCAAGCGCAAGCTGCACGGCGAGATCGCTCTTGCCGCTGGCGGTCGGCCCTGCGATGAGCGCGACCCGAGGCTTCTTGCCACCACCTGAGGAGATACCGTTCGTGCTCATCGCCCGGCTGATAGCAGACCCTGCCGCCATGAAAACCGCGCTCGACACGGCGCAGCGGATGCTGGCCGATAAAGGCTGGACCATGGCGGGGGCGCAGATGCTCGATTTCTGCGGCGACGTGCTGGAAATCGACCTTGTTCCCGAAAGCGGGGCGGGCGGCGACCCGGCGGGCGTTCGCGCGGTTCTCGATCAGGCATTCGGCCCGTGCGACCTGCTGATGTCGGACAGGGAAATCGCGGTGCCGCAACTGTTCGTATCGGACATGGATTCCACGATGATCGGGCAGGAATGTATCGACGAACTGGCAGACTATGCCGGGATCAAGGACAAGATCGCCGACATCACCGAACGCGCGATGCAGGGCGAACTCGACTTCGCCAGCGCGCTGACCGAACGTGTCGGACTTCTCAAGGGGCTTGAGGAAACAGCGATAACCCGCTGTCTTGAAGAGCGTATCGCCGCGATGCCCGGTGCGCGCGTTCTTGTCGAAACGCTAAAGGCGCGCGGATGCCGCACGGTGCTGGTTACCGGCGGTTTTCATTCCTTTGCCGATCCGGTGGCCGATATGCTGGGGTTTGAGCGGGTGGTCGGCAACGTGCTCGGCGTGGCGGATGGCAAGCTGACCGGCAAGCTCGCCGCCGAAATCGTGGACAGCGGCACGAAACTCGCCACGCTGAACGAGGAAATGGCCCGACTTGGCAAGGGCGCGCTCAGCCTCGCCACCGGCGACGGCGCGAACGACATCCCGATGATAGAGGCCGCGGATTACGGCGTCGCCTATTACGCCAAGCCCAAGGCCAAGGCGGCAGCGAACGGCTTTGTCGACCGCGGCGATCTGACCAGCGTGCTGAAACTGCTGGGCGTTCCGCAGGGCGATTGGGTTGAGTGAGGACCGCCCGAGGGGTCAAATGGTGCTGACCTATGCCAATCTGATGACCCTGCTGGGATACTTCCTCGACCGCTGGAGTCGGATCGAGTTGGAAATATCCATGGTAGTCCTCGAAGCCGAGCACGAGATTCCAGACGATTTGGCCAAAGTCGCTGGAACCCTCGAACAGAGATTGTCGCGTTGGCGTGCTGCCATGAAGGAGTACCCAGATCAGGCTCGGATCGATGTGATCGTCGATCAAGTGCTGAAACTTCGCGACGAGCGCAACCTAATCGTACATGGCTGTGCCGGCGGCAATAGTGCTCCTAATGACGGATCCGACCCGCATATCCGGGTGGTAATCGGTGGCTGGCAACGACCGAGCGGCAAAATCAGGCTGATTACCGCATCCGAGCTGGACCATTACAAAGAGGTTGCCGACGCCTGCTGGCGAGCAATTCGCCATCCACACGCCTTAAACTGCACTCTTGGAAAAGGTCGTAAATTTCCCGCTGTCCTACACGGCATCGCCCCGCCATCATGCGCGCCGCTCTTTGCCATAGTCGACCGCGCTTCTTACCTGTCACCCAGCCGGTGACAGGCGAAAGTCCAGCATTTCCGCCAATCGGAAGTCCTGCGGGCGGGGTGACAGGCTGTCGCCTTTGTCACCCCTGACGCAAGGGCAGGTCGATCAGGCTTCCATCCACTCTTCGAAGAACGAAAGGTGCGCGGCCTTGAGGTCTGCCACCGCAACACGGCTTTCGCCTGCGACGGAGCGGAAGACCAGTTCGTCACCCTCGACATCGCCCAGCGCGACGGCGGCAAGGCCGGCGGCTTCGGCGGCTTCGAGGATGGCTTCGGCATCCTTTGCCGTTACGACATAGCGGGACTGGTCTTCGCCGAACCAGAAGCCCGCGGCGCTGGTGCGATCTTCGGGCATGGCGACCGCGCAGCCGATCTTTCCGGCCATCGCCATTTCGGCAAGCGCCACAGCAAGTCCGCCGTCAGAACAGTCATGCACCGCAGTGGCAATGCCGCCGGCAATCAGCTGGCGAACCGTTTCGCCCGCGCGCCTTGCAAGTTCGAGACCCACCGGCGGGGGCGGACCTTCTTCGCGGCCATGCAGTTCGCGCAAGTACAGCGACTGCCCCAGATGGCCGGATTCGCCGCCGATGACGACGATCTGTTCGCCTTCGGCCTTGAAACCGATGGTGGCCATGATCTCGTAATCCTGCATCAGCCCGACGCCGCCGATCGCAGGGGTGGGCAGGATGGCAGAGCCGCCGCCGGTCGCCTTGCTCTCGTTATAAAGGCTGACGTTGCCCGACACGATGGGGAAGTCCAATGCGCGGCACGCATCGCCCATGCCATTCAGGCAGCCAACGAACTGCGCCATGATTTCGGGCCGCTGCGGATTGCCGAAGTTGAGGCAGTTGGTGACCGCCAAGGGCAGTGCGCCCACGGCGGAAATGTTGCGATAGGCCTCTGCAATGGCCTGCTTGCCGCCTTCATACGGGTCGGCATAGCAATAGCGCGGGGTGCAATCGGTGCTGATCGCCAGCGCCTTTTTCGTGCCGTGCACCCGCACGACCGCCGCGTCACCGCCAGATTTCTGCAGCGTGTCCGCGCCGACCTGCGAATCGTACTGCTCCCAGATCCACTTGCGCGAGGCCAGATCGGGCGTCGCCATCAGTTTAAGCAGGTCTGCGGCAACGTCGGTGCTTTCCGGCACTTCGCCCAACGGGGCCGTGCCTGCCCACGCGGCATATTCCTCGCGGCTGACATAGGGGCGTTCGTATTCCGGCGCATCGGCAGCAAGGGGGCCAAGCGGTATGTCGCAAACGACCTCGCCGCCGAATTCGAGCACCATGTGGCGAGTATCGGTCACTTCGCCGATGACGGCGAAATCCAGTTCCCACTTGGTGAAGATTTCCTCCGCCATGGCTTCCTTGCCCGGCTTCAGAACCATCAGCATGCGTTCCTGCGATTCGGAAAGCATCATTTCGTAAGGCGTCATGCCATCTTCGCGGCAAGGCACCTTGTCCATGTCGAGGCGGATGCCCGCCTTGCCGTTCGTCGCCATTTCAACGGACGAGGACGTGAGGCCCGCTGCGCCCATGTCCTGAATCGCGACGATGGCGTCGGTCGCCATCAGTTCAAGGCATGCCTCGATCAGCAGCTTTTCCACGAAGGGGTCGCCGACCTGCACGGTCGGGCGCTTTTCCTCGATATCGTCGCCGAAATCGGCGCTGGCCATCGTGGCGCCGTGGATTCCGTCACGGCCTGTCTTCGACCCGACATAGACGATGGGATTGCCCACGCCCGTCGCTGCCGAATAGAAGATCCGGTCCGCGTCGGCCACGCCAACCGTCATCGCGTTGACGAGGATGTTGCCGTCATATGCCTTGTGAAAGTTCGTCTCGCCGCCAACGGTCGGCACGCCGACACAGTTGCCATAGCCGCCGATGCCTTCGACCACGCCCTTGACCAGATGCTTCATCTTGGGGTGATCGGGCCGGCCAAAGCGCAGCGCGTTCATGTTGGCCACAGGGCGCGCGCCCATCGTGAATACATCGCGCAGGATGCCGCCAACGCCCGTAGCCGCGCCCTGATAGGGTTCGATGTAGGACGGGTGGTTATGGCTCTCCATCTTGAAGATCGCGGCCTGATTGTCGCCGATGTCGATAACGCCGGCATTCTCGCCGGGCCCGCAGATGACCCACGGGGCCTCGGTCGGGAGCTTCTTCAGGTGGAAACGCGAAGACTTGTACGAGCAATGCTCGGACCACATGACCGAAAATATGCCCAGTTCAACCAGGTTCGGTTCGCGGCCAAGCGCATGGAGCACGCGCTCGTACTCTTCGGGGGAGAGGCCGTGCGCCTCGACGACGTCAGGAGTGATCTCGCTCATGTCTCGCGCCCTTAACCACCACCGGGCCTGTGTGCCAGCCCTTTGTCGGTCCTTGACCACACTCGCGACCCAAGCCATTGCTGTCGCCCATGGAAGAGGCTCCCGCAGAAATCTCCGCCCTGACGTACGAACAGGCCCTGAAAGCGCTAGAGGACGTGGTCCGCACGCTGGAAAGCGGCGAAGTCGCTCTCGACGAATCGATCACGCTTTACGAACGCGGCGAAAAGCTGCGGGCGCATTGTCAGGCCCGGCTCGACGCTGCGCAGGCACGGATCGAACGGATCGTGGCCGGTCCCGACGGCGCGCCCACCGGCACCCGCCCTTTTGACGAAGGTGCGTAAGGGCGTGCCCGTGGAAAGCGCGGCCGCGCCGAATGTGCTCTCGCAGGCTCTCCTTTCGATTCGAGAGGAAGTGGACCGGCATTTCGATGTTCTGCTCCCCGTGCCGGACGATGCCCGTGCCCGCCTGTTCGAAGCAATGCGCTACGCCGCCATTGGCGGGGGCAAGCGGCTTCGCCCGCTGCTGGTCGCTGCGACGGCGCAAATGTTCGGGGTCGACCGCGATGCGGCCGTTCGCACCGGCTGCGCGGTTGAGGCGATCCACGTCTATTCGCTGATCCACGATGACCTGCCATGCATGGACGACGATGCCATGCGCCGCGGTCAGCCGACCGTGCATCTGCAATTTGACGAGGCGACGGCCGTTCTTGCCGGAGACGCGCTGCACGCGCTTGCGTTCGACATCCTCGTCAGTCCCCAGGTCACGAGCGATCCTTTCGTGCGCAGCGAGCTTGTCGCCTGCCTTGCCAAGGGCAGCGGCATGGACGGTATGGCCGGCGGGCAGATGATGGATATCGTCGCGGAAGAAGCCGGCGAGGGCGAAGACGGTTTCGACCTTCACACGGTAACCCGGCTTCAGCAATTGAAGACCGGCGCATTACTGGGCGCATCGGTCGAGATGGGCGCAATTCTCGGCCGCGTTCCGATCGAAGGGCGCGTGCATCTTAAAAGCTATGCCCGCGATATCGGCCTTGCTTTCCAGATCGCGGACGACCTGCTCGACCACGAAGGAGACGAAGCGCTTGCGGGCAAGGCGCTTCGCAAGGATGCCGAAGCCGGCAAGGCGACATTCGTGTCCCTGCTTGGCGCAGAGCGCGCGCGCGAACAGGCGGAAATGCTGGTGCAGCAGGCCATCGGCCACTTGGCCTCGCATGGCGAAGAAGCAGAGGTCCTTCGCGCCATTGCCCGCTACATCGTCGAACGCGACCGCTAGTGGCGGGCAGGTAAAGAAAGACACGAGAGGGCACACGGTTTGACCAAGCGCATCGGTATTTACCCCGGAACGTTCGATCCGATCACACTGGGACACCGCGACATTATTCGCCGCGGCTCCAAACTGGTGGACGAACTGATCATCGGGGTCACGACCAACCCATCGAAAAATCCCATGTTCACGCCCGACGAGCGGATGGCCATGGTGGAGCGTGAGGTTGCCGACCTTGGTATCGAGAACGTGCGCGTCGTCG
>Ga0316207_10004688_pt1 | contig 11729 bp, 10 predicted proteins | sample 6weekpyrite_MG_FD_204943 | JGI IMG/M metagenome (GOLD analysis project Ga0316207, IMG submission 204943) | Microbial mat bacterial communities from mineral coupon in-situ incubated in ocean water Damariscotta River, Maine, United States -... | ecosystem: Environmental > Aquatic > Marine >...
TTCAAGTTGATACTGGGAGTTCTTGCCCTCATGGCAGCAAGCGCACCTATTTTTTGGAATTATTTATTGCATGGTTATCAACGCCAACGTATTTTGACTTTCCTCAACCCGGAAAGCGATCCGCTTGGATCAGGCTACCACATTATTCAATCCACCATTGCTATTGGCTCAGGTGGACTTTACGGTAAAGGCTGGCTCAATGGCACCCAATCACACCTTGATTTTTTACCCGAGCGCTCAACGGACTTCATTTTTGCCGTTTTCAGTGAAGAATTTGGTTTCTTAGGCATTCTGTTATTACTCGCCATCTATATTGCCATTATTACTCGGGGTATTATGATTGCCGTCAATGCTCAGGATTCTTTTTCTCGCCTCGTAGCAGGTAGTATCACACTCACCTTTTTTGTTTATGTTTTTGTGAATATTGGCATGGTCTCTGGCATACTACCTGTAGTGGGAGTTCCACTTCCCCTGATTAGTTATGGCGGTACATCTATGGTGACCATTATGGCGGCTTTCGGTATCCTTATGTCAATACAAACTCATCGTAAGCTTGTCAGTGCCTAACGTAAAAATTTTTATCTATTATCGAAAGAGTCATAATGAAATCACTTAAGTATAAATCAGCAATTATTTTTTCCAGTTTTATCTTCGCGGTTAGTGTATTCAATACTCCCGCTTTTGCGAAAGATTTTTCCAATAAAAAGAACGTCAAACTCTTTATTCAGGAAATGGTAAAAAAACATAACTATAATGAAACGCGACTAACAACACTTTTTGCTGAAGCCAAACTGCATAATTCAATTTTAGAAGCCATTGCCCGGCCTGCTGAAGGCAAACCCTGGTATCAGTACAGGCCTATTTTTGTTACAAAAAAACGAACACAAGGCGGTATTGCTTTCTGGAAAAAAAATGCGGCCGCACTGGCACAAGCAGAAAAAAAATATGGCATACCACAAGAAATTATCGTGGCTATTATTGGTGTAGAAACGCGTTATGGCAGACATGCGGGGCGTTATCCCGTCTTTGATGCCCTGGCAACACTTGCCTTTGCCTACCCTCCGCGTGCAAAATTTTTTAAAAGCGAGTTAGAACAATTTTTACTAATGACACGCGAAGAAAAAATTGAACCAAAGAAATTGTTAGGCTCATACGCCGGCGCAATGGGGATGCCACAATTTATTTCCAGCAGTTTCCGTCGTTACGCTGTTGATTTTGATGGCGATGGAAAACGCGATTTATGGAACAATCCTACCGACGCCATTGGCAGTGTAGCAAATTATTTCCGCAAGCATCACTGGAAAGCCGGGCAACCAATCACTCAAAAAGTTGATGTTTATGGAAAAAAACTCAACGGCCTGATTACAAGAAAATTAAAACCTTCACACAGCATAACTGAACTGCGTAATAATGGCGTATTATTGCCTGCTATCACAAAAGATTATGGCAAAGGTAAACTGTTAAAGTTACAAACCAAACGGGAGCCAGAATACTGGGTTGCCTGGAATAATTTTTACGTTATTACTCGCTATAATCACAGCGCGCTTTATTCCATGGCTGTTTATCAATTAAGCCAAAAAATAAAGCAGGGCTACTTAAATTTATAAAGCAGGCAAGATAAATGTTTTCAGTGTCGCCTAAAATTCATTTTCTAATTTTAATAATTGCCGTATTACTGCAAGCATGCTCTTCAACTCCCACATCAAACTCATCCTCGCGATACCACGTTAAACAAGATTATGGCCCTTCAAAATCAGTTGATGTGAGCCATGTAAAGAATGCCGTACCCAGAACTGTAGCCAAAAGTCGTTACGGCAACCCTAAACAATATAAGGTGCTCGGCAAATGGTATAGCGTCCGCGACAGCAGCAAGGGCTATGCAGAAACAGGAGTTGCTTCATGGTACGGTAAAAAATTTCATGGTCACCGTACATCAAATGGTGAAACGTACGATATGTATGCAATGACTGCAGCACATAAAACACTACCGTTACCGACCTATGTCCGTGTCACACATCTGGAAAATGGTCGCAGCGTTATTGTAAAAGTGAATGACCGCGGTCCGTTCCACCAGGGACGTATCATTGACCTATCCTACTCGGCGGCTAAAAAACTGGGCGTTACTGCAACGGGCACGGGAAAAGTTAAAGTCGTCGCAATTGATCCCGAAACATTTCAAAAAAACCAGGGCTATCAACCCAAAGTTAAACGGACTGCCGCACTGACCACAAAAGCTCAATTGCAAGCTAAGTCAAAACTATATCTGCAAGCAGGTGCATTTAGTGAGAAAAAAAATGCTCTCCAATTACAAAAACGGTTAATCCGCATATTTAGCCCTCGACAAATTCACTCTGAATTTTCAGCTGATCAAAATATTTATCGCGTACGCATTGGCCCCTTAGTGAGTTCTGATGCCGCCGAAAAAATATCAACTCAATTATTAAATAAGGGCATTACAACAAAAAAAATCACACTTGATTAAGATACAACGATATAACTCATTTACAGCACAATTTCTGTGAAATACTAGGTTTACGACTGTAGAAACGTTAATATGCACTATTATTTTTTGCCTTAGGAAAAACCATGCGCCTTTTTTTATTTCTCAGCTTATTTGCACACATAACTCTGGCAACGGCAGCGCCGTCTCTCATTCCCGCACCACCTCGTGTAAACGCCGAAAGTTATTTGTTAATTGATCATAACAGTGGTTATGTTTTGGCTGAAAAAAATGCTGATAAAAGAATTGAACCTGCCAGTCTTACAAAATTAATGACCGCCTATGTTGTATTTTTTGAAATCTCTCGTGGTGGTATTAGCCTCGAAGACGAAGTCAAAATAAGCGAAAAAGCATGGCGTATGGGAGGCTCACGCATGTTTGTTGAAGTCAACAAATATGTTTCTGTAAAAAAATTACTCAAAGGACTAATTATTCAGTCGGGAAATGATGCAACCGTCGCACTTGCAGAACATATTGCTGTCAGTGAACAGGCATTTGTTGAGCTTATGAACCAACATGCCGCACGTTTAGAAATGAACTCAACAAATTTTAACAATAGCACCGGTTGGCCGGATAAAAAACATTACACAACATCCCGTGATTTGGCCAAGCTCAGTCGCGCAATTATTAATGATTTTCCGGAACACTATGCTGCTTACAAAGAAAAAGAATACACCTACAACAATATCCGCCAATATAATCGCAACCGTTTATTGTGGTTAGATGAGCGGGTTGATGGCCTTAAGACCGGTCATACTGAAGCTGCAGGTTATTGTTTGATTTCATCAGCCAAACAAAAAGGTATGCGGCTCATATCAATTGTAACAGGTGCAGCAAAAGATGATGCCCGAATTTCTTCCAGTCGCAAGTTACTCAACTATGGTTTCCGCTTTTTTGAAACCACCCTGATTCACAAGGCGAACAGTAAAATAACCGAAATGCGTGTATGGAAAGGAGAAAAGCAGCAGCTTGCACTTGGTATAACCGAAAACCTTTTCATCACAACAGCAAAAAGTTTAAGCAATAAAATTAAAAATAATATTAAGGTTGAAGCCATGATCGAGGCTCCTGTCAGTAAACACCAAAGTTACGGGCAGGTTAATATTATGCTGGGCGATAAGACAATCGCAACCCGGGACCTGGTAGCTTTATCTTCTGTAGCGGAAGGTAGTATCTGGCGAAAATTAATGGACAGCATCCAGTTAATGTTTCAGTAAGGTTTTTTAATCTATGAACAGTCCACTTGTGTATCTTAACGGTGAATATTTACCACTTGATCAGGCAAAAATTTCTGTTTTAGATCGTGGTTTTATTTTTGGTGACGGCATTTATGAAGTGATTCCTGCCTATGCCGGCAAGGCGCTACGTTTTGAACACCATATGCAACGCCTGCAACGCAGCCTTGATGCCGTTCGTATTACAAACCCTTTAAGCAATAGGCAATGGCAAGAAATTATTGACAAATTGATCGCCACAACAGGCCCACAGGATCAATCTGTTTATCTACATATCACGCGAGGTGTTGCCCAGCGCGATCACAGCTTCCCGCACAACGCAAAACACACTGTTTTTGCGATGAGCAATATATTACAAACAGTCGATCCTGAACTATTAAAGACAGGCATAACCGCTATTACGCTTGATGATATTCGCTGGCAGTATTGTAATATTAAATCTATTTCCCTGTTACCCAATATATTATTACGTCAACAAGCCGTGGATAAAGATGCTGCTGAAGCGATATTAATACGTGATGACAAGGTGACAGAGGGTGCGGCGAGTAACGTCTTTATTGTTTCAGGCGGTGTAATTAAAACACCACCGAAAGATCATAAAATTTTGCCCGGAATCACCCGGGATTTAATCGTGGAATTAGCAAAAAAACATGGTATGCCGATCGAAGAAACTTCAATAAGTGAACAGGAATTTTTTAAAGCAGATGAAATTTGGTTAACCAGTTCTACAAAAGAAGTTTTACCCGTCACGCAAATTAATGAACAGCCGGTTGCTGATGGAAAACCAGGAATAATCTGGCAGAGTATGTATCAAAAATACCAGAATTTTAAAAAAAGCTTACATAATTAATTTCTAACCTATCAGGTTTATTACAATAACGCACTTGTACTCTTTAAATTAAGCCCTATATTTAGCACTATGACTAAAGAAAGCAATGACACTGATGAACTATTTAACTTCCCTTGCCAGTTTCCAATCAAAATAATGGGGCGTTGCGATTGCGAGCTTGAATCTCTGGTAGTCGAAGTCGTAAACCGGCATGTAACAAACCTGGCTGAAAATGCTGTGTCCACCCGCCCAAGCGGAAAAGGAAATTTCATGTCTGTTACAGTAACCATTACTGCAACAAGTCGCGAGCAAATCGATAATATTTACCTTGAGCTTACTGCACGTGATGAAGTGTTAATGGCATTGTAATTTGTTGTTTACAAGGCCATGAAAAACACAAATAACAAACTTGTCATTCGCGATCTTGGCCTGCAAGACTACCGGCCTGTCTGGCAGGCTATGCAAAAATTCACTGCTGAACGGGATGAATCAACAGCGGATGAATTATGGTATTTAGAGCATCCCCCGGTTTTCACCATGGGGCTTAATGGCAAGAAAAAACATTTACTCAATGTTGGTGATATTCCCGTTATTGATATTGATCGTGGTGGCCAGGTAACCTACCATGGCCCCGGGCAAATTATTCTTTACACCTTAATCGACTTAAAACGATTACATATCGGCGTTAAAGGTCTTGTTAGCGCTATCGAACAGGCGATTATTCAACTATTGAAAAAAAACAACATAACGGCCGAGGGGAAAGAAAATGCACCCGGCGTTTATGTTAACGATGCAAAAATAGCCGCTCTGGGTTTGCGAATTAAGCGTAATAAAAGTTATCACGGTTTGTCACTGAATGTTGATATGAATTTAGCGCCTTTCCAGAAAATTAATCCCTGCGGTTATAAGGGGATGGCAGTGACACAAATAAAAAATTTTGAACAGCAAATTGATATGAAGGATTTAAAAAATGATTTAACCACATATTTAGCACAACTTCTGGGTTATAGCAGCCACGATATTATTCACGAGAATAAGAAAAATTAACTAGCGTCCCTCATAAAGTATTTTCCAGCCACTTCCATTTTTCTTTAAATATAAACGTTTATACATTGCGCTTTTAAAATTATTTGATTTGTAATCCTGTTGTAAGCGTACTACCGCAAGCTGCTCTTCCTTATTTTTTTTCTTTGGATATAGCAGTACTGATACATCGGAAAGATTAATTGACTGGTAAGTTTTACTACGCGCTAAGGAACGCTTGCGTGCAGACCAGCTTTTCAGGTTATGTGATGCTGACCAAAAATTTTTGTCATAATGTGACAGGTATTTATCAACGTTCATACTTTCCCAGTCAGAACGCCAGCTTTCCAGTGCATGCATGATAGATTCCTGTTCATTTTTCCATACAGCAGGCTCAACCCATTCCGCGTGGCTGGTAATAACAACAGGTGTTATTCCCGGTTTAATTTCACTCTTTAAAGTTTCAAGATCGATGTTTGTTAAAACAACACAACCTTCACTGTCTCTTGGAGGTCTACTGTAGTCACCTTTGTCTGTGCCATGAAGCCAAATACCATAACCCGTTTTTCCATTATGTTTATCAAGCTCATTAGGATAGTTCACCGGAAATGCACCAACACCATATTTAGAAGGAAGTTTATCGGGACTTATCCATGAGGTCACAAAATAAACGCCTTCAGGGGTTCGCAAATCCCCCCTGACTGTTTTATCACCGATTAACTTACCTGTTGTGACATAATAATCATTAACCTGTTCAACTAATTGACCTGACTCTTCACGGCTAAAAATGTATAAACGGTTCGCTGTTTTATCAATAAGCAATGCTTTTTTTACATTAGATCCTAATGCCAAAATTTGTCGGGGCAGACTATTACTGCTTTTATTGTTTAATAAAGCACTTAAACGAAGCCGGGCTTCTTCACGTAAAAATTTCAAGTATTGTTGTCTTTCATCGGTTAAAGATGGAACTAACGATGCGAGTAACTTTGTTTGTCCAAGCTTATTCATGCCGGCGAATTGTGATAAAAGTAAATCACCTTTTAATAAATAAGCTAACTTAAAATCAGGTACTTTTTTAATCAGTTTGTCGAGTTCTGCCAGGGCAAGCTGTAACTTTCCGGATTTAAAATATAAAATTGATTTTAGAAGCTCGGCTTCATGATCCTGCGGATAAATTTTTAATCGTTTTTCGAGTTTTTTAAAAATTGACGTTATTTCATTTTCCTGCGTAACGTTCAACAAACCGGGATCAAGTTTTGCCAGTTGAATATTATCTGCCTGCACAGATGTAAGAGCAGAAAACAGCCAGCCTATAAAAATGATCGTTTTTATTTTCATAAAACGTTACAAACTCCGTTCACGAATTATTTGCCAGCCATCAACGGTATTCAATAATACCATTTGTTTCAAACTTACATCACGAAAACTATTGGACTGGTATAATTGTTTGAAGTTCACAGTAGCCTGCCCACCTGTATTTTTTACCACATTAAAATCGGATAAATCAACTTTAATCCAACGCGGTTTTTTCAGCCTTATACGCCGAGTTTTAACCCATTTCGTACGGGATAAACCTTTAGCAGGCTGATATTTATCATGATAAAAAGAGAGATAAATATCAACAGACTGGGCTGACCACGCCGCTGACCATGCCTGCAAAACACGTTTTATCACTTTTTCTTGACTATCTGTTTTCTGATTAACTGGTTTGTTAACAATTACAGGACGCTCAACAGCAGGATTAATGCTAATAGCATTTTCTTCTTTATTGTCGCCTGGTTTCGTTGTTAAAGGCAGTGATGCAATAGTAACAGATGATGGCTTTAAATCGATTTGCAACGCTTTACTATAAGCGTCTCTTGCCAGTGCAATATTAATTTCCGTTAAACTTTCATACAAGCGAGCATAACCTTTATGAGCTGTTAAGCCCTGCTCTAACGTCATTTTTGCCTGTTGAATATTTTTTTGTTCTAAATAGAGTGCGGCAAGATTATTATACGCTTCGGGAATTTGTGGATATGTATTTATAATGGCATGATAAGCATTAATGGCTTGTTGTGTTTTACCCTGAGCTACCAGGTTTTGAGCATGCACAAATTCTTTTGTTACCTCTGCCTCTTTAACCTGAGTAGCAAAAAGAGTGTTGGAGATCGTTAATAAAGAAATAATTAACAGCGTCGATCGTCGCATTCTAAGTCCTTAATTCGCAGTAACAAAATAATCATAATGGATTATAACAAGCTCTATAAAAGGTACAAATCCAAATTAATGTTCCAACTCGTGTTCCAGCTTCAATTTATGATAATCAAGACGTTCCATTAAGTAACACAGGCAATCCTGGCGAATAACATCTTCATCCAGCGTTAACATTGATGGCATAAGCGGGACAGAAAAGCATAAAACACCTTTTTCGACAGAAAAATATTGTTCAACCACATCAACACCATCTTCATTAATGGCTTGTAAACAAGGTGAAATCCCACAATTTACATGCCCTAATATTGTTCCTGCCGATAACTCCTGAAAATTTAAACGATCCATATTGGCAATAAAACTGAGCTTTGCATCAGGTTTCTCGATGCCAAAATCAATATCTTCAGGTACTTTGACGGTAGCAACCGTATGAAAAACATCAATATCATGTTCTGCTACCTCGTGACCGGGAAATTCCTGTATATGAAGACAGGCCTGAATATATTCTTTAGCGTGCTCTTTGCCATAACGTTCTTCTGCTTTACCACACTCAATCGTAACTGAAGGACAAAGCCGGGACATTGCCAAGGATAAAACGCTATCTGGTCGAATAAAATACACCACGGTGCGACTAAATAAAGTTGCAAGATGTAAAAACTCTCGGTTAAGTTTATTGATGCACGCGTAATGTGGGTTCATTCCGGTATTGTTATGAATATCGATAGCAGCAAACAATGGAACTTTTGCCAGAATATCCAGTAGTTCAGCGGCCATTTTACTTTCCACTGAGTCCGTCTCTGCCTTCCAGATTCGATTAAAATCCTGCTGCCCATCTAATAATCGACCGCCCTCCGCGGCAGCAAGAACATTACCTATAAAAATATATAACGTGCGCGATAATTCACTACCTTCGTGCTCGATAAGATATTCACGCACAGCATCCCAACCACTGGTTTCATTACCATGCAACAAAACGGACACGAATAACACATCATCACGCTGGCCCTGCAAGCGAATTAAAGTGGGGCCGGAAAGATGTTGGTGTAAATCATTTGCCCGGACTGACAATAAACCTTCAGGAATCTCATCCAATACCGTTAACACGGGCTCGCTTTCATCTATTTTTTGCATACCCCATTTATGTATAGGCAAGCCTCGATTTTGGTTTTGAATATAAGTCTGCGTTAATTGCTGCATATCGCGGCCATGCTGTTGTATAAATTCACGCTGCCAGCTTGAACCATTTTGTCCGGATTTAACTCGCGCATAAATAATACCCAGATATTTATCGCTATCATCAGCCGAAATACCTAATGATGTCAGGCCCTGTCGCGCCAGCGGTAGCAGCTCTTCAATGATTAAGTCCCGCGCATTAACATCTTTGCCACCCAGCCATCGTTGCGTGCTTTTTAAACCCAGTCGTGCAGCGGCATAAAAATTATCACGCGCACAACTATGCGGAATTTGCTCTTCAATAGGACTGTCCAACTCCGCTATCGCCGTTACCGCACCATAATAAAATGCGGCATTTGCAATGGCATCTTGCGTTGTTGGCCCGGAAGGAACGACACGCTGCTCGATTCTCAAATGTGGCTGACCTGACTCATCAAAACCAATTAAAGGCCTGTTCCAGCGCCAAATAGTACCGTTATGCATGCGTAAGTGCGGCAACGATGTCTCATCCTCAAGCTCAACCGGTAATAAAACAGGGTAGTGCTCAAGATTTTCTTTAAAATATTCAAACAATGACTCACGAACATAACTATCGCCAAAGGTGACCCGGCGAATAGGGCCAAATGCTGCGCCATCAAAACCACCCACGGAGACGGCCTGCTCAAAAAGTGGGATACGCGTTTCATCCCAAAGATCTTTTGCAAATAAATAGGGAGAATTCGCACTCAGCGCTAATAGTGGCCCCGTTAAAGCGATACTGGCATTAAACAAGCGTACAGCGTTATCCAGATTGACCTGCAAATGAATCTGAAATGATGTTGCCGCCGCTTCCATCATGACATCACGATGTGTGACTTTAAGATGCTCAACGCCATTTATATCAAAAACCAGCGGCTTACCTTTACGTTGATGCAATACTTCACGATTTAACGCACGATACCGCTTCATTTTTGACATATTGGAAAGATTTAATACATCATTATTCAGCGTGGGCAAAATACCGCACATAACAATGTCAGCATTTAATTCATGAGCCGTTTTTTTACAGTCATGCCAGGTTTTATCTAACTCGTTCTGCATACGAGTAAAAACATCCCCCTTTAAACTGCAGGGCGTACTGTTCAACTCAACATTAAAATTAGCCAGTTCTGGCGTTGCCAGAGGGTTGGCTAAACGCTCAAGGAAAACATCATTGATTGATGCAGGTTGAAGCTGTTCATCCACAAGCCACGCTTCAAGCTCATACCCCGCACAGCCTGTTTGTGCTGAAAATTTTTTTTCTTTAAACCAGCTTTCCAATAACCCGGTTTCTTTTATTAAAGATTTTTTAAAGCGGGTAAAATCTGCCTCACTAAAACTGCTACTGCGAATTTCGTCACCCATCTTTTATCTCTTAAATACTCTTAAATGTTTTTAAACTTATTCGTTATTTTTCAGGTATAAATCAAGCTCGCTTAATCTCTCTGGCGTACCAACATCATGCCAGATCCCCTGGTAAAATTCGCCTGTAACCTGCTGCTGTTCCATTGCTGTACGTAAAACCGGCGCTAATGCTTGTTTAGCGTTTTGTAATTCTACAAATAAATCTGAGTGATAAACACCTATACCGCTAAATGTCAGTTTATTTTCACCTGAGTGCTCTACGCTACCTGATGTTGTTAACACAAAATCCCCTTCAGGGTTATGCCGAGGATTATTCACCAGCACCAAATGCGCTAAGCCTGCTAATGAAGAGGGCAATGTAGAAATATCATAATCACAGAAAACATCACCATTAATAACAATAAATACATCATCACCAATCATGGGTAATGCATTTATAATCCCCCCCGCGGTTTCAAGTGCCTCTGTTTCAGCTGAATAGTGAATGTTTAAGCCATAACGTGAACCATCCCCTAACGCCTTTTCTATTTTTTCACCTAGCCAGGCATGGTTGATAATGACGTCTGTAATACCAGCGGCTTTTATATTTTCGAGGTGGTATTCAATAAGCATTTTACCCGCCACCGTTAACAGGGGTTTGGGCAGCGTATCCGTTAAAGGTCGCATACGCTCACCACGACCCGCAGCTAATATCATGGCCTTCAAAGCACATCTCGCAATAATTTTTTTAAATCACTAAATTCAGGATAGAGCTCTACCACTTCAAACACATAATCCATGGTACGGGGAATATCTTTAAGGTAGCCTGTTTTTCCATCACGATGTTTCAAGCGTGAAAAAATCCCCGCAACTTTAAGATGTCGCTGCAAGCCCATAAAATCAAACCAGCGTAAAAACTGTTTTGCATCGATGCTTTTAATAATGCCTAAAGATTCAGCCTTAAGCCGGAAAGACTCCACCCACAATTCCACTTTTTCACGCGGCCAACTGATATAACAATCTTTTAATAATGACACCAGGTCATAAGTGACTGCACCGATCACTGCATCCTGAAAATCAATCACACCTGGTTTGTCGGCTTGCTCTTTGTTCACCATTAAATTACGCGAATGATAATCTCTGTGGACATAAACCTGAGGTTGCGACAACGCGTTTTGAATTAAAATCTCAAATACGTTCTCAAGAACCGTTTTCTGAGATTCGGTTATGGTAATGTTTAACTGTTTTTTCAGATACCAGTCCGGAAATAAATTTAATTCAGCGCGCAATAATTTTTCATCGTAGGCAGGGAGGTTTACCGGTGTATTTTGTTGTAACAATAACAACGTATTCATTGCAGACGAATACATTTTATCAACGTTATTATTGTTAAGCTCCGATAAGAATACGCTAT